>JACLAC010000813.1_pt1 | contig 13219 bp, 11 predicted proteins | sample 8027881 | NCBI WGS metagenome assembly JACLAC01 (sample SAMN15725517, study PRJNA655200) | protist metagenome | isolation source: fluorescence activated cell sorting (FACS) single amplified genomes of... | place: Spain: Blaines Bay Microbial Observatory, Mediterranean Sea | collected 2016-01-19 | reverse complement strand
ATGACAGGTTTTCTGATAACTGCTCTTCAAGGCTTGCCAATGGAATTGGGCGAAGACAATTCAAGAGAGCTTGTTGAAGTCCTTTTGCTCTCTGAAATCTAGCTGTTTTTTTGGGATGCAAACACCGCATGACTATTTGGTTTAATCGTGGAGAAATTCGGGGATTAATCTCTATTGGCTCTTGAATGCTACATTCTTTCACTTTCTCCAATGTTTCCAGATCGTTTTCTGTTTTAAACAGTCTTCTCCCAGTCAGCATTTCGTGAAGTAGAATGCCAACAGCAAAGATGTCACTTCGAGAGTCAACTTCTTCTCCTCGGGCTTGTTCAGGACTCATGTACTCATATTTCCCCTTAAGAGTACCAGTCTTTGTTATCTTGGCATTGATTTTTGCTTTGGCAATTCCAAAGTCAGCAATCTTCACTTCTCCAGCGTAGGATAACAAAATATTAGCTGGGGTTAAATCCCTGTGAACCACATCCAATTGTTCCCCATTTCGTCCTCTCTTTTGATGTGCATATTCCAAGCCCTTGCATATTTCATGGGCAATAAAAACAGCACATTCTGTTGACAAATGTATTTTGTGTTCTGCCAAACGAAGAAGGAATTGTTTGAGATCTTTTCCATCTACGAGTTCCATAGCAATGAAATAATGTTCTCGAAATTGAGAGAAGTCGTAGATTTGAACGATATTGTGATGTCGAAGCTCTACACATATTTTTGCTTCTTTTACAAACATCTCAACAAAGTCCTCATTAGCGGATAAATTGGGGAGAATTCTTTTGATCACCAAATGCATTTCAAAGCCACGTAGCCCTAGAAATACAGCTTTAAAAACTTCAGCCATCCCACCAATGGCCATTTTGTCAATTAGATAATATCTACCAAATGGGCGAGGAGTGAACGCAACGATCTGAGGTTTATTCTCCAGAGTCATCGCTTGGGGCACTTGAGGATTCACCAAAATAGACGGCTAGTTCATCACAATCCCATTCTTCTTCCAAAGACGGACGAACAGTACGACATTCCCCCCGTTCTGAGATTGACTTGCCTGATTGCTGTTTGCGACATTCGAAAATCATGTCAACGGTAACCTCGTATCCACAACCCCTAGCCAGATCGGCCATATCACTGCACAATGTTTTACATGGGCTGCAAGCAAAGTAATTGAGTAGAAACAAGAAATACATCTTAGGACTCCATTTGCCATGTTACTATCCAGTTAACCCGGGAATGAAAAGCCAATGGAGTTAAAAGGATATGGGGTTTTACAAATTGAACCCACAGATTATTGTAATTTGAAGTGTGATATGTGTCGACCTCATCGGGATATGTGGTCAGAAATCCATGGTATTCCAAAGGGTTTTTTAGCGCTAGATGTTTGGGAAACAATCGTTCAGAACTTTGTCGATGATAAAGTCGAATTTGATCACATGATCTTTCAATGGTTGGGCGATCCGCTCCTTCATCCTCAAATTGATGAGCTTTTGCAAATCGCCCAGGCAAATCTTTCCCAACAGGTTCAGTATTTTCGATTAGACAGCAATATGATTTTGTTGGATGAAAAGCGTACCCGAAAAATCATTGATTCCTGCCAAGAAAATAGCGCCCCCCTTTTGTTGGTTGCTTCAATTGACGCTAACTCAAAGGAAGTGTACGGAAAAGTAAAGGGTAAAGATGCCCTGTCTCTTGTTCGAAATAATATTAGACGTTTCCTAAGGCTTCGGAAAAAAGCTGGGCAAGATTGTCCAATTAATTTACAAGTCCAATTTGTTGTTCAACCGGGGAATGCTCATGAGACAATTGACTTTTTAAAATATTGGTCTGACCTTCTTCATTGTCAAGGAGGAGACCATTGGCATGATGAAATCATGTTCAAGAGACTGAGTGTTGATGGTGGAGCCAAAGGACAAGCTGCGGCTGATCATTTGTATGTTCAATCTGTTCAGAAAAAAGGTATTTTGACAAAAAAAATTGGTTCGGTGAATATCTGTACTTGGGAAGATCGTCCTTGGCAAAGGGATGATCAAAATCAAGACTCTAGAGGACCCTGTCCTGGATTGTGGTATACCCCAGTTATTCGACATGATGGTTCATTAATGATGTGTTGTGCCGATTTACAGGGAGAGCTATCTTTAGGGTCTCTTCAGAATAGTCGATTCTTGGATTTATGGAATGGTAAAAAGGCTTCCTTCAAACGTCGTCAACACATTAAAGGGCAGTTTGAAGGGGTTTGTCAGCATTGTGGGGGAATCAACTGGTACAAGCTACCAGCTAAAGTTCAGGAACAAGTAGAGCTTTAAAACAAGATTAATGTTCCGCCGGAAAACTGTGGTACAAAGCCGAGTTGATTAAAGAAAGTCCCCGTTTTTGTACTTTGAACGTAGGCGAATTGTTCCCCACTCCAAAAGCCAGCCGAGAGATTGAGATTGATTCCAAAGTTATCAGCGATCATGAAGTTGGAACCTCCTCTTGCTCTAAAGCCAAATGCCATTCCGCCACCATTTTCAACGTAACCAGGAATTACTTGTATATCTCCACCAGCATAGGGTTTGGCTATTTTACCAGGGAAATGGTATACAACACCGGTGCTTATGGGAAGAATTACCCGCCACTCTTTCGTGAATGTGTCGGTAGGATTTTGGTTTTCATCTAAAATAGGTGTGAGTTGCTTTGTTGCATAGCCCTCAATACCCACCGCAATGGCAATGGATTTCCCAACGTGAACACCAACTTCCCCACCATAGGTTACAAAATTGAGTGATTGAAAATTAGAATAGCCCATCTTACCCAAAAGAGATGCCTTTGCGTTTAAATGGGATTTATTAAAGGTTGCTTTGGAATTAGATTTTGAAGGCGACGAAGGAGAACTTTGTCTTGATCGTTCATTAAATTCTGGTTGGATTGGATCTGGATCATCACCATCAAGCTCTAGATTCATTTCTCTTTCATCGGTAATTCCAGAAGATTCCTCTACAACTTCGACAGAAGAGGGAGCAAAATCGAAATCAAAGTCCTCTTCATCGGATGACTTGCTTTGTTCAGCTAGTCGCCGGGCTTCATCTTCCATCTTCCGTTGCTCTTGTCTTTTCCTTGCTTCTTCAGCTTCTTGTCTTTTCCTTGCTTCTTCAGCTTCTTGTCTTTTTCTTGCTTCTTCAGCAGCGCGCGCTTGGGCTGCTTTTTTCTCTAAGTCATCATCTTCGTCCAAAGAAAAGTCACCCAGAACATCCTCTTCATCTTCTTCTTCATCAAGATAATTATTTAATCTTGTAACAGTTGGGGCTTCTTCTTTTTCGACAACTTGCCCGGTTATTAACTTTTGAATATTGGGGGCCATTTCAAAGGCTAATGTGCTGGGCTTGTCTACCATTTTAAAATTGTTTTTACGTACGATTTTTCCGTTTTCATACATCACAATGTTAAATTCAAGATTTCCGCTTTTCCGGTATACAGAGCCAGCGATGATTACATTTGTTGAGTTTGCAGTGGCTATTTTTTTGAGACAAGTAACTGATTTAAGACAACTCGTATTTAAAGTGCTTGGCCGTTGATCAATTTGCGAGACCATATCATAGCGACCTGAGAAGTCTACTTCTGATGTAATTAAAGATGTTAAATTACCGACAGTCTGGGTGTTCACATTCGATGAGTACAATGGGATAACGACGGCTTCCTCGGCAAATGCTGTAGATCCGAAAGAAAAGCTGATTAGCGCAGCAAAGATTTTAATGAACTGTTTCATTGTATTACTCGAGAGATATAAAGGCACTAGACGAATGAACCATAGCGTAGATTTTTAATAATTGCTACCCAACTAAAGTAAAGTAAATGTTACAATTTATGTAAATAAGGTTCATTATGTCTATTCAAAAAGTCTTGACGATGTCATTTTTTTCTGGTGTTGGAGCAACAATTTATGCTCTTTACCACGTTGTCGTGTTCTTTTATGGGTTGACAATTCATCCTGGGTTATTTGAGTTGGCGTTGTGTCTTTTATTAAATGTCATTCTTTTTTCATTGGTTGGAGCGCTCACAGCAATCCCACTGTCTTTTTTCCCAATTCAAAAATCGAATGAAAATTGGATTGGTTTTGTCCATGGCTATTTTTTTGCCTTTGTCTTGTCAGGATATTTTGATTCGGAGTACTTTTTTGTTTCAGCTATTTTGGGGGCCACAGTTATCTTGGGAGCGGTGGCATACACAATTTATAGACCAATAGAACAAAAGATTATGATGGGAAGCGTTTTGTTTCTAACGTTTGGTTCGGTCGGTGGGATGACAGCCTATGTTCCTCATCATCCCAAATATGGAACCGCGCCCAATAATGCGCCCAATGTACTGGTGATTGTTGTCGAGTCGTTGAGGTTTGATCATCTGGCCAGCAATGGTCACCCTTTTGTAAATACAGATGGTTTTGATCGGTTGATACGAGAAGGGATTAGCCTCGATAACGCTTTTGCTCAAGGAACAGCAGATTATGATATTTACGATCAGCTTATTCTAGGAAAGGATCCTTGGGATGAGGCTTCACTTCCAAAAAATATTGGAGAGCATTTTCGTAGTCTTGGATACCGAACAGCCGCTTTTCTCGGTAGTGGATATTTAAAAGGACGGTATAAAAATGGATTTGACGTATACGATGATGATTTTTCATGGATCCAAGGGTTGAAGAACAGCTTTGCTGGAAAGACGATCAATGAATTTATTTCCATTGAAGCAGAGAATCGTTTGGGTGAGCATAGTGTTCATAATTTAATGCGATGGACCTTGGAGGATTCGGAACGACCATTCTTTGCTATGTTGCAATTTGATGATCCGGATTGGCCTTTCACACCACCATCTCCTTGGCGAGATGATTATTTTTCTTCCAACCCACGAGAGGCAAAAGAGAAGTCTTTGGATGAGATTTCTTTAACGCCTCAGCAAAGACAGGACTTGGAAGGTATTACTGATCTCAATTTTGTTAAAGCTCAGTATGCGGGTGAGGTTTCTTATGTGGCTAAACAGGTTGAGGACTTACTTAATCAGATGGAAAACAACAATTTACGTAACAATACTTGTATCGTGCTTATTGGAAGTCACGGAATTGCACTTGGTGAACGTGAACAATGGTTTTCTACTGAAGGATCGACCGATGTCACGTTGTTTCACGTCCCACTTGTTTTTTCTTTTCCTGGGATCCTTCCTAGTGGCGATAGAAGAGATGGACTAATCGAGGCTGGAGATATCATTCCAACAATTTTAGAGGTTCTTGCACAGGATACTTTTGGTAGAGGTGGTATGACCAATGTTTTATATGGTGGCACTGGTCGGAAGTATGCAAGAAGCCAAACTGTACTCTCTTCACCTCGTCCTATTTTATTTTTTGGGGAGAAAAGTTCATGGTTGGATCAGGAGGGACTGTTGAAAAGTGAAACCCCGATAGCTGATCCAGAAGAACAAAGAAGTTGGATGGAATTTATAAAATAAAAGCACCTCTTAAACAAAATTTTTAAGAGGTGCTGGATTAGTTTTGCGTAAAAGAAGCTATTTCTTTTCTGGCTCTTTTTCTTTCTTTACAGCTTTTTGAATAGACAATGCTGATTTCTCAACGGCCGCTTCTGAGGCGTCATCATAAGTTACAACATATTTACCATCTTTCAATTCTTTAATTACAGCGTTCTTCGAACTCTTGTCTTCCTGAGCGACAGCAACAGCATTACCAACATCATAAGTGATTACGGTTTTGTATGCAGTGCCCTGTCCAATTCCTTTACAGGTACCACCAGAGCATGATTGCTTTGCAACTTTAACATCTCGAACACCATCGAACCCTTGTTTTTTAGCAATCCCATTCAGCTGGCGTTTAATATTTCCAAGCAGCATTTTGGATTGGGCGGCTTTAACTTCAGGTGTAGCAATCAACTTTGTTTGGGTGTTAACTTTTGGTTGAGTTGCTGTTTTGGCTTCTTTCTTGACTTCTTTCTTGACTTCTTTCTTGACTTCTTTCTTGGCTTCTTCAACTTTGGGTGGGGGAGGAGGAGGCTGTTCATTTGAATCTTCACAAGCGATTAGTTGAGCGAGCAGTAAGAGTTGGACTATCATTTTTTCTCCAATTGCGTTAAATAGATACAACTTGTATGTTGCGTTAACAAACTTACGCGAAAAGGATGTTTCTTTGCAACCTTTTAATCCTACTAATTTGGGACAAATAGAACTGCATATTGGTAAAATGGGGATAGTATGTCAACTGGAAAAAATGATTCAACACCGGAAGCTCTTCTTTCTGAAAAGTCTGAGAAGTCCATTCAACAGAAAAAAGACTTGCCCGGAGAAAATTTATCAGAATCTTCAGAGGCTATCTCAGCTTCTGTGGAGCAAGAATTAGTTGTGGAATCTTCTTCTGAACTGCTGTCAGAACAAACAAAGGAAGATTCAAACATTAATGAATCCGCAGAAGGAGAGAAGCCCGTTGCATCCGTGGAAGGAGAGAAGCCCGTTGCATCCGTGGAAGGAGAGAATCTAAAAGAAGCGAAAGAGCAGGATGAGGTAAGCAACATAGAGAAGACAGTTTGCTTGGTAAATGATTTTCCGCTTGACCGACGCTTTGCTTCCCTTGCATTGAAAACGGAAGTGGTTCTTGGACTACAAGAAAAAGGATACCGTTCGGCTACACGATATCAGCAAGCTATTTTGCACCATCTTTTACTCGGTAAGGATTGGTGGGTTAACGCTCGGCTAAGTTCCAATAGAGGGGTTGCTTTTGGGGCCTATTTTACCGAGATTGCTTCCTGTGCATTGGAAGACACATCGGTACTAATTTGTAGTGCAATTCCAGAAGTTCGTCGGAATTTATCAAATGATATAATGGAGTGTGCCATTTTTACAGATGTTCAAGTTGGAATGATTCAAAAAGAAATAAAGGAAGGGCAGGCGGTCAATTTTTCTGTAAAACCCAATATATTTATCACTTCGCCAACCAACTTATTGACTCTGATAAATAGAGGACTAATTGATGTCTCTCAAACGAAGGCCTTTTATTTGGATGAAGCGGAGAGAATTAAGTCTGATGAAGAAGTAGAGGCGATAACCAATGTGCTTAAGGCGATGCCAAAGAAGCCACAAATGATCATTCAAACATCGGCCTTGTCCATGCCTTCTGTTCAAACAATTCAAGGATGGGTAGATGGAATTAAACCAATGCTTCTTGAAAAAATTGAATCAACAGAGCGGACCCAACATCAGGTGTCAGAAGATTTTTCATTGTCTAAATTGCAGTCTATTCTAATCAGAAATAACTTGGATCGCACCGTTGTCGTGTGTCGTGAAGAAAGCGATGTGGAGGATTTAGGTCTTGCGATGGCTGGAATTGGCTGGGATATTGATATATTAAGAAAGGATTCACATCCAAAACAGAAAGAGCGCAACGAGAAAAAACTCAAAATCGGTATTCTTCAAATATTGGTTTGTACAATTGATGTTTTGCTCCAGTTGAATATTCCTTTTCTATCTCAAGTCATTTTAAAAGAGCCTTGTTCGAAAGAAGAGCATCAGAAATTGTGTAAATCTCTTCCGAATACTGAGTTGATTGTTTTTGGTTCGCCAGAGGATTGGGGTGGCGATTTGAAATCTATAGAGGCAATGTCAGAAGATGAGTACGTACAAGAGCAGAACAGAATAACGCTAGAGACTCTTCGGAAAAATAGTACTCGACTTGGTTTCAAATCATATGAGAAACTGGTTGATTCTTTACTCGAGCAACCAGATGGAAAGCCACTGCTAGCCTTGGCGATTCGACAAGCATTACAGTGGGATAGAATATCAACTTTGGATTCTCGAGAAGAGCAGTTGCGTTTGGAAAACAAGGATATTTTCCAAAGAAGGAGAACTCAGCGTCGAGGGAAATTTAATCGTCGAAAATTCAATAAACGCAGATAGTGAGAATAAAATTATGGTGGCTCTGCAGGTCTTTTCAGCGTTTCTTTTGGTTGCGACAATCGGTGTGTGTATTCATATTGTAGCTGTGGAAGGAGAGTGAAAATGCGCTTTACTGATCCATTTGATCAAGCTCTTGCTGAGCATGGTCCGGCCGCTCTTTTTACCTTGACCCATCAAGGAGAATTACAAATCGATGTAATGAGAACAAGAGAGCTTCGTCGGCAAAACTCACCACCTTTTCCAATTGAAAAATGTCATTGTCTTGTCATAGATTCAGCAACCAAATGGCCCCAATATGCCTTGATTACATCTTCTAAAATGTGTAGTAATTTTGAAAGAGGGGTCATTCAGATCTGTTCATCCTATGACGATGCTATAAAAAAGGTGTCAGAGGCAAAGGCGGAGTTTTACAGTAAGAATTCATGACCGAGTCCTCCATTTCCTTTTCCTAGGCTATGATCGTCGCATTGTTTCAGTAGTTTATGTACGTATTCAATAGACTGTTTGCAAGATTCCTGTATTGTTCGACCCATTGCTAGATTACAGGCCAATGCTGATGAAAGTGTACAGCCAGTTCCGTGTGTGTTTCGTCTTTCAAGTCTTGGGTAATTAAATCGATAGCTGCCTTCGATTGTAATCAGTTCGTCTGCACAGGTTGAACTTTTTCTGTGACCATCCGTTCTTAGACAAGGAATACTCGATGCTTCCTCTCCAAAGAGTAGGAGGTACTCGTCGTGATTTGGGGTAACAATTGAGCACAGCGGAATCAGCTTGGTCTTTAGTAAATGTATAGCACTTTCATCAAGTAAACTTTTTCCCGATGATGATTGGATGACAGGATCGAGAACAATCTTCCCCGGATATTCTTTTAAAAAAGGAAGGATGGCATTGATTATTTCTTCCGATCCAAGGGCGCCAATTTTGATTGCTTGGGGCGGGATATCAAGCAGAATATTTTGCAACTGTTGAGCAACTATATCAGCATTCAATTCCTCTACCCGCACTACTCCCAAAGAATTTTGTACGGTAATTAGCGTTGGGATTGCCATTCCATATACCCTATGGGCAGCAATCGTTTTAAGGTCTGCTTGTATTCCTGCTCCTCCACTGGGATCACTTCCTGCAATGGACAGTACTCTATTCGTCATGGTAATTCCTCCTGAAATAGTATAATCTGGTATGCGATATGCCTGTAATTTGTCCTCACTGCTTTGCTGAAATTGATGAAGATCTCCAAGAGTGTTTCAGTTGTGGTGGTATGTTCTCAGAGAAAGTTGTTGAACATTCCACGGTCGAACTGGCTGGTTCTCCTCTTCAAGAATGGAATTATAATAATTTACCCCACGGTACCTTACTTGATAATCGGTTCACAATTCTTCAATTTAAAGAGAGGCTTATGGAGGGGTATTGTTATATCGCCCTTGATCAATCTTTAGTTCAGCGTTGTTTTGTTGTCTTATGGGATAGTCCACACCTAATTTGGCAATACCATAGCAGGATATGTTTGAGATCTCCAGTGGTGCACTGCAATGATCAACCGCATTATTCTGCCTTTCCTCCTCAAGAAGGAATGCCTTTGCCACAAGCGCTCATAGAATTGGAGTGGACAAGTGGTAAAACGTGGGAGGTCTTTCGGCAGGTGTGTTCTTTACTTGCAGCAATGCATCACGATGGAGATTGTTTTTCGTTTCTTCATCCAAGAGTTCTTTGGGTTCGAACAAATGGGACGATTGAGTTCTCTTTGCAGAGAGAGGAACTGCCCGCTGATTGGCAGGTTTTAACCTGGCAAGAAGAGGTTCGAAATTTGATTCGATTATTGTTTTGGTTGTTCACGGGAGAACTTCAAGATGAGCATTGGGATGTTCTTCCACCCAAGCTGATTCCATTGTTTAGAAGAATCTGGAAAGATCCCGTAGCATCAGGAGATTTATGGCTCAATATTGACAATTCTATTCGAAATGTTGGTTTCTATTCTATGCCAGTTGAGGCAAAAGAGTGGTTAATGCAAATGCATAGACCCAATATCGTCCAATTGGTAGAGAATCAGGTTCAAGTGCCAAGCTCAATACAATTGTGTATTTGGAATTGTGTTAGAGCTTCTTGGCGATTGCAAGATGGTAAGGTACTTCTCTATACGAATTTAATCGCTTTGTATGAAAGTGGATACGTCAAACACCAAGACGATGTCCCTTTGTTTGTTGCACTACGATCATTTTTACTTGGGAGCGAAGAAGATTTCTCTGATATTAAACCAATTTATCAGGCTTATTTGTTGTCTGAATACGGTGATATAGATCGGGCTCGAAATATTTTGGCTGGTATTATGAGGCTGTCTCGTAGAAGTATAGAGTGGCTGGAAATCGCTCGGGTTTTGTTTTCTATATATGATCAGAAAGAAGGGTGGAATTGCATTCGGCTGGCTAAAGAATGGTCTAAATCAATTGAAGAAAAATTGGAGATCACTGCATTTTTACGTTGGGAACTGGGGGCTATTTCTGAGGCGAAACAGTATTTATTAACATTTTCTGTGACAAAGGAAACAGAACATTTACTCTGGTTAGCTGAAGCTTGGTACTGTCTTTTCTCTTCCACCAAAAAATGTAATCAACTCTTGGATGTGGCATTGCACACAGCAAAAGATTTATCTTTTGAAAGGCAACTGTTTTTGATTAAGGAGAGCATCATTCGTTTTGGAAATGTTGCTTTTGTTACTGATTGGTGTCTAGAACTAGGCAAGGTTGTTTATTCAGAATTAGAGTTGAAGGCATTGAAGACCTTGGCTGAGCGTCTTCAAATGGATCCCCAGTGGATAGCTCGGCTTTGCATCCAAGAAAAATCTTCTGTTCTTTCAACCCCAGGCGTCTACCATGTGGAAGCTATCACGATTCTAGAGCCAGATGAATCAGTACTGGCTCCAGAGATACTTGAAGAAGAACCTGAATTAACGGGTCAATTGTTGGTTGAGGAACCTCCTGCTTTAGAAGCAATTAAAGATGTTGAGCGATCTCCAGGCTTTCTTGCTTGGCTGAAGAACTTCCTTAAATCCTCATGAATTTAAACTTCTTGATAGAGATAGGTTTTGGTATTTGATTCAATATTGATTTGTCAGATTCCTTGGAACCTGCTCCCAATTGTGCTACCGTTGTCCTTAGTAGCCCTTTTGGCTCTCAAACCTTAAACCGGAATTTGGATCCCAGCAATATGACGCAGAATCGTGATATCCGGCAGTTTTTTTCACTGCCCTCTCTAGGCTTTCGTTCAGGTGGAACTATATCTGAGGCCCTGGGGGACTGGAAGACTTCAGAAAACGTTGCGATAGCGATACCTGATCACACTCGCCCCCTCGATACAGCCATGGTTTTAGATTGTTTGTTTCAGCAACTAATGGGAGAAAAATCTGTAATCGTTGGGCTTGGGCTGCACCGTAACATGACCGAAACAGAACTGGAATCAATTCGGAGATTTTCTCCTTTTCAACATGATCCATCGGATTGTCTACCTATCAAAATGGATACTGGTGAGCGAGTGTCGTTATCTAGAAGAATTGTTCAAGCAGATTGGTCGATATCTGTTGGGGTTGCTGAATTGCACCAGTACGCTGGCGTTTCAGGAGGATATAAAGGGGTTGTTGTCGGCTGTGGTAGTCAACGATTGATCGCGGACTTGCACCGAAGAGAATTGGTGTGCGCTCCGGGAGTAAGGATTGGCCAGGTAAAAGGAAATCCTTTTCGAGATAGAATAGATATGATTGGACGAGCAAGCAATTGTCGAGTATCGCTTGTTCATGTGCCCGCAGCCAAATGTTGGCTGTTTGGTCTTCCAGATGCGGTCACCAGAGAAGCCGCTCGAATTATAAATCCTTGGGAATGGATATCCCAGCCTGCAAATGGAGTGGTTCTTCGCGTTCCGTTCAGTAAGTCAACGTCGTTGTATCAGGCGTCCAGAGCAGCAACCTACTTCGCCTTGTCTCCTTTTCCGGCATTGATTGAAGGGGGTACGATAATTATCGAAGCACTTTTGCCAGAAGGGCTTGGAGCAGAGGAAGGCTTTGTTAGGGGAATGAAAAGTTTAGCCCCACCGTGGTCGACGGTTCTTACAGGACCCGCTCCACAAGGTGCTGGTGCTCAACGCATCGTTATGCTTGCGTTGCTTGCCCAAAAATACAAGCTTGTTCTTCGAGGATGCGTCAATCCGATACTTTTCCAAAAACTGGGTCTCGATGCCTCCTCAGTTCCTGCTGAGGTGCTGCCTGGTTGGTTAGACGTTACAGATCCCTTTACGAGTATTCCTCAGTGGAGAGCCTAATGTGGATTTGGTTGGTAATAGCATGCAATTTGGAACCCGAACAACATCCGAAATTATTGGATCGTCAACATTATGAATTGGCGATGAGTCAACAAGGGCGACAGGCCATTTCAAGTTGTAAAGAAATACTCGAAGAGGATCTAAAAGGAGAGTGCATTTTATTTGCTGCCAAGAATATGGCCCATCGGCGCCAAGACTCTCGTGCACTTTGTGACTCTGCCCCAACCTCGGCTTGGCAAGATGCATGTCGATTTGATGTTATTGATGTTCTAGGGATGACTGGTGATCAAGCAGATAAGGCCTGTTCTTTTGTTGGCGACTTTCAGTCAAGATGTATGTACCACGCGATTCTGCGAGAAGAAGATATTCTTGCCAAGAAATTCCCAGAAGGAAAGGAGCAGGAATTGATGAAGGCGATACTGAATCGGATGGAGAAATTGGGTGTGGATGAGGTTGAAGAAGAACCCTTGTACGCTATTTTGACAGCGCGAATAATTGCTCGACGTTTTGAAGCTGCTTGGCGAAAAAACAAATCTCTTCTTTTCTCAAAAGATGAATGCGGTCAGGCGTCTCCTAAAGTTTGTAGCAATGCTTACCGAATTGCGATTAAGCAAATTGGAAAGGGGAGAAAGCCTTCTAATTGTTCAGCGCCTATCTCGCAAAAGGCTGTCTTAAGTACTGGGCTACCCGTTTGGGAGGCGGAATTCAATGCCCTTGCTCAACAAGCTTGGAAGAGTATTTGTCACATTAACCATGGCCCGAAAAAACCACCTGATCACTCTTCTTCTCAACGCGCCAATCAACGTTAGTCTCTTTCTCAGGCAAGAGTGACATTGTTCCAACGTATAGATATCCAAAGCTAAATAAACCCAAAAATGGTAGTGGAAACCAACAATTGATCCAGCTCATCCAGAAGATACCCCCCAGGCAATATAGCCCCATTGTGATTTCTACAATGGCAAGACGTCTTTTGGGTAGGGAATATGTTTTACGAGTG
>JACLAC010017730.1_pt1 | contig 13220 bp, 13 predicted proteins | sample 8027881 | NCBI WGS metagenome assembly JACLAC01 (sample SAMN15725517, study PRJNA655200) | protist metagenome | isolation source: fluorescence activated cell sorting (FACS) single amplified genomes of... | place: Spain: Blaines Bay Microbial Observatory, Mediterranean Sea | collected 2016-01-19 | reverse complement strand
AAAAAAGTTGTTTTTGTAGAATGTGTGAAGCTCAAAAAAAATTTAAAGCGGAGTCAAGTCTTTTTAGGAGTGGAAGAGGTTCAATTTGGGAAAATTAGGAGGCCAAATGTTGATTATGATGGTGAAGTCACACTGAGGAATTGATCAGTCGCGAAACGAAAAGAGACAGAATATTGAATATACATCAAACTCAAATCTAGTCTTCAAAAGGTTGTCGTATTTCAAGTTCTCGAAGAAGATCAAAAAGAAACACTAGTAGACAGCAACTCACAACGGGCTCCGCCCCGCCGGGAACTTCAGCACGGCTGCGAGCGCGGCGCACGCGTCCGTCGCCAGCGCGGCGTCGTCGCCGTTGGCCAGCGCCAGCAACACCTCCACCGCGCCGTTGGCGACGCCTGACAAGCATCGGAAAAAGTTTTGATTGTGTGATGCAACTGATTGAGAAAATGATGACTGAGTTCCAGTTTATTATCACTAAGAGATGGCATCATGTAGTGATGATGATGATTTCATTTTCAATTACTGTACGTGGTGCATTAGGAAAAGTGGTCAAGATGAAGAACAACAAGTTTCATCAATCTGTTGCTACCTAAGTAAGTAGCTACTCACCCTCCCCCACCTTCGCCTCGTTGGCGAAGCTGTCCGTCATCGTTTGGACGACCTCCCGCTTCCGCTCCGAACTGGCGGCGGCCTCCAGCTCGCGCAGCATCACTGGTCGAGCGACAGGTGCGAGGCGTTGGTCCACTGCGAGCCCGAGCGCGCGCGGCCCCCTGCATTGGCACTGGCGTTAGCGTTAGCCACCGCGCTTGCGACGGCGTCGGCGGCGTAGGCGTACGCGTTGCTGCCGGCGCTCGCGTGATTGGCTCACGGCGTGGCCGGGAACGGGGCGGGCGACGGGAAGAGCAGGTTCGCCTGCGTCGCCGAAGCTGTTGCACTGCTGCTGCTGCTGCTGCTTGAGTTTACAGAAGATGCAGCTGCAGCTGAAGAAGCTTCTTGCGGTTGCCCACTAGCACCGGACGCTGATCCGGAAGGTGATATTGCGGAATTATCTATGTCCATCTTGTTATGTCTTATTGTAGTTAGGTCGTGTTCTAGCACACAACTTCAACCAGCAAAAATTGCACTAATTTTGTGAACATAAAATCTGATTCAAAATACCGCTTCAATGCCTTCACAACTCGTCTATCTTTAATGTATTTATATTTCTCGTCAGCGTTCTCTCAAACTCAACAGCGATGAAGATCTAGTAGACCTACTTTAAGAAACTGCGGCGTCGTAAGAGGCAACGACCTGCAGTAGGTGAAACTATTCCATTCGGTGCACAGTTTAAGATAGATTGTTGAGTTATATTTTTTTTAATATATATAACCTAAAAAAAATAAAAATAAGTAGGTTTATTATCTATATCTTCAGCCAGTTGTTTGATACATACGCGCGCGGCACATACGAAAGAAAAAGATGAAAGCGGCCAAAGCTATAACAAATACAGATACAGGAGAAACGCATCAAGCACAAGCGATGTAATAAACGGGCGATCTACTATACTTACAGATAGAATATCATATGGAAACATTTTTATTTTTGTTACACTTGGTGCCAGTATGCTTAGCGACTAGCTGAAGCATCTTTACTCGAATCATAATATATTACATGCATGTAGCGTGGCTTACTTCTAAGCAGCTAGCTGCTTTGAAGCACTATAACTATGGTCTACTACTTTCTATCCACCTTATTTGGTCAATAACGTACACATCAACACCATTGTTGATCTTGCATGCAGGTACACTCAAGTTTAAAGGTCGAAATTCAACTACATCTTGCACTTTTAGATTGAATCATAGTATTTTTTACTTGCAGCTATGGTCTACTACTTTCTATGTATCTACTTAACTTCTCCTAGTCAATATACGTACACATCAACATCATTGTTGATCTTGCATGCAGGTAAACTCAAGTGCAAAGATCGAGATTCATCTTGCACTTTTACATTAACATTTGATTTTGAAGTTATTTTTGCAATTCTATTACTATTTTATGATGGTGGATAAAAACTATCCAGTCAGTGTACAGTTAGTTTACGTGCCTGCGCTTGCGCTACTTGCGAACTTGCCGTTAGTATCGACGTCGCTATCGCGCATCTTCTCCTGTTTTTTGATTACAGTGGCATTTGTGGTAGTCACGTCGTACGTAAAGATCATCATCAACATTCAAAAGTATGCACTTCCTCACTTCTACTTCTTCATCTATCGTATCTATGCAACTTTCACCAATCGATGACTCACCAAGTAGCCATGTACCGACTGGTCATCAAGTAAGGTTTTGAGCGATCTACGCATTTTTTTGTCATCACGTGGCTTAATCTTATGTTGTGGTATCTTCAACTCTTTAGCATGTAACGCTATCAACTTATCAGCAAGTCCTGGCGTACTCAGCTCAATTTCACTTACGCGCAGATTATCTTGTGCAATTTTAAGAGCAGTCTTGCCCCCATCAGAAATCTTGAATCGATTCCACTTAGCCAGTGCTTGTACGAGCAGGAGCACTTTCATCTTCTAGTGAAAGTAACTTTTCCACAGCGCGTGCGAACGCCTTTTGATCTTTTTCGTCTTTATGAGTATATTTTTACTCGCCCGAATAGAAATTTTTGTAAAACTTCGTCAGGAAAGGATATCATCGAAGAGTACTTCAGTGATGAAGATTGTCTCTGCAGCACTCCATCGGCGGCTATCGCATCCACTTGCGCAGGTCTCGACAGCGATTGTACAGCGCGCGCCAACGCCCCAGCTTGGATATTCATCATAAGTTCCGGCTGCAGACGCAGCTCCCCAGCACGTAGACCTGTGGATAAGAGCGGTAGTACAAGTGTATAATCATGTATGGAGTTAGCACCAAACGCTGCTTCAGCTTCAGCTTTGGCAACCGCGCTGCTGATGAACTGGATAAACAGTGTGCGATAAGCGAACCATAGCTTATCGAATACGAGGCTTGACTCAAAGCCGTGGACCGTGTGAATGCGGAAATCAGGGGGAACAATTAGCGAGAACTTCAACGACTCACCATGAGTGTTAGGAATTTGCTTCGACATAATCCCTGTTGCACTATGGTTAATGAGTGTAATAACCAATAAGGCTAAACTAGACGTAAACAATCATACAGTCGATACTATTCGAGAGCCTGGAACACAAGAAGTTAAGTGTGTATTGCTGAAGTGATTTGTGTCGTGAAGAGAAAAAGAGAGAAAAACTTATTCGTTTGATATAAGAGCATGGCAAGAGACGTGAAACATCATTTACAATCGTAGAAGACATTGAGAAAGACTCACCTAGTATGAGCAAGTTGAGGGCTAAAGTGAAGGAGGATAGCGAGTGTCTGGCGCTAAGTTGCTTGCTGCACCCGACTTAGCGTTAACCTGGCGTTCGGGAAGTACTATAGAACACGTATCACTGGAAGTTCCCACAGTAGAGAAAACTGCGTGGCCATGGACCTTCAAATTCTAAGCGCCGAAGCAAAGAAACAGTGATTGAGCCTCCGAGGAGACTCCCAACCAGACGTGGACATTTTTATTCTAGTTGATGATGAACTGAATTCAGTTAAGTTACTACACTCAGACACTCGGTGAAACACTGCAAGGAGAGGAAGCGGAAGGCAAAGACACGAAACAAGAGAGAAAGAGCAACCCTAAAAGAAATTACCGCACAACTATATGAAAACAGGATGCAGACTGAAATTTATAGTGAGCTTCGAATAGACATTATAATGCTATATAAAAGTGCTAGGCTTCAAAATTACGTAATGGGAGATACTACACCAGACTCAAATATAGTGTGAACTATGTCTCCTATTGTGAGGTTATATAGTGAGTGAAGATTGACTAGACTAGATGCGTCGCCAAAGGACAACGTCTTGATGAGTACTTACTGATAGTGCAGGGCCAAAGGACCTTGTCTTATACTTACGGAAAAGCTCATGGCCAAAGGACCAAGGCTTGATAATAACTAATGAATAGGACTCAATTAAACATTTGATTTATCTGAGTGAAATGGATGGAACCAGATAGTATTAAGATCACGTTGAGCTTGCTGTAAGTGTAAAGAGTATGTTGTGAACAGTCTGACTTCGATGTAAGTGTAATGCGCAATTATAGACAAATACTCTATATTGAGATTGCGCGCAAAGCCGGGAACGTCTTCGTTCGATTTTATACCAGCCGCTTCGAAAAAGACCTTCGAAAAAGCTTCAGCCTGTGATACTTCCATCGCCGCTTGCAAGCCAATTGGTACACCAAAGATGTACGTCTCGGGTATACTGCCCACAGCAGCAGCTGCTCCGTTCGCTGGACGTTCTGCTACTGAACTTGTTGCTGCATTCAGTAGCGACCTCCATCCTGATCCTGAGCCTGGAATTTCTGCGTCCTTACCATAAATAGAAATTAGCCTTTTCCAAGATGTACTCGTTGCAAAGTTGTTTACGATCGTAGCCGCATCCAGAAATCCAATCATCGCATGCGTGTCACCTTCACCAGGCGTAATCAGTTTTTTTAACATATCGAAACTGTTTTGATTAATATTATTTCTCACACGCTCGGCAACTTCGGTAGTCATGGAATGAATTTTCGATTCATACTCATGCTCTTGAGTACGAACGAGCTTACGATTACCTACAACTTCGTCACCTGTGGCTGTGAAGTCATAACGAAGTTCAGGATTACCTCCGAGTACCAAGTTGTCGTAGATCAGGACGCGGTCAATTAACAGATTGAAGTCTAGCTCTTTACCTTCGCTCGTCGTTTTCTCAACACCTGTGTACACTGCTATACTATTGGATACAGCCTCAACTGTTTTCGTCATATATTCAATATCTACATGCCGTCCCGTAGCCTTTCCACGCGCTCTCGCCTGATCGATTGCAAGGGGGTTATTCCCAGTGACGCCACACAGAACCACTTTGTAACCGCGCTCCTTCGACTCCGCCATAGCGCCGTGGTAGTACGCCATATTACGGCCAGTGCCGTCATTGATGTAGTTCGCAAGTTGGTCCTTCACGAAAGTAAGTCTCATAGTATTGACGTTGTGAACATCGGCAAGATTCGAGGCGGAGTCCGCTTTATGTGCTTCCGGCAACCAATAGTACTTGTTGTCGTTGTTGAACACATGCTTCAGAACCTCATCCGGGTCGATTGCAGTGAAAGAGTGTATGCAACTAGGGTCCTTGTCCTTACACATTTCTTCGACGCAGAATTTTTGAGCTACGCTCTTTCCCATGCCAGGGGCACCTAACATGTAGATGACAGTTGGTCGCTCTGATCGCTCTGATTTTGCTTTTCCGCGGACAGCATCTTGCTCTGTTTGGAGAAAATTGACTACTACATCGGACTGCATGGTAATTGGAGAACCAGCGTCGGCCACTATTCGCTCTGGCGGCTGCGGCGAGGAGGCATCTGCTTCAAGCGTCGCATGCACAGCACCTTTAGCCGCTTTTGCCGGTGCAGTTGTAGCAAGGTCAGCAGCTTCTTCGACGTGTAAGGGTCCTATAACACTCGTGGGAGTCGTACGCGGCACGGGCACGAGCGGTGGCCACTCCGCTGGGGCGGTTGTAGGTCCTACATAAGTGGTGTGGCTGCCGCCCGTCTTTCGCTTCAGTTTAGCGCCGTCCGCCGCGGACACGAAAAGCGCCAGAGCGGCAAGCATTTTTTTACAGAGAGTAAAATGCATCCTGAAAGATTACGACTGACAGTGAGTGCAAGTGAAAAGGGGTAGCTGCAAGATGGGTGCGCTAGTACAATTAATTCTAAGTGGGTCAAGCTGAAGTCGGGTACGTAGATCACGAATAAAAGTTGAAGTTATTTCAAGTGGAATGGGTGGATATAAAAGAGCGCGAGGGAGTATCACGGTAATAGTTGCTTAATACAATGTTAGATTCTTGAAAGAGGTTGAGCTAAAGAGCGCGAGAGAGTCAGTTGAGTGGGGTCAGCTACAGTGTCAGTGATCTTGGTCTTGAGAAAACAGAAGCAGTTAAAAGGACGCTCAGTAGGGGAAGAGAAATCAGAAGCTATGAAGTGCGGTTCTACTATTTTTATGTAGATGATACATATACAGGATCAGAATTTGTCATTTAGATTTTAGAAACATGATATCGGTGTCGATGGTGCAACAGAAGAAATGAAGATGAAGATAGAGAAGTAAAACGCAGCAAGCTATCATACCAATAAGTATCGGGTACTTGCACTATTTAGTGTAAGTAAAAAATGAATCTCGTCCTCTTTTTCAAATCTCCCTTCCCCTTCGTTGAAAAAATGAAAAAATTCACACCGGATTTCGCGCCATAATTTAGTGTCAGGCAGTCCGACCGTGTGGCCAAATGATCGGACTGTCCTTTTTCAACAGGGGGAGGGCAAAGTTTGCAGAAGAGGAGGTTCCATGAATGCATGTCATTAAGTTTTGAGCACTACCGTTATCAGTAAAAATACGGGGTACACTGGACTTTTTCGACTGCAAAATAGAAAATTCTGAAACAATCAATATACTTACAAGTTTAACAGATACGACTTATTACAGTAATAAACGCATGGCGCCAGTCATAAATCATGATAAGTATTCACGCTCATCCAAGCAGTTCCAATGAATATATTCAGAAGTCTACTCGCTATAGGTTTTAGTCGTGGCTCGCATCCACCTCCACCTCGCTTCGTCCCATGAGTTACCCTTACCATAACAAGTAAGAGCTTACGGGGCCTACCTTAGTGTCTCACGAATCAAATAAAATCAAAGAGTTGGTGTTGCTGTTGCAGTTGCATTAGCAACATTGTAGCGGATAAAAAATCAAATTTATTGGATTGCACTTGCAATAGTGATAAATAATTACTCATATATGGTTGGATAGATTTTTACTCATATATGGTCGTAAAGTTCTCGTGTTGGTGTTCCAATAAAGATACAAGCTCAAGGATATATTACAGTTATCTGATATTGGAGGCAGGGATAAATCCGCATCCCTGATCCGAGATTTTAAATGCAGCTAGCCCCAATAGAAAGAGAATTAAAGCAACAATAAAAATCAAAACCCACTCAAGGCCTGAACCCGAGTTGCCTCCCTTTAGGCCACCTTCCATGTCACGCGGTATCTTTCCCAGCGGGCCAGTCCGCTCGCCGTCAACGTCATGGCACTCGTCGTCGTCTTCGTCATCTTCATCGTCATCGGAAAAAGCATCTTCAGACTCGCCCTGATATGCAACGATAGACGCTTGCCAGTCCCGGCTGCGGTCGATCGATACGTCCAATTGGGCTTCCAAGTCAACAAAATTACTTCCGTCGGACGCATCCTCCACGCTCCCGTAAGAGAGTGCTCCCTTCGCAACCGACGAATCCCCATTAAGATTAGACGCGCGTGTAAATGATGAATAGAGCGAAGTGGTAGTAGTAGTCAAGGACATTTTTCAGGGGGGGGTGAACGACTTGCTAGTGAAGTATGAATATGATAGTGGATAACGGTGAGGTGGGTGTTGGAGCAAAATATGCTTCTAGAACAGTCAACGAAGCAGAAGTGATAAAGTTGAAAAGCGGGAATGGAACGGCCAAGGTCAACTTTTTATCAGTTTAATCCATGGTGGTGAAGATACTTAGATGAAGTTGCAGAGTAGATGAAGTTGCAGAGTAGATAATAACAGTCTTTGATTTCCACATCCACGAGAAGCACGACATGAGACAGGAGCCTCAAGAGCTTTTTTTCCTTCCTCAAGAGCTTTTTTTCCTTCCCCGTGCAGCGAACTACACGTGATCCCACTTCCCATTTCTTAGCACCCACCGCAGTCCTCCACCTCACCAAGCACATAGTTTCCAAGTGTAGTAAGATCAAGAAGTAGACTCAGAGCGGATGATCATGTTCATGCAGCAAAGTTGATAACGGATCGATTGATGATGAATTAATAGTTAGTATTCGATGACCAGTGGCGGAAGCAGTAGCAGCTGCAGCACCAAATTATAACGACTCAAGCGGAAGCAGTCTCATCAACATCAAGTTTGAGTTTTTATCCTACTTCCATCCCTCGACGTCGACCGAGCGACTGGGCCGGACCCGCGTCGTAGCGGCGGTCTCACTTTGTGCTCACACCCCTTCACCACTCACTTACGCCATCGACCCATACCCATCCCCTCCACCTTTGGCAAACATTCCGCCACTCGCGCCCCGCAGGCGCCACGTCTTCCAGATCACCGACAGCTTCCACAACAAATACCACGCCGCCGCGTCGAACATAATCAGTATTGCGAACGCCACCCCGTAGCCCCAGGCGGAGGCCTCGGGCAGGTCTTCGGGGTTTCAGCTTCAGCTCGCGCCGGGCGGGTCGCCCTCGGCGGCCGCGCGCTAGCCCTTCATCGGCGGAAAGGCCGCGTCCCCGGCCCCTATGCCGGCCTTGAAGGCGGCGAGGTAGTACCTAGATGATGATGAAAACAAGACAAATTAAGTTAGAGGACTGACAGGTCGTTGTATCACCCGCTCACACGGCCCGACCTGTATTAATAAATTTCAAAATTTTCATTTCAACAAGAACAATTAGTAGAGGATGAAATAGTTTCGAGCTCACCTTATCGCCCCCCGCACCGGCAGGATCCCGTTCGCCACCGCCGACAGGACGCCCGAGGTCGACCACGAGTCCAGCCCTATCACGATTCCGTCCGTGAACAAGAACGCGGGCAGAGTAACTCACAGGCTACTAAAGGAGGAGTCAGTGCTGCTTGACGTCACTATTCGAGCTTGTCGCGGTCGCGGAAGGCCTGAGTATTATTTGTAAATTGAAACAACAAAAACTGTTCGCGTCACTAGACGGCTTTGAACATGATCTTGATCGAGTACTCACAATTTATTTAAACTTACATGAAAAAGATGAAGTAGAGTAAGAGTTGTAGCTCACCTCCGTCCATCCCATAATTCAGCACACCCCAACTCACAGCCCCCCTACCCACTGAAGAACTCAGAACACAACCAGGATCAGCCCGCCGATGAAGCCGGTGGTCAAATAGATCGAACCCAGTGAGGGGTCGTTCTATCAGCCGAGCCCCTCGGCGGCGCCGGCTGGGGTGACGACGCGGTTCTCGAAACCGGGACCGTATTTCGAATAATCGACCGCGTTGCGCGTCTGGGCCATCTTGAAGTGCTCGAAATTTTATTATGAAAATTGACGTAAGCGTAACTGTGCTTGTGCAATATTTGCTCTGTTGTACTTGTACCAATGCCTAAGGGATAATGGTGGTGCTATGGAAAAAACACTAGCTGCTAACTAGCAGTGTAGCGGAAAATAAAATACTGAGTCGCTAGAAGTAGGATCTTTGATCTAAAAAAATACTTATACTATCTACTTAAACTAGGCGAACTACGTTCACTCTGACTCACACTCACTTGAATTCGTAGCGTGCTTACTATATAGCGATCACATTTAAAGATGGCATATCGATAGCCCATGATTTCGATAGCTGCACTTACCGAATCCCATGTCAAACAATAGCAATACCAATATCATGAATACAGACGTAAGAGATGGAACTCAAATATACAGAAGATACATGGTACTCAAGTGTCAGTCATGGATGTTTCACCGTCCTCCCAGCCGATGCATGTGCCCATCAGTATCATTTAGGCTTTTGCATGGCTGAAACATTTGATCCACTTTCACTTAAGCGTGGGCCGCCCGCTTAATTCCATATTCTTTCCAAATTGCCGGCGTCTCGCGGAACTCCACCAGTTTCTTCTCAGCGCGGCCGCACCGCTCAAGCGCCACAGCCGCCTCCTGGTACAACGCGTCGAATTTTTTTTCCAATTTTTTTGCCTCTCGCTCCTTCACGAGTTCGCGGTGGTGCGGGCGCAGCTTCTCGGCGGGCACGCGCAGGAAGTTGTGGTTGTTGGCGTTGTCGACTACTTCGAAGTTTTCGAATTTTTTTTCCTCCATGTTGAAGTCGTAGCCACCCGCGTAGACGTCATCTCCGTAGTTGTTATTCACGCCCTGGCCCTCAACACCGCCCGTGCCCCGCAGCCTGAACTTCGCCAGCCGCGCGCGCTCAGCCTCCATAAACCGCTCGCGCGCGGCCGCGTGCGCCGCCGCCTTGCGCTTCATCCTGCCTTCAGCCCTATCACCCGTGCCCCTTCCCGGGGGACCCGCGCTGCCGCGGCGCCGGCCAGCGCCAAAAGCAGTAGACTTGCCGATGTGGCTCAGCTGCGAAGACGCGTACGGGGCCTCGTCGATGACGGCGCCGGTGGTGGCGTCGGAGCCGAGATAAGAGGACGAAGTCATGTTGGAGCCGGTGTAACCAGTGCCGCTGGTGCCACTCGTCTCTGATTGGAAAGCGGAAGTGGCGTTGGTGAACCCCGTGTACCCGCCCGTTGTTTCACTATAAAAACCACTCAAGGCGGCCCCCCGCGCCGTCGCCGCGCCGCGCGTCGTCCCGCTCTTGGCGTTGCTGCGCGTGTAGGCCGTGCTCGCCGCCACACTGGACAGCGACGCGTCGCTGCCGGCGCTGCTGCTCATACTTGAAATATCATCTGAGCCGACCCAGCTGTTGCCACCTTCATCATCGCTGTCGTCCTCGCTATCACTCGCCAGCGCGTTCGCGCGCGCGCTCGCCATGATGCTCCGACTCGCGCCGCCCCTCAAAAGCATGTTGCTTTCGTCGCTGCCGCCCTCGCCGTTTTCGCTATCAGAATACAGTCCCGACAGCTGCACGTTGGCGGCGGATGCGCCAAAATCAAATGCCGCACCCGCGCGTTTTTTTGGCGAGGCAGGCGGCTTGACGTTGAAGTTCTTCCGCGCGTTCGGCGGCCTAGTCGCCCCCGCGGCGCCAGGCGTGAAGTGCGAGAGGGAGGGCGCCGTGCTCGCCGTGCCACCTGTGCGCCGGGACCGGTGGCTGCGGTGGCTCTTGCGGCCGTGCCCGGCGCGGCGAGACGAGTCCACCGACGGCGCCCCATCAGTAGACGGCCGCGTGCCAGCCGTTGTAGTCTCGTAGTCGGTGTTGGTGTCGGAGTCGCTGTCGCCGAAGTCGTAGCCGCGCGACCTTAGCGAAATGGCTGCTTCTTTCCGTGCCGCTTTTTTCTCGGACCGCCGGATGTCCCGCGCAACTTTTGCGCGCCCGCGCTCGGAGAGGGAGTCGGAGGAGCTCATGTTTGGTTTAGTTTGATGTAGAAGTTTTTGATTTTGATTTTGATTTTTTTGACGAAAAGTTTTTTCAATCAAAAAATGGAGCCACTTGATGTTGTGTGCGTATGCGCTTGGTATGATGTATGTGCTTGGTGTGCTGAAGCGTTGGTTAGCTTAGCAACGAAATTAAAGTTGTCAAAGTGCAAACGTTAAAAAATTAGATTTCTCAAACTGGTCAGCAGCAGTGTTTTTGTGGATTATGCAGGCGTTGTAAATTCGACGATGAAGTAAGACGGAAAGGTAAAGTAGAATCAAGAAGATGATCATGATGAGCGAGATGCATGTTTCAATAAATAACAAATATGACATAGAACTAGAAGTGTAGTCTAGTGTCTAGCTCATCGTGGTATTTTATTTCAAGCATGCAGCAGTAGCGTTCGTCGCCTCACTTGATCTATGACGGCATCAGACGTTCAGTCGCTACGATTATTTCCTACAACTCCTCTTCCTTAACTTTTTCATTTTCTCTTTTTTATTTAGAATTTTGATAGAATCATCTCCGATTTACAGTTTCCTATTTTCATACGATACGAGCTAAATGCTCTATTCAACGTGTCGTGTGTCAACAAATCAATAAATTTTACTTCGTTATCGAGAACATCCCGATTTCATGCACACCTCATTAATGGAAAAGTAGTGGAATAGCAGCTCCAGAATTCATCGCACCAGCACCTATTGGTGCATGCGCCGCCGCCATAGCAGTGCCGGCACCCCCCGTATGCGCATCACATAGACACAAACCTACATACCAGCATACACCACATATCGGCACGCTGCATGCGAGACAGACGCCTTTTTCTACACCGTTATCGATACCAACGTTTTCAGGCGCTGCTGCTTGAGCATCGACTGCGGGACCTGCGCCTTCGCGCCTTACGACAAGTGGCTGTGGTGGTGTTGGTGGTTGTTTGACAGGCGGATCGATAAGCGTGCGCACGCCCAAGCCCAGCTTCACGGCGCCGCAGCTTCGCAGGCCGAAGTTAGTGCCAGTGTCACACCCGAGGTATACTTGTACCACGAGAGTAGCACAGGCCAGTGCGAAAATGAGCGATTGCGATCGCATCATGCGATGCGGGGATAGAATAGACAAATCCGACATTCTAGTGCTAGTGCAGCTACTGGAGAGTTTTGAGCTTAAAGATCCTTTTTCTCTCTTATGCAGCTATGATGTCCAATCTAAGAATACTATCTAAAAATAAAAGTCAACTTTAATGATGATGATGGGAGCAGTGAGTTTTTTTCCAATGCGATCGTAACATCAGCATAAAGATAAACTGTGATATCAGGATGACAGAAGATCAAGATATGACCAGTTGTGGTTTTGATATCGAATGTACGCAGTCATTATGATTATAGCGAGCGGATAAAAATTGCAAAATTTGTTGTTTGTTCATTCTTTAATTTGGAAGATATCAAATCCGCCTCTAATGCATCCTAGAATTTTTCCACACTCCCTCATCGAGCAGGAACAGCAACTTCTACAATTTCTGCAACTGCTGTAGTGCCCTCTTATCCACCTTACAGCCCCCCCAGCCCGCACCACGCACTTTTATTACAATAGCCCGTAAAAAGTGCAGTCCCCACGCCCACCATCACCACGCTCACGAAGATCTGGTACCGAAACTGCGCCGGGTCCGGAAAAGCTAGCGCCATGAGGTACACGAAACACGTCCCACAACTGCAGAGCGCAGACTCAACACTACTAGACGCGCGAGCGCACGTGCGGCCGCACGGCGATCTGCGAGAGCTCGAGGAGTCCCACGTCGAAGCCTGAAGTTGAAAATGAAAAGGATGGAGTGTTGTTGAAGCTTACAATGCATTAGTTACCTACTTACTTAGACATACCTAGTTTCGTATTTGTGCGACTGCGAGATGACGATAGTGAAGCAAATTCGTAAACGTAACCGACTCACCGTACAGCCCGAAGCGCGACACCACGACGCACACCAGGAACACCAGGAGCGCTGGCACGTTTCAGTTGTTGATCCCCCCACTATGACTATCTGCAACTGTATCATCACCTTCACCGCCAACTCCTTCG
>JACLAC010011648.1_pt1 | contig 13226 bp, 11 predicted proteins | sample 8027881 | NCBI WGS metagenome assembly JACLAC01 (sample SAMN15725517, study PRJNA655200) | protist metagenome | isolation source: fluorescence activated cell sorting (FACS) single amplified genomes of... | place: Spain: Blaines Bay Microbial Observatory, Mediterranean Sea | collected 2016-01-19 | reverse complement strand
CTCGTCGAAGCCCCGCTTGAACTCGTTGACATCTTTCTCTAAGGCTGCTTCGCGCGCGTGAAACCGAACCTTTTCAATTTCTGTAGCGAAGGGAGAGGATTGGCTGCTTGTCTTAGCTTCGTTTCCGAGCACACTTTGCGCTGAAGACGAGGAGCTGAGGGCAATGTTTTCCTTTAAGGGTCTGGAGAATAAAAAGGCGTCTTGGGGGCAAAAGGCGATGGCGCGGTGGTGATGGTCAGGGTCCAAGTCACTGACATCGATGCCATTGATGTGAAATTGGCCTGCTTTAGGGTGCAAAATCCCTGTGAGCAGGTGCATCAAGGTCGATTTTCCACAGCCGATGGGCCCGGTGACCCCTAAAACTTCACCGGGATTGAGCTTCAGATGGATGTTCTTGAGCACGGGGCTGGCTTGATCTGGGTAGCTGTAGCTCAAGTTGTTCAGTTCTAGCTCAAGGCCATCGTCACTGCGCTGGGGCAAAGCTTTCCAGCTGCCCTTGGGGGGGCTGGGCGTTGGCTCGTCCATGATCAAGGCTATGCGCTCGAGGGCACTGAGGCCCTGCTGCAGGATGGCCATCACCCAACCCAAGGACATCACTGGGAAGGACAAGACGGCGACCATGACTTTGAATTGTAACAGTTCGCCCAAAGTGAGCTGGCCGCGAATGACCTGAAGTCCGCCCCACGATAGCAAGATCACTTCGCTAAGGGCAAAAAACGTTTGGAATAGGGGCCACATTGAGGCCTGATATTTTTCAACCCCCATGAACTTTTTGATGTACTCTTGATTGAGTTGATCAAAACGTTTCAGTTCAACTTTTTCTCGGGTGAAGAGTTTGAGGGTGTTCATGCCTGTGAGCAGTTGCCATACGCGGGAATTGATACGGCCCACTTGCTCTTGCAGTTGGGCGTGCAGAGGCTTCATGCGGGGGATCAGAATCACAATAAGAAGCACGAGAAGTGACATTTGAGCAAAAACCAAAGCGGTGAGGGTGGCGTCGATGGCAAACAGAACCGGTGTAAATAGCAAAAGGCGCATCACAGAGTTCGGAATGTACATGATGCCGGGCCCCATGAGCACGCGCACGTGATCGAGATCGTTGGTGCAACGTGAGATAAGGTCGCCAGTTTGATGGCGCTGAAAAAAAGAAAAATCAAGACGGCTCAATTTGGCAAAGAGGGTTTTGCGCAGGGCGTACTCCATGTCCCTTGATACACCGATGATCAGGTTGCGCATGCCGAACATGCTGAGACCGGCTAGGGCCATGATGATCAATACCCAAGAGGTTTCTGTGGCGATCACTTCGTAACGATTTTCCGAGGTGAGTTCATCCAGAATGACTTTCAAGTGCGCTGGCATCGCCGTGAAACCCCAGTTTTGGAGGGCCATCAAAAGGAATCCCGCTAAAAGTTTCCAGCCGTGGCCTTTAAAAAAAGGTTTCAATCGCAGTAACTGTTTCATGGTGTGATTCTCCCTTCTACGTCATTGGGCAAGAGCTGCTGTAGGCGGGCAGTGAGGTGAGCTTTGAGTCTGAAGTCGGGGCTGCTGTGGCTTAAAAGTAAGGCTCTTTATAAAGTGCTCACGCTACCTTCCCAAATGAATTAATTCTTTTCATGAGCGACCCCATCAAGCACGAGTGCGGCATCGCGATGGTCCGACTGTTGAAACCACTTGGACACTATTTAGAAAAGTACGGAACGGCCCTGTATGGTATCAATAAGCTCTATCTTTTGATGGAAAAACAGCACAACCGAGGCCAAGACGGCGTTGGTGTTGCTAATGTTAAACTTGGAACTAAACCCGGAACGAGGTACATCAGCCGCATCCGTTCAAATCAGGCCAACCCCATCAAGGATGTTTTTTCAAGGATCAACAAGCGTTTTCAGTTGTTGCAACGTGAGCAGCCCGAGAAACTTAAAGACCCTAAGTGGCTTCAAGAAGAGCAGGCCTTCACCGGAGAAATCTTTCTAGGTCACTTGCGTTATGGCACTTTCGGTGGAAACACCATTGAACGTTGCCATCCCTTTTTACGAAAAAACAATTGGCGCACCCGTTCTCTGTTGGTTGCGGGCAACTTCAATCTGACCAATGTCGATGAGCTTTTTGAGAAATTAGTGAAGTTGGGCCAACACCCTAAGGAAAAAGCTGACACGGTGACGGTGATGGAAAAGATAGGTCATTTTCTCGATGTTGAAAACGAGGATTTGTTCCGACGCCTCAAGGCCGACGGCTTTTCAAATATCGATATCAGTGAGATGATCGCTGAGCAGATCGATCTGCCAAAAGTGTTGAGTAAGGCTTCTGCACGCTGGGATGGTGGCTACGCAATGGCGGGAATCCTTGGTCACGGTGACGCTTTTGTTTTGCGAGACCCCTGTGGCATCCGCCCGGCATTTTATTACCATGACGATGAGATCGCCGTGGTCACATCCGAGCGACCTCCTATTCAGACGGCATTCAATATCAAAGCCCGTGAAATTGAAGAGATCAAACCGGGGCACGCTTTGATCATCAAGCGCAATGGCGAAATCGCCCAGCATCAAGTGTTGCAACCCAAGGCCCGTAAAAGTTGTTCTTTTGAAAGGATCTATTTTTCTAGGGGTTCAGATAGGGATATTTACACTGAGCGCAAGCGTCTGGGGCAGCTCTTGTGCTCGGGAATTGAAAAAGCTGTGAACAACGATGTTCAAAACACGGTTTTTTCCTTCATCCCCAATACGGCTGAAACTTGCTTTTTCGGCATGATGGAGGCCATGCAGCAGCGCTTAAACGAGATCAAGAAAGACAAGATCCTTGCCCTAGGAGAAAACCCTGATCCCCATCAACTCGATGCCATATTGAGCATGCAGCCTCGCCAAGAGAAGATCGCCATCAAAGACGCCAAACTGCGAACCTTCATCACCGATGATGCTAACCGCGATGATCTTGTCACCCACGTTTATGACATCACTTATGGAACCATCAATGAGGGCGTAGATTACCTCGTGGCGATAGATGATTCCATCGTTCGCGGAACGACCCTAAAGCAAAGTATCATTCGTATGTTGAGTCGTTTGAATCCTAAAAAGATTGTTATTGCTTCTTCTGCTCCTCAGATTCGCTTCCCCGATTGTTACGGTATCGACATGGCCAAGATGGGTGATTTCATCGCCTTTAATGCAGCGATCGAGTTGTTGAAAGAATCTGGAAGAGAAAAAGTCATCGATGACGTGTATAAAAAGTGCAAAGCCCAAGAGCACCTTCCCAAAGAGGAGGTGGTCAACTACGTGACTGAGATTTACGCACCATTCAGCGATGAGGAGATCGCTTCTAAGATTTCACAGATGGTAACCCCCCCCGAAGTGAAGGTTGAAGTCGATGTGGTTTATCAAAGTGTTGAGAACCTGCACTTGGCTTGTCCATCGGACAAGGGCGACTGGTACTTCACCGGTGATTACCCCACGCCTGGTGGGAACCGAGTTGTTAATCGAGCTTTCATAAACTATATTGAAGGCAGAAGCGTCAGGGCTTATTGAACGGTAACCATTAACGTTCATTACAAAAACTTTCCATTGATGTTTCTGTAACAGCTGAGGATTGCCATTTTCCTTTAGTGATCAAAGAGGATTATTTGAACCACATCAATCTCTTTGATCCTTTTTATTTAAATCCCCACACGTTTACCGATAGATTGACGTGATAAACATCAAGGGCTTTAATTCTTCCGCAGACACGGCCTCGCTCCTCACATCATTTGGATACGCATAACGGTACTCCGACATGTTAAAAAAAAAATACACATAATTCATACTCTAGAGCCATTTCATGTGTACACTCATTCCAACAACCACTGAAAACAACTGTTGAAATGACTGCCCTCATCGCTGAGCCCATAAAGGAATCCTTTTTCGCGGCTCCTAGGGGACGCTCCATGTTCTTATTTTTCGTCAGCTGCCTAGCCCTAAGTTGCCCTTGTCTCTACGGTGATACTCCAGACTGGGTGAAGGATTCAACTTGGGCCATCGCTATCGGACGCTTTCATCCTGTTATTCTGCATCTCCCCATCGGTTGTTTTTTCGCAGCCATAGGCCTTGAAGTCTTTACTGCGATCAGAAGACCTGATAACAAGCATGTAGAGACATTACAATCAAAAGGGAGAAGGCAGGGGCGTGGATTAATTTTGTCGATTGAGAGGTGATGCTAAAATAAGTTTATTCATTTGTGCTTAACCTCCGGTTTATATGGTGAAGACTCCTGCCAAGATTGTTATTGTCGGCGCTGGCTTTGCAGGGTTATCTGCCTCACAAAAGTTATCTCATCACAGTGGTGTTACGGTCATTGACCCAAGGGAACACTTCGAGTTTCAGCCAAATATTCACGAGTTGGTTTCCGGGTCGAAATCACCAAGGGATTTGAGTCTAAGCATCAGTGAGATTCTTGCTCGTAGAAAACACCACCATATCCGAGATAGGGTGAAAAACATCGATTCAAGTCATCGGCAAATCATGATAGAAAGTGGCGAGGTGATCGAATACGACGTTTGCATCGTTGCCATTGGTGGTGTGCCTAACGACAATGGGGTCCAAGGCGCCGATGAATTTGCCGATCAATTCAAGTCGATTGATGATTGCTACGGGATAGCTAAAAAATTAAAAGTCTTGGCGTCTAAAGCTCATCCTTATTCCGTTGCTATTGTTGGAGCAGGAATAGAAGGTGTCGAGTTGTTGGGGGAACTGTTGAAAAAGGGGAGAGGAGATAAAAACTTGTCGATCGCGATGATTGAAGCAGGGCCAAGATGTTTGCCTTCAGGATCTAAAAAAATCAGCGAAAGGATTGTCGAACACTGTAAGGGATGGCCCATACATTTTATGTTTGATCTTTTGGTGGAAAAATGTGAGGAGAACCGCCTCTATTTGAATGATGGATCAGTATTGAGTCCCGACCTGATCGTCTGGACGGGGGGCGTGAAGTCTCACCCTTTACTGCACGCCGTCGGTTTGAGTTCAGATGAAAACTCATGGTCTACGGTGAATGAATCTCTCCAATCACATCTTCAAGGGGGGCTTTTTGTCACCGGTGATTGTATTGAGATTTCTGGTGATAAAGAAAAGCAAGCTTATCACGCTATGGATATGGGTGTCCTTGCCGCAGAGAATGCTCTTCGCTATCTGAATGGAGCCCCACTTCGTGAGTACAAGCCAAAAAATTTTCCTTCGGTCATCTCGTTTGGTGATCTGGACTGTTTTCTCGAGTACGGAAAACTTGCGCTTTCGGGATTGCCATTATCAATCCTAAAAGAGTCAATATACCAATTGAATATGGAGAAGATCTCTAGGCGAGATAGCGGATTTAAAACTAGATGTGATGATCCAGCGGCATTTTTAACCCGTGCACTTAAGGGCTTGTTCAGAAGTAAGATCAGTTTTTTGGGCAGTCCTAGATCATGGTGTGAAAAAGGTCGTTTGAAAATTCTTTAGGAGTGTGTTTCTAAAGAGTGGATACTTAAAGTTGTGTTGATTGAAAGCTGATGAATGATTGGAGAGAACCACAGAATATAGATTTGTTGATTGTAAAGAGCTGAGATAATATTTTTAAAACTTAGGGTAGATGATATGGACGTTTTAACCATCCTTTTGTCAGGAGCCACATCATGGTTCGTTTTAGTGTCGCTCTACATGATTTGTAGTCGAATAGGATTCACTGATTCGGTGATCCTGGACCAAATACCTTTTCCACACCAAGACTCACCTTTTTACAAGAAAATCAACCTTTCTGTGCATTTTTTGTTTTCATTGGTATTCACTTTCATCTATGTTAAATCTTGGCAATTGCTAGATTTCATAGGAGACCAGATACTGATGACGGGATTGATGACAGGTTTTATCCATGGTATCGCTGTATCCATAGGTTTTTTTATCATGTGTGCCAATGATGATAATGGACCCAAAAAGGTTATTGTCATCATGGTCGCTCACCTGATATTTGGACTGATTAGCGCTTCTTTTTTATAAAATAGATAAATTTAGATCCTGTAAAAACGTGGAAAAAGACAACTACTTGTAATAATTAAAGCTATTGAAGGAAACCTTCATTTCTTTGCTGTATAGTGCTGGCCCAGATTGTATAGCATCACTGAAACCAAAGCCGTTGGAAAAATTATCAGACAGATGGTTGATATTGGCACGGTGTAGCTTCCAAGGTTGGTGCAGCACATCTCCCTGAAAGACCCCACCTTTATATTTTCCAAATAGAGAGTACCTTTCACATACCCAACGGGAGAAAGAGGACTCTATACGATCTTGTGTTAGTTTTGCCTCGACCTGAAAGTATGGTTTGGATTCAACTTGATAATGATGATCATGGAGCTGCATTCTTAGATCGGCAAACCGATATGGCAGTTGAAAGAAATGGCGCGCGATCATGTTTGCCAAGCGATTATTCGAATCTAAGGTAAAAAAGTAAATGCCCGGTTTGCCAAGATAAGACACGTAGGTCCTTAAATTCAATTCTGTTAGGGAAAAGTGAGGTATGGATGGAAGGTATTTTATTTTTATAGCAGACATTTTGAACGGTACAATGCTGATATAAAAATTCGATTCGTGAGCGTCTAACTCGAATTCTTTGGGAACAACTTGTCTAAGTTCGGACTTCTTCACTTTGAAGTTAAGAAATAAAATATCAGACCAAGTTTGTTTAATAAGGTGATTCACAACGAAATCTTTGTTGTTGCTATGAAGAACTCACAATGTTCGTATTTAAACTCCATTCGTCAATGGACAAGACATTAAAATGTAAAGTCCTCATTGCTGTACATGTTGACATTTCCATCGCAAAGAAATGAGCATGATCGTTTTTGCTGCGATTTGTTTGCTCATTGACAATCACACCTAAATTACGGTTTAATAGGGTTAGACTTACAAATTAGTATGGGGAAAGTAAATATCGTAATAAACAAATTTTTTGGAAGAATATTTGCAATAGGTTTTGCTTTTCTTTTTTTGATCTTGATCTTATTGTTTGGTGCACTGACAGGTATCGCTTATATCATTTCAACACGAGTGAATTTTTAGAACGACCAAATGCTGGTGTCCATCAATAAGCACTGGCGCCAAAAAGAGAAGATGAATGTTCGGATGTTTGGGCACTAACATTTATGAAATGTAACATGATCAACAGGCTTCTTTGATGACCTGGATGATTACAATGTCTGAAATGACTGTGGAAAAGGTGATATGAACACTAGAAAAAAAATCATAAAAGAACTACCCGAAAACGTCAGAAACGATGTTATTAAATTTGCATGGCATGACCGAACCAGTTTTGATAAAATCAAGGATAAATTTGGATTAGCTGAGACTGATGTTGTTAGGCTCATGCGAAGAGAGCTTAAAGAGAGTAGCTTTATCAAATGGAAAAAAAGAATTTCAGGTAGGAAAAGTAAACATCGGGAGCTTCACAAAGACATCGTTCGTTTTAGAAAAGGAAGTCGAAAAGTAAAACACAGAGATGTTATTCTCAATACGATTGAGACATGGAAAGATAGCTAGGGGTAATGCAGGCCAAAAATTATTGTGAGTATAGATTTTATTGGCAAAAAGAAGATATAAAGTCAGATGAAATGTTGTGCAAGCGCTATTGCGGCTTTTTCACCTGACATCATCGCAGCATTCAATGATCCGTTCAGATGGACGTCTCCAGCTAAAAAGATACCCTTCTCCACATCAATGGAATCAGACCGTTCACTATAGTGTAAATCACACAGATTTGGGAGTGCTTTTGGTATAAAAAACTCAGATATCAGTTTTGGCGATTCAATACCGCAAAGGTTTGACAACTCAAGCTTCACTTGATTCAACAATTGAACATCACCGTAGCCCCTATCGTCGAAAACCGTTACAGATAAACATTCGTGAGGGGGTGCACTGTCCATTTCGAGGGAAGTATGAAAGAAAATATTATTGATGACAGCTTTTTTATCTGGAATTAAACCGATCAGTCGTCCTTGAATACCCCTCGTCGTTGTCTCAAAATAATAAGTGTGGCATGGTTTCCATAGGGCACTCTGCGCTTCATACCCAGAGAGCATAGAGCTAGGCTCCGTTGCTATGATGATGGCATCCGAGGTGATTTTTTCACCATCAGTTAAAACTATTTCTCTGCTCCGTACCGAAGCGATTTCGCAATTGAACCTAAAATCAGTCTGTTTGCAGTTTTGATAAATTTGTTGTGGTATGGCTTCCATTCCGCCGCGGGGGATTGCTGCTTTTCCTTCACTGAACATCTTGAAAACAAACTCGAACATACGACTTGAGGTGTCTAATTCTGGTTCTAAAAAAATGCCCGTAAAAAAAGGGAAGAAAAAATTATCGATGATATCATGGGAAAAACCGTAGTCTAGGAGATATTCGTGGGTCGATTTCTCAGGTTGAGTGAAGATATCTTCAACATTTTTATTTTTAAGTTCACGTGTTAGTTTAAAGATGTTCAGCTTATCCTTGAGGCTCCCAACGCTTGAAAAGAAGGTTTTGATCAGCAAAGAAGGGGAGCGTAACGGATCAGCGAAGATCATCTGCGATCTCCCTTTGAAAACGACAGCACCGGGTGTGAAGATTTGCAATTCTAATGCATCGTAATCTAAATATTTTTGGGCTGCCGGGTAGGCTGTGAGTAAAACTTGAAAACCATGGTCGACTTGGTAACCATTAACCGTCTCCGTTTTCACTCTTCCGCCTACTCGGTCGGTAGCTTCTAGAACAGTGGGCTTGAAGCCTCGTTCTTCTAGAGCTCTAGCGGCGACAAGTCCGCTGATTCCAGCGCCAATGATATGGATTTTAATATCTTGATGAGCCATGAGCAATAGCTTGTTTTAGGATAAGGTATTTAAGAATTGTTGTGCCTGTTGTAAATGATTTTTTTGCTTTGTTTCATCCATCTTGTCGAAAGTTCTGATCAACATGCCGAGCCTTGGATTGGACAGGAAAAAGTCTCGGTGGGTGTTCATGAATCTCCAAAATAGGCCATCCCAGGTCTTTTGCCATGGCCCTTTCTTAAAGTTACTCATCTTCATCAAATAATTTGAGCCACTGATATAAGGTTTCGTTGACATCATGCCCCCATCAGCAAATTGACTCATGCCATAAATATTGGTGACCATGACCCAATCGTAAGCGTCGATGAACATCTCCATAAACCATTGGTAAACAGCATCGGGATGGAATTCACAGAGCATCATGATGTTTCCAAGCACCATAAGTCTTTCTATGTGATGAGCGTAGCCTGTTTTTAAAACCTTTTGGATGGTTAAATCTACGGGCTCAATGCCGGTGGTTCCCGTGTAGAAACTTCTGGGGATGTCTCTTTTAAAGTTCCAGAAGTTTGAGCCACGTTCATCACAAGCCCTGAATTCGTACATGCCGCGGATGAATTCTCTCCAACCGATGATTTGCCTGACGAAACCTTCTGTGGAGTTGATAGGGATGTCATTTGAGCGTGCATAACTCAGGCATTCGCTGATCACCTCTTGTGGGGTGATCAGGCCTATATTCATCATGGGACTCAAAACGCTGTGATGCAGGTATTTCGAGTCCTTCACAATAGCGTCTTCATAAGCGCCAAAATCATGGAAACGTTCTTCTAAAAAATGGGTGAGCCAAAGCTTAGTGGATTGATGATCCGTGGGAAATATTGGACTAGGACATAGTTCTCCATGATTAGAACTGAAATGTTCTCGGACGTATTCAAGAGCTTCTCGGTGGTAGTCGTCTTGTTTTGGGTGTTTGATCTGTGGAGGTGATCTCTTTGAGGGGTACTTTTTTCTATTTTCCACATCATAGGTCCACTTGCCCCCAAGGGGTTGCCCCCGACCGTCGAGCAAAATGTTTAATTTTTTCCGCTGCTCTTTATAAAAGGACGTTTGGTGGAATTTTTTCTTGTCTTTCCTAAAAAAAAGACTCAAATCATTTTTGTTATTGATAAAGAGAGGTGATGCGAGTTCATTGTGGGTGAGACCATGATCAAGGAGAGATGCTTGAAGTTTCCGTTTGAGCATGTGGTCTACAGGATCGATATACTGAACGTGTGAGAGCTGCTGTTCTTTTAAGAAGACAACAAGTTTTGCAATATCGGATTCCTCTTGTGTGGATGGGATATAATGTACATCAAGCTTTCTTTCCTCCCTGAGTTCATCGTGATACTTTCGCATACTGGTACGGTGGAAGCAGATCTTTTGTTTATGGAAAGATTGTCCAAGGAAGAAAGTGTCTTCTTCAATGATGAAAAATGGACCCTTTAAATCAAACAAAGGAGATGATTCAAACAACTGGTTTGGAAAGATCAAGCAAGCTTCGCTCATGATGTTCTCCTGCAGCGTTGGCTGCAATACTTCACGCTCTCCCAGTTGTAAAGCCATTTTCGACGCCATGTGAAAAATCTGCCGCAGCGCTGGCATATCTTTTGGGGTAATCGATATTTTTTCATTAACGATGTCTATAAGTTCAGTTCTTTTTTACAATCTTTCCAGTATGAAAAGAAGGATGGATAGTTTCCCCTTGCATTGAACATCCAATCCCGTTCGTGTTCATTGCCTTTGTAGTGACGGTTTAAAGGGTGTTCCTTGAAAGAAATATTGCTTAACTCATATTGTTCAACACAATCAGAGAATTCTCCAATAAACAACTGAATGCCTTCGATATTTTTTAAAGCCAAATCGTGAATAAAATGTAGAGATTGTTTCGATATGGGATACTTTTTGAAATGTGAAGGTTCTAATAATAAGATACGATTGGCTGGTTCGTTGTGATTCCAAACGGGATCAAGATTATAACTATTATAGATGTATGTTTTTTTGTGTTTATTGACAGTTAGCTTCTTTTGATGGGGAAGAACGGTATTGAGTGTAAGAAGAGCATTCGATGAAAACTGGTGAGGTGCTTTGATGTTTTTGATGGAGTCATAATCACAATCCAAGAGAGTCCCTGTTTGATTTGATCCTCCATAACGGTTGATATTGGTTTGATTTGCAAAATACTTTTTCTTTGATATGACACCAGCAACCCATTGCCAACTCAAAGCATTGCTCGCCCAGTCCCCATCTAGGAGGTGATGATACATCCATTGTGCTGGAAATTTCCAGTGACACTTGCTGATGTTGCAAACAATAGAAGCAATGTACATTCTAGCATGGTTGTGCATATAACCATGCTGATAGAGCTTACTAATGGATCTATCGATGACCTCAATGCCTGTTTGTGCTTCAAGAATCGCCTTTGGAATATGTCCAGTTATGATTGGTTGATCATTCGGGGTTGTGATGGGGTCCACCTTCTCAGGCTGGTTTATCCAAACTTGCTGCCAGTAGTCTCTCCAGGTTAATTCTTGTATCAGCTTCTCTATACGTTTAGGGTCGAAATCCCTGTTTAAGAGATTGTCTAGAATCTTTCTCGTTGAAATGATCCCTCTGGATATGTAAGGAGAAAGATGAGTGACTTTACCGTTAAAATAATTTCGAGATTTTCCATACTGAATGGGATCGATGTTGTCCAGTCTTTCACATATTTCATTGAAATTTACTGGAAATGATGGTGACGGCCACGACATGATGCGCAATATAGTTTGAAGATGCAATGTCAAAATATGGATATTTTAGGGTCTGTCGACGTATGAGATCATTCCATAGTTAGGCTCATAATGGGCTTATTTTCAAACCTGCTTGTTTAAATATCTTAAGTAATTTGAGCAGTGATCCAAAGTCAATAGCCTTTCGATAGATCCTGTTAAAAGATATTTTGAGTGTATTTAAGCCATGAGCTCGGTTTCGATCATTTTGAACATCTGGCTAAGTCCCTCGAACATTGTATCGGTCAGCTGCCAGCTTTGCCATCATTCGAGCCACACATGGTGATAATATCTGAGTCGAAGTTCTCCGGCTCAGACAACAGTCACCTCATCGCATTCTCAACAAACCTAGACGGCTCAGCAGTGTTTTACCCTCCTCCGTTTCAGTCAAACTATTGACAGCCATCAACCACTCTGCCGCTTGTCGGAATGGGTAGGCTTTCTTCAACATGACGAGATCGCTGGCATTGAAGTTTTTCTCACATTGAAAACAACGACCAAGGTTTAATTGGTCACAGACTCGCTAGTTCTAAACTATGCGCTTTAGCGCAAGACTTTAGTTGCTACAAATCTCTACTGGGGTTGCATGGACTATCGAAGGGGAAATCACACAGTTAGTCGGTTGACGGTTCACACCGTTTGGATAACAAAATATCGGTACCATGTCTTGAAAGGAGATGTTCAGTCCCGGTGTAGAGAGCTTTTGATCCAGGTGTGTGAGGCTGAGGATGTTCGGATTATAAAAGGAGTGTTGAGCAAAGATCACATTCACATGCACGTAGAGTACCCGCCATCGCTTTCAATAAGCAATTTGGTAAAAAGGATGAAAGGTAGATCATCAAGAAAGCTGCAGATGGAGTTTCCAGAACTGAAGAAACGATACTGGGGCAAGCATTTTTGGGGAATCGGATATGGAGCTTGGAGCACCGGGAACATCACCGATGAGATGGTAAATGAGTACTTGGATCACCATGAAGACCGATCCAGTGGTGAAAACCCTGACTTCATTATGGAATAGAAGGGGTGCGGACTTTCAGTCCGCCTTGGGAACCTCTGGACTTTCAGTCCAGAGTGGTTTAGTTTAAGGATGTTGTCCCTTTAGGTCGTTTGAGTTCTCTACGAATGATATCTGGGTCGTCGCCATTTTGTTCAATGATTTTGGAACGTTATTTTTTGATGGGTCCTGAAGAGTTACTTTCAATCAGATCAAAACTAAATTGCATTGTTCTTGAACTGTATTCAATTCGTGAGCGCATTCGAGTAGATATCAACAACCTCGTTTGTGTTTTTCATGTCTGCGGAGTAAATAGAGGTTAAAAAATTTTACTTGTTTCGATTGAATGGTGCGCGAAGAGGGCCATGTCCTTCGGAAATGGTGTAACCCAATTGATGAAGTGCTTTTTTGAATGCGGTATCCGAAGAGGGGTAGATCAACAGGTGTTGGTTTCCCGCCCTTAAGCAATGCCGACGACACTTCGTTGAAGAGGCGATGTTTTCAGCTAACTCCGCATCCTCGCACTCTAGCACGCGAACCAAGCCACGATCGATAATAAGTTGGCTCTTCTTTTGCGCTTCTTCAAATAGCTGCAGGTAAGCGTCCGGTAATTCCTGCTTGCTCAGTAACTTCAGGAAGT
>JACLAC010023787.1_pt1 | contig 13230 bp, 8 predicted proteins | sample 8027881 | NCBI WGS metagenome assembly JACLAC01 (sample SAMN15725517, study PRJNA655200) | protist metagenome | isolation source: fluorescence activated cell sorting (FACS) single amplified genomes of... | place: Spain: Blaines Bay Microbial Observatory, Mediterranean Sea | collected 2016-01-19 | reverse complement strand
CACTGCATTGTCCCAGCAATTCCCTTTACGGCTCATGCTGCAATCGATGCCGTTGCGAAGCAGAGCCGACTGAAACGCGTGACTGCAATACTGACTGCCACGATCCGAATGATGAATCAGTCCACTTACGTCACCTCGACGGCCTAACGCCATCTCCAGCGCCGATAAAAATACGTCCGTCGTCATTTCAGTATCCATGGACCAGCCCACCACCTTGCGCGAGTGAAGGTCAATGATCACCACCAGGTAAAGCCACCCGGCTTTCGTTGGAATATACGTCAGGTCAGAAACCCAGACTTCGTTCGGACGATCTCGGTAAAACTCGCGATTGACCGTGTTTTCAGCCACCGGAAGACGGTGATTCGAATCTGTTGTGCAAATACGAAAACGACGATGAGTTGAGGCTGCAATCGCCTCCTTCTGCATCAATTTGGCCACTGTGGCTTCACAGATTTCAAAGCCGCGATCGACCAGTTCCTGCTGCACTCGAGGACTACCGTACGAATTCTTGTGAAGCTCGGAATGAATCTGTTTAATCTCAGAAACAACTTCCGCCTGACGCTCAGAACGGGCACTCACCGGACGTTTTCGCCACGCATAGAATCCACTCCGGCTTACCTGCAGCACCTTGCACATCAATCTGATCGGCCACTCTTCGCTGTGCTGTGAAATGAACTGAAATCTCAGCCCTTTTCGTTCGCGAAGAAGGCCGTCGCTTTTTTTAGTATGTCGCGTTCCATACGAAGGCGACCGTTCTCCTTCCGCAGACGATCCAGTTCCTCCTGGTCGGATTCCGAAAGCCCCGACGGTTCTGCCTCCTTGCCGTATTTCTTACGCCATGTTCGCAACAGATTCTGGTTGATGCCCAGCTCTCGGGCCGCCTGAGCGGTCGTGTAATCCTGATCTTCCACCATGGATATCGCATTCCGACGAAATTCGTCACTGTGTTTACGACGGACTTGTTTCACTGATCTCTTAGACATTCCTGACACTCCTTGCGTGCATTATAACACGCTTAGATGAGCGCCCACTTTCCGTAGGGAATTCCAAACCCGTCCCCGTTCACATCACCCGCGTTGCTCACGGCACGGCCGGAAAAGTCATAACTGTCAATTCCGTCAAGGCGACAGCCTGTGCTGCCGTCCAGAGACGACAGGTCGAGACTTGATGCGAATCCGCCTGAGTTCCCAAACACGACGTAGGTCGCTCCCTTGTCAATACCGCCTGCATTGTTGTGCTGAGCACCAATGATCAAACCGTCCAGGCCGTCTCCGTTTATGTCACCCCCACCGCTCACGGAAAAACCAGAGGCGTCAAACGCATCAACTCAAACCAGTCGAAATCCGTTGCTGCCGTCCAGGGAGGACAATGCAAGTGGATTCGGTGCAGCAAGCAAGAGCCGTGGCTGAAGTTGCTGCCCACACGCCAAGACGCGAAGTCGCACTCTTCCGGCATTCTTCGACCGACATCGGCCACGACAACCAATTCCGTTTACCAGACACTTCAACCAGCTTCAGCAACACGTGTTCATCTCTTTCAATTCGTCCCTGATACTTCGTGCGGCCGGTTCCTCCAGTTGTTCGGGCAATCATCCGAACAAACCGACTGCTTCTGACACTACACTGGCGACGCGCCCGAAACGTAACTAGGGGAAGCCCCCTGCTCGCGGTATAACAGCAGAGACATCGGCACAGATACGAGTCGGCCTCGCTCAGGTGACTGATGACGCAAGCATCAAACGAAACAGAATTTCCGATCCGAACACATTCATCGCTGCCGCAAACGAAGAGGCCCCGCCACGGTGTCTGTGAAAGTTGCAGCAAACGACAGCCTGCATTCACCTAATTCGCTGCTGCCGCACTCCCACAGTCGTGCAAATTGCATCAGCCCATTTCTCGGCGACGCTGGAGACCGGAACTTCTACACATTCCGCTGTCCGATCAGCTGGCTGAGAATCTGTATTCATCCTCAATCAGACAAATACGCACGTGATACCGCTCATACCAGAGTGAGCGTCCCTGGTCCTGAGCTGTCAGATGCTCCGCGACTTCTCGCCAGCGCGTGATGGAATCTCTGTCGCGCCAATAGGAGACCGTGATGCCGGTGCCATCTGCATCGCGAACACTCTCCACACCCAGATAACCATCCTGCTGCGCAGCCAGCTGCAGCATTCGATCCGCCATTTTCTGATAACCTGCAGCGTCTTCGCCTGACATCTGTGACGTAAAGATCACTGTATAGAACGGAGGCGGAGGAGTCTCCGCGAATGGGCATGGGGCACTCATGAGTTGAAACTACCGGAACAGACTGTTGAGAAAACAACGACCGCCACAAGCGGAAGGGCCCACTCTGCCATCAGTTGCGGCCGGGAAAACATCGCAAATCCTGCAGCTTCTCACCCGGTCGCAAACACAGTTGGTTCGATTACTGTACTGCGCCGGGACATCAGCCGATATCATTAAAGAAACACTCTTCACAGCAATCAATAACAGATGGAGATACACAGTGGCTGCGGCTTTGGTGTTGATTGACGACAAGCATGTCCCCTTATCTCGCATTGTCTGGGTCTCCGACGTCCCTCACTTCTGCGGAGGCGAAGAGTGTACGGTCGAAGGACGCTATGAAGTGCGTGTCGAGGCGGATGACTCGCTGTTCTGTTCGCGTGATGAGCGGGACGCCGCGATTGAAGCGATCGAAGAATGGCACCACCGGGAATGACATGTGTCGTTCCGGAAAACAGAAAACCGTGACCGCTGTATCCTGCTGTGTTACCTGACGCTGCTCTGACCAACCTGCAGGCACTTCAGTGTCTGATCATCACGTACAAACAACCTTCCATTGCTGAGCGCCGGCAGTCGGTAACCGCGCGGCGTATTGTTCAGCACCTTGCTGACCTGTACTGGTTGAAACTTCGCTGCGTCGGCCCTGAACCGCATCAGTTCTCCGGCAAACGTCAGAAACAGCAGTTCTTCGCCGACACGAATCAGACTGCCGTAGTCGAACCCACCTTCTTCCCACAGGACTGTCTGCTTCTTCGGATCGATGCACTTGAGCGTGGCGGAACCGATATCCTGACGACCGTCCACAGCGAACAACAATCCGTTGTATCGCACGGGCGTCGCATATTGAGTCGCCAACAGGTCTTCACCGCTGGAAGTCGGCTGACTGCTGTCATTTTCAATCTTCGCCCAGACGCTGCCCACACGATAACTGGACGAAACAAACAGATGGTCGCCCACGAGGACAGGAGTTGCGCCATTCACCGTCGGACCTCGCATGCCGAATGGGAACTGGAATCGAATCCGACCATCAGACGGATCCAGAGAAACTGCATTCAGCCTCGTGACCACGATCGCATGGTGTTGGCCCTTAATTCCTGCGACAATGGGTGACGAATAACTGGCCGTGTCGCTGAACGCCTGCCACAGGATACTGCCGTCTTTTACGGACAACGCCACAACCGCTGCGTTGTCACGTCCCCCTACGTTGACGATCAACCGATCCTGAAACAGCACGGGCGAACTTCCAGCGCCGAAATAGCCCTCCGGGGCCGAAAATTTTTCCCACGTATCCACACTCCACACTTCATCACCGGACTTCACATCAAGACACCTCAGCACACCAGTCACACCGTAAACAAAAACATGTTCATCACTGATCAGCGGTACGCAACGCGGCCCGGCGTCACTGGACATTCCCGACTGATAGCGACACGGGAATTCTGACCTCCAGATTTCGGCACCGGTGCCGGCGGAGCGGGCTTCCACGACCTCCTCATTTCCAAGTCGATGAAACAGCACCAGTCTGTTTTCCCGAACAGAGACGCCCGCGAACCCCTGCCCCACACCTGTTTTCCAGACTTCCCGTGGACCGGACGCCGGCCACGAACTCAGTAATTGCTCTCCACTGGCGATTCCATCGCGACCTGGCCCCAGAATCTGCGGCCAGTCCCCCGCTGTTAAGACACTTGAAAACAAAAGCACAGCAAGGGCAGCAGCGGAAAAACGAATCATGTTGAATTTGAACCTTTGACGCAGTGCAGATCTTCCCGACAGGGCGTGAGCTGCATTCTGCGATGTTCTCATTTTTATGCCAGACGACTTCACAGTATCGCTCAGCATAGCGGATTAGATTGCCCCCGTGAATTGAATGTCGAATTCCGGCGCTGCCAGGTCGCTTAACGAGTGTCATCAGCTTCGTCCAGGCCGATGATCAGGTCCGCCACAATCGGCCGGTGGTCGGAACTTAATGTCCACTTAGTTCGGCAGGCCGCGACATCGATGTGTCGACTGACCCAGCAGTGATCAATGGCAACCACCGGCAATGGCATCGGCCATGTCGCGTGGTACCGCGACCACCTGCTGCGAATACGTTTTGGTACATGGTGCGAATTCGGTCGAAGTGCACGGAATCCACAGGTGTGTTCATATCGCCGACAATCAGCGAAGGCTGACCGGATACTTCGGCCGCAATCCTTGTCACCCGCTTAATGGAATTAAGCACGCCGATAATACGGACGACTCGGAAGATCACACACGATCAACGAGACGTCCTGCTTACCAACAGACAGCACCAGGCGGTGGCATAATCTTCTGCCGTCGTGATGGATCGTTTCACTTTCGTGAACAGGGTGTTTCGACACGACCGCCATTTCTCGTGGAAGTTGCGTTCGATAAGGATGGTTCGAAAAATTACGCACCCAGAAACCCGGCGGCAACCGCTTCGTGCCGACTTCCGCTAGAACCACAACCTCTGCATCTTCCTCATGAATGGAGCGCCACCCGAAGGGACCGCGAAGACATTCCAGAACACGACGCGGACCGTCTCCACGGTTCTGTCTGCCTGGGCGTGGAAGTGAAACATAGAGATCACACACCACCCGGCGCACGCCACCGCAACCAATATCATGCGTCCGGCACCTGTGCGGTGTCGACCAGCACGAAATAGCGCCGCAGCAAGACCGGCACACCCGCAGATGGATGCCGGAGAAAGCATGTAGAAAACAACAGCGAATACGGTATAGCGATCCTGAACTGCTATTCGCACAACAATTCCCAGTCACACCATGAGCGAACACAGTCGGGCCGCAGCAACAACCCACCGAACTCTGGTCGCCGGGCAGTCAGGATGTTCGGTTGACATGAAATTCAACTGACATGAAGGACATCCGTTCCATCACCGCTCAAGCATTCAGACGACGCACGGGAATAAGCACACAGCCCAGAAACGAAACCACTCAGCAGCAAGCGTATTTTAGCGACGTCTGGTGTCCTGCACCATATGAGCTGACGTGCGGATAACCTTAAGCGGGTCGGTTATCCGGATCATGCGACAGTACGTCTGCGGAAAATGGCCGTTCCCCTGTGCACAAAAGTAAGCGACGGTCTTCTCAGGCTTCCGACACAGGACCTGGCGACTGCTGTGACATCGGGCCGACTACAGACCAGCCAGTTCCGTCGGCTTTTCGTAGACCGCCGTCAGCTCGTTGTGGTCGATCGGCTGGCGTGCCATCAGATCCGGATCGGTATCGCCATCCATTTGCAGAGTGCTCTTGGTGGCTTTAACAGGCAGTTGCGCCGTTTCACCGGACGCGACATCGTTTTCGATCCACCACTGTTCAGCCGAGCGCCACGTCCATTCCGCGTCAAGAGTACATTTTTCGAGAGCCACCAACAGCTCTCGACCGGATGCAAAGCGATCGCAAGCATCGTGTGACAGACACTTCAGAATCGTCTCTGATAGTTCCGGTGGCACATCAACGCCGATTTCCTTGAAAGTCGGGACTGTTGTCGTTGCATGGGCGACGATCAGCATGATGGGATTTTCGTCGACGAATGGTGGATGTCCGGTCAACAGGTAGTACGCCACTGCTCCCAGTGAGTACAAATCACCACGGCAGTCCGGCGTCAGACCAACCGCCTGTTCGGGACACATGAACGCAGGTGATCCGTGTAGCTTTGTACTGACATTGCGAAGACGGACTTCTTCATCTGCGGTCGCCTGCACCAGCCCAAAATCCAGTAGCTTGACGATATCAAAGGCCTTGCCACGCTCCGTCAGAAAGATGTTGCTGGGTTTAATGTCACGATGCACCAGACCAGCACAGTCGGCTTCGTACAGCGCGTCACACATCTGCTTAAGAATGTAGACGACTCGTTCCGGTTTCATCGGTCCGTACCGCTCGACGTATTCCGACAGATTCATGCCCTTCAGATATTCCATAACATAATAGAAACGGCCATCATCGGTCGTTCCATAGTCATAGACCTCAACGGTATTCCAATGGGTGAGCTGAGCGGTCGCCTGTGCCTCGCGTTCAAAGCTTTCACGCATGTGACGGTCTCGAGCCTGCCGGGGATGAATCAGCTTCACCGCGCACTGTCGTTTCATGAGCTGATGTTCGGCCAGGAAAACTTCGCCCATGCCACCGGCTCCCAGCTTGCTCTTCAGTACATAGGGACCAAGACGAGCGGCCGGTTCAGCGTTCCTGCCGACATTCTGATATTGTTGATAAACCGAAAGACAAATGAGTGCCGACGGCATCAGCAAGCCGATGGCTATCCATACGTGTGGATTGATTCCACCGAGCAATTTCACCTGGGTCCATGGCAGAGCGGCATAGGTCACAAAGTTACCTATCACCATGACCAGGACCATGGCGACAGTCGTGGCTCCGTTCCAGTGAAAGTACTGATGCAGATCGTCATTTCCCGCATCAGCATTCGACAAACCGCTGTCGGACGCAGCTGGTTCAGCTGCGAGCTGCGCGTTTGGCGTGGGCTCAATTGTTGGGGGAGAAGTCTGCATACTTCAGCAAGTAACGAGCATATGGATTGCAATGGTTCTGCGGAACACAACGCAATCGTTGAGTTTCCGTTCCCGCAACAATAGCTCGGCACATCGGATAAGTTCGGGGGCATCATAAGAAAGCAGGGTTTTTCGGGAGTGCACACGTGCACAGTCGATTTCCCCAGACTTAAACGCATCGCCTTCGGTGACAATGGGCTGGTTTCTGGCCACTGTCGAACGAATCTGCCAAGATGCCCGTCCGGCAGCTCCGGGGACTCGGCCCGGTCAGAGAACCCGTCGGACCATCAGGGAAGCGCGAATCGTTACGACTGCTTCCAGTGTACCCCTCCTCAAACAAGCGCCCGCGAGACGATCATGATGGGATTATGTTCTGCATGGCCAGCCTCACTGCTTCTGGCAGCAACCGTTTTCGGGCCACCTCGCGCCGTCATGGCACAGAGGCCGACGGCGGACAATGAGCACGTTTTCCATTCGTTTTCGCGGACCCAACTGACGGACGTCTATTTTTCAGAGGGTGCGTCGGCCGGCGACATCAATGGTGACAAAATTGCCGACGTCGTGTACGGCCCGTACTGGTTTGACGGCCCTGACTTCGCGACGAAACACGAAATCTACCCGGCCGTGCCACAGGATCGGAATAGATATGCAGATAACTTCTTCAGCTGGGTTCATGACTTCGACGGGGATGGCCACAACGATGTTCTGACAGTCGGCTTTCCCGGCAGACCGGGCAGTGTGTATCGCAACCCCGGCCCCCGCAATCTGGACCAGCTCTGGGAAAAACATGACGTTGTCGATTCCGTGGCTAACGAATCCCCTCAGTTCACTGATGTGACCGGTGATGGTCAGCCGGAACTCGTGTGCACTCGACACGGGCACTACGGCTTCGCCACGCCGACGGAGGGCCATCCTTTCGACAAGTGGACGTTTACCAAACTTTCTGCGGACATTGCGCCTAAACCGTTTGGCCACGGTCTCGGTGTGGGAGACGTCGACGGCGACGGCCGCCAGGATATCATTGCTCGTGATGGCTGGTTTCGGCAGCCAGAGGCCTACAAACCTGATGATCACTGGCCATTCCACAAGGTCGCCTTCGCGCCAGGCGGTGCTGACATGTTTGCCTACGATGTCGACGGCGATGGCGACAACGATGTGATCACCAGCCTGAGTGCCCACAACTATGGGCTTGCATGGCATGAAAACATTCCGGACAAGGACGGCAGCATCCGCTTTGAGCAGCACGTGATCATGGGCAGGACGACCGCCGACAACGCCTACGGCTTGCTGTTTACTGAACCTCATGCCGTCAAGCTGGCCGATATCAATGGCGATGGTCTGCTGGATATTGTCACCGGCAAAACGTACTGGTCACACCACACCCAAAGTCCGATGTGGGATGCCGGAGCCGTTGTCTACTGGTTCGAGCTGCACCGGACGGGCGGCACGGACTCCGCAGCCAATAAAGACAAAAAAGTAACCGTCGACTGGGTCCCGCGCAAAGCTGACGGAGAATCGGGTATCGGCCGCGGGTTGTTTGTCGGCGACATCAATGATGACGGCCTGCCGGACATCGTTACGGGGGGTATGAAAGGAGCGCACGTACTGACTCATGCTCGTCAGCAGGTCAGTCACGAAGAGTTCGAAAGGCATCAGCCACGCAAGCTGACCGCAATGGCTGAGGGGCTTGAGCCGGAAGCCGCTGCTGCACAAATGACAGTGCCACCGGGATTCAAGGTTCAACTGGCGGCCGGCGAGCCCATGGTCTATCAGCCCATCGCCATGTGTTTCGATCACAAAGGCCGACTGTGGGTGGCGGAAGCTCACACATACCCGTTGCGCGCCGAGGACGGGCACGGCAAAGACCGAATCGTCATCTTTGAAGACACAAACCATGATGGCGCGTTCGACAGCTCGAAGACTTTTATCGAAGGCCTGAATCTGGTGAGCGGCCTTGAAGTGGGATTCGGCGGAGTTTACGTCGGTGCGGCTCCCTATCTGATGTTCATCCCTGATCGAGACGGCGACGACGTACCCGACGGAGCTGCTGCGGAGCTGCACGATTCAGCCGCCCTGCAGTTTCCCAATGACGTGCCCACCGGCGCGACAGTGCTGCGAGACGGCTTCGGCTGGCACGATACTCACGAGACGCTGAATGCCTTCAACTGGGGACCGGATGGCTGGCTGTATGGGTGTCATGGAGTCTTCACCCATTCCAAAGTTGGCAGACCGGGAACACCGGACGGTCAGCGGCAGGGGCTGAATGCCGGAGTATGGCGTTATCATCCGACAAAGGACATATTTGAAGTGTTTGCACACGGCACCAGCAATCCGTGGGGTGTGGACTTCAACGATCAGGGCCAGGCGTTCATCACGGCATGCGTTATCCCTCACCTGTGGCACATGGTTCAGGGCGGCCGTTATCACCGACAGGGGGGGCAGCACTTCAACGCACATACCTACGACGACATCAAAACGATTGCCGATCACGCGCACTATGTGGGCAATATTCGTGACCATGCATGGTGGGGGCACGAACCAAAGGCCGCCGGTGGAACGGCCGAGGCAGGCGGCGGGCATGCTCATGCGGGCGCTATGATTTACCTGGGCGACAACTGGCCGGACAAATATCGCAACCAGATTTTCTTCAGCAATATCCACGGCAACCGCATCAACAACGACCTGCTGGAACCCGTCAGGGGACGTTCAGGATATGTTGGTCACCACGGCGACGATTTTCTGTTCGCCAACGACCATTATTATCGAGGTATTAATCTCAGGTGCGGCCCCGACGGCAGCGTGTACCTGATTGACTGGTACGACAAGAACGCCTGTCACCGTCGAGACCCTGAAATCTGGGATCGCAGCAACGGCCGGATTTACAGAATTTCATATGAAACGCCGGCCCTGCAACCGGCACTGAACACTTCTCAATGGTCGACCGATCAGCTTCTGGACGCCCACGAACACAGGAACGACTGGCACGTCCGCATGGCCCGCAAGCGGCTGATGGAACTCGGTCCTGCGCCACGGATCGTCGACCGGCTGTGGGCAGCTGCTGCAGATACAGACCGCTCTGTCGATCGCCGACTGCGCTATCTGTGGACATTGCACGCACTGGACGGCCTGAACGAAGCTCGAGCCACCCAGCTTCTGGCGGACTCGGAAGAGTACGTCCGAGCATGGACCATTCAACTGACACTCGAAGATAAAGAAGCTTCGTCTGCCGTGCGGGCAGCCATGACGTCGCTCGCAAGGGAAGACACTTCCGCTGTCGTGCGCATGTACCTGGCTTCGGCTCTGCAGAGAATGCCATTGCAGCACCGCTGGTCACTGGCGACGGCATTGGCAGGCCGCGCAGAGGACGCTGATGACCACAACATTCCGTTGCTGCTGTGGTACGGAATTGAACCGCTGGTGCCGACAGACACCGAACGCGCTACCGCCCTGGCCCTCGAAACAGAAATCCCGCTGCTGCGTCGTTACATTTTCCGACGAGCGTCTGCGCATCAGGACACCATCGCGCCGGTCGTCGCCGCGCTCGACAGCCTGAACGATCCTGAAACCCAAAGCCTGATTCTGGACGAAATGCTGGCAGCCTTCGAAGGACGAGTCGACATTCCAATGCCCGGGGCATGGCAGACAGCCTATACGAAACTCTCGCGTGCCAAAAATCAGACGCTCCGCGACAAGGCCGACCAGCTGGCCATCATATTTGGCGATCAGCGAGTGCTGGCGCCGATGCGGAAGCTGTTGAGTAACGCCAAACAGGACGTCAAACGCAGACAGCAGGCCCTGAGTGTCCTTTTACGAGCACGTGATGCGGAAATGGTCCATGTACTGCTGAAGGATGCCGTACTCAATAACTTAACTCTGCAGGGCCCGGCCATCAGGGCTCTCAGCTCACTGGGAAACGAGTCCGCGCCGCGGATTCTGCTGTCCCGCTACGACTCGTTCCCGTCGGCGACGCGTGCCGATGTGATCGGCACACTGGTATCTCGGCCGACATGGACGATGCAATTGCTGTCGGCGATCGGCGAAGATCGCGTGCCGTCCGGCGATCTGCACGCGTATCACGTGCGGCAGATTCTGGCCTTCAAAAACACGGACATCAATAGTGCACTGAAAAAACACTGGGGCGATATCCGAGAATCGTCCGCCGATCGAAAAGTGCAGATCGCCCGGTGGAAAAAAACACTCAGTCCGAAGTTTATGGCTGAGGCTCATCTGGGCAACGGTCGGCGAGTCTTCATGAAGACCTGTCAGAACTGCCACCGCCTGCTGGGTACGGGAGGTGACATCGGACCGGACATCACGGGCTCAAACCGAGCCAATATCGATTACATCCTTGAAAACATACTCGACCCAAGTGCGGTGGTCGGTCGAACCTACCAGATGACGGTGGTCGCTCTGGAAAATGGCCAGGTCGTCAGTGGGCTGCTGAAACTGGAAACCGACAGTGCTCTGACCATTCAGACCATCAACGACAAAGTTGTGGTTGCCAAGAGCCGGATCGAAGAACGAACACTCAGCAAAGTTTCCATGATGCCGGAACGTCAGCTGGACGCTCTTGCGAAGGGCGATGCACGTGATCTGATCGCATACCTCGCGAGCCCGCGTCAGGTTGCTGTGTCGGGTCCACCAGCGCCGATCGATGGAACAACCGGCAAAGTCCCGGAAGCTCTGGAAGGCGAGAGTCTGAAGATCGTTGAAAAGACTGGCGGTAAAGTGGAAACTCAGGCAATGGGCGGTTTCAAGGCGGACCGCTGGAGCGGCACCAATCACCTGTGGTGGACTGGCGCGAAACCCGGTGACCGACTGGCACTTGAAATCCCGGTTTCAGCGGACGGAACCTACGCACTGGAAGTTGTGTTCACGAAGGCACGTGACTATGGCATCGTGAAGCTGTCGATTGACGACCGCATCATTGATCCCGCCATTGATTTCTTCAACACACCGGACGTAATTACGACCGGTGTGCTGTCGTATCCTGGCGTCACGCTTTCAAAAGGCGAGCATCGACTTCGTCTGGAGATCACCGGAGCCCACCCAAAAGCTGTCAGGAACTACATGGTCGGCATCGACTACGTACGACTGGTACCGGTGGCAAAACAGTAAGCAGAAAAGACGCAGCGATACCCACGCGGTTCAACAATCCGAACGCAACGCGCAGAGCAGAAATCGATTAACCGCGTGGCCCAGCGAGCCACGCGGTTTCAGTGCTGAAATCAAAGCAGGATCGTCGCCCGCAGGACTGTTCTGCTACTTCGTGTCCTCAGCGGCATCCACTGGCTCTTCTTCCAGCTTGATTTTGAATTTCTTCTCCAGTGCACGTCGGATGAATCCACTCAACCCGGGGCCACGAAGCTGGCGGGCGGTCGCCAGAATCTCTCCGCTATCACCGTCGACCAGTAAAACGAAGGGAATCCCGCTGACGTCGTGCATATGCCCGAGCGTTGTTTCCCACATCTTGCCTTCGTAAATTTGTGGCCATGGCAGTTCGTTCTTGTCCAGAAACGCCAGGATCTTCTCGCTCATTTCCGCTCGGTCGAAACTGATTCCCAGAATATCAAAGCCCTTATCATGCCAGTTCGCGTAGGCCTTCTTCATGTTTGGAATTTCACCGATACACGGACCGCACCAGGTCGCCCAGAAATCCAACATCACAATCTTCCCCGCGTAAGCGCTGGGAAAATTGATTTCCACATCGTCCATCGTTGTCGCAACAAACGGCAGAGCCATCCTGCCGATTTCCAGATTGGGGGGCAGTGGCATCTGTTCAATCTCTTCCGCCGCTTTCTCAAGCGAGATAGCACCGTCGTTCAGATTGAACACATACGCTGTGCCCGTGAAGTTGAATGACTGGCCAATCACAGCCTGTTCAAATCTGCGGCTGACCTTGCCATTGCCGTCGCGGTCCACAGAGAATCTTGTCGTTGCGGTCGGGCCGCCGCTGACGAAAGTGCTGAACTCCTGTTCGTCCAGTTTGAAGCGGTACTCGTATCCGTAGTCCGTGTAGAACAGAATTGTATCCTTCAGCGATGCGCGGCGTGGATCAGCCGGATCAAAGCGATACAGCTTGATCGTTCCGATTTTTCCCTTCGCCAGTTCGATCTCACCACCTCCGTTGAACATCTTGTACTCTCCTCGCTGAATGGACGTCCATTGGGCTTTGGGGTCATTGGTCAGATCACCGTCACCATTGGTATCGATGTAGAGCACATCATCACCTTCAGCGTGTTCATCCAGAATGTACGCCCAGCTTTGCTGGCCAATCCGAATCAATCCATAACGAGGCGTCTCCAGATTTTCGGGCGACACCGTGACAATGTCAGATTCTTTGTCCATGACCGAACGGACCGGACGGTATCCGCCGACCTTTCTGGTGACGCCACTACCAATGAACTTTTCTTCAAGTATCTG
>JACLAC010006588.1_pt1 | contig 13245 bp, 4 predicted proteins | sample 8027881 | NCBI WGS metagenome assembly JACLAC01 (sample SAMN15725517, study PRJNA655200) | protist metagenome | isolation source: fluorescence activated cell sorting (FACS) single amplified genomes of... | place: Spain: Blaines Bay Microbial Observatory, Mediterranean Sea | collected 2016-01-19 | reverse complement strand
TTCACTTTTATTGGCGAATTGTTTGGTGAGTTGTTTGGTGAAACATCCTCCCCGTCTTCTTCTTGCCCACCACCGTCATATTTCATACCAAACTCGTTTAATGCATCATCTGCTAAATTTTCCATATTATTTTCTTCCTCCATATTGTTCATATCCGTCATCTTCTTTGTTTATAATATATATATCTATATGTTTCAGTAGGTATATATATATATATATATTTAATACAGCAACTATATTATAATATATATATATATATGTATTACAATCTATTATAATCTTTCTACTACTACAGTTGTAAAAAGTCTTTCTTTGTCAAATTCATAAATCTATTTCATTATTTGTTTAAATATATATTTTGAATCAATCAGTCATGATAATGGTGTGTTCGTGTATTTTTATGGCTACTGTATCTGCTGAGGTTGTTTTGAATATAATATTATTTTTTAATAATCATTTACATTTGAAATTATGGTTTCCTTGGTGGCCCTTGTTATATCTCTCTCTCGAAACATCTCGGACTGTTCCCACTTTCTTATACTTGTTAGTATAAGAACAGCACTACTAACAAATATAAAATTTGGTGAGGCTGGCCTTCGGCTGTCTTTTCTTTGCTATGTCTATAGTAAAGATAAGACTACAGAAAGTTACACTTAACTTCCATAGGCGAAATGGCCCGAGATGTTTCGAGAGTTGTTATCTTGTTATCTTGTTATCTGTTTTATTGCTATGCCCACTTCGTACTTACGATATACTAAATAATAGATTATATCTATATATCAAAAATATACAATGGTATGTTCATGTTTTAGTCATGTCATGTTCATGCGTTCATGCGTTGATGTAAACTTTAATGCTATGGGAATACCATTATTTGTACCATACCTACTGTATTAGTAATAATAATAACATATAGGAATACGATTACAAAATCCTCCTCAATATCTGTCGTCCTCTAAAACCTTAAACTTAATAATAATAGTATTTGGTTGCGGAAGGTAAGACTCAAGAAGAAAAAGAAGCAGACGATGAAGGTAAATTTGGGGAAGAAAACGATGAAGACGAAGATGAAGAAGAAGAAGAGCTAAATGTTGGCCAAAAAAGTAATAATATAGATTTATCAGGAGGTAACAATAATTCTGGAACAAATCAGTTATGGGGATACCCAGGATTTAGCGATCCATATGCCGCATTTAAAATGCAAGACAAGACGCCACAAGAGTTAGCCGAAGAAGCAGCGCAACAACAAGCTATGTGGGTTGCATATGTGGAAGAATTATCAGAAGCTTTATCAAGAAGACAAAACATTGTTGTAACCAGTAATAGTAAAAGTGATATTAACAAAAAAAGCAATAACAATAACGACGAGGACGATAGTAATAGTAATAATAGTAACAATGAGAATGAAAATAGTACTAGCAGTAATAGTAATACCAATACCGATAGTAATAGTAACAACAATGATGATAGTATTGACAATGTGAATGATAGCACTGATTCATTAAATGATAGCTTAAACCGTGAATTAAATGCACCAATAACACTTTTTTCTTTGTGTGAACAATTTGATAATGTAAAAACTATTTTAGCAGACAAAACGGATGATGAAATTGATGACGATGGAAATCGTAGTAGTTGGTCGGATGAATTAATTGATGTATTATGTGGACTTTGCCCTATATTTAAAAATGTTTTAGCAGAAACACCACTTTTAATGATACCATCCATACCAGCAAAATTGACGTATCCAGAAGCACAAGATGCCGCGCCTGCAATTAAAACACCTGGTACATTGGCTTCCAATATAGTAACAACAGCAGGCGATTTGAGACCTAGATGCGGTATTTTACGAGTTAAAGTTTGCAGTATCATTTCTGAACTCGTACGCTTACGTTTCGAGAAAATCGATAAAGCTTTGATATTCCATGACCTTATTAAAACTTCCGTTGACTTGATGTTTAAATATGATTGCAATAATATTCTACACAACGCAGTGACAGGAACAGCCATAACAATTTTAGAAGGTTCCAACATACCATTACAAGAAGAGTTACTTGTGAAATCCAATTTGTTAAATCGTATATTACAAGCTTTTGAGGATAACGAAGCAGAAGTTGCAAAGGATAAAAGTAGACGACGACCATACATGGGACAATTGACTTTGATTGCACAAGTTATAAATGAGGTTGGCATTACCGGTGATCGTAAATTTATTGAAGAGCAAATAAACGGAAATACGCAATGGTCTAGCTTTGTAGAAACCACTTTAAAGCCATTGGAGGAACTTCATTCACGTCAAATTGGTGGTATAGCACCGCCACGCCAAGTGGTCATGCAAGAAGAAATGAATCAAGGTGATATCTGGAATAGTTTAGCAAAGATTTTGTCATCCTTTAAAGGTGGTGGTGGAGATGATGATGGCGAAGGTGGAGAAGGTGGTGGTGCATTAGATCTTGCGGCATTAATGGCACAATTTGGTGGGTTGGATCAGGATGATGATGACGATGATGACGACGATGATGATGACCAACCTAATAATATGGAAATAAATGTATTGCCATCAGAAGATGATGATCATACTACTACTAATAATTCAACAACAACAGCAACAACAGGTGGTCCTGAAACAAATAGTGTAAATAATAATACAACCAATGATGGAAGTAAAGAAGATGAATAGGGGGTAAAGTAAAAAGAGGAGAAAGAGAGGTGGAGAGAGAGAGAGAAACCATGGATGGAGATTATATATATATATATATATGAGTTGTATATTTGATACTTCTGTTAGATGGAACCTCTGTGCACCTGTGTGAATGAAGTGAAGAAAAAAAAGAGAGAAGAGAGATGATGTATAATAATTTCAATTAAAATGTATAATAGCAGGTAAATAGCATTATATTTTAATAAAACAAACACGTCATCAATTCCCGTCTTTCTTCTTCTATTTACAAAAAAAATACAATACATTTATATAATTGCTCTCCGGGCTCTCTCTTGCTCTCTCTTTTTGGATGATAGCAAACTATTGTTTTTGATCGTAGGTGTTGTAGTAGTAGTGACATAACTTTTTAAACATAGATTATTTATATATATGTATATGATATAGATAATATACATCTAGATATTTTTTCGTGTTGTTTTTTTTTTTTTTTAATTTAATTATAATTGAAGAAAATCTATTTTTAAATAGAATATACTATGGCAACTTTAGCAAATAATAATACAGATTCAACTGCCAATAATATTAAGAATGATAATAGAAAAGATCCAATGGATAATGTGGTCGAAGAATATTTGCCACCATCTATAGATAGTGTTAGTGTAAATAAAAATAGTAATAATATAAATGAAACAACAGATGGTAATGCATCTACTACAACAGATACGACGGGAATAGCGAATAATTTAAATATTGATGATGAGGACAATACAACAACTATTACTACCATTAACAGAAATAAAATAAAAAATGAATTCTCTTTAACAATTGATACCGATACAGAAGATGCGGATTCCATGTTTGAGCCTATACAACGTAGAGGCAGTAGAATCCCATTATCAAGTACCTGGTTAGTTGGAATTGCTGTTGTAACGTTTGATGTAAAGATAGGTCAAAAAGTGTCAACTTTAATACCTGAAGATGCATGTGATGAAGAGGTTAAAAAACGTATTGCTTTATTATCCTTGCCTGATTCATATAGTGGCAATGATGGTGATATGTTGTATTCTTTTCGTGTTCGAACAAATCAATTGAAATATACGCAATCTACTAATCGAACATTTTTGTATGGACATGCATATTCAGAGCATATGATATATTTTAGTATTAATAAACTTGGTGCATTGGATGGTGTACAAGATATTATTGAAAATTTAAAACATGTATCAGAAACACATACTCAAGTAGCAGCCTTTCATAATGTAAATAATAATAACAAGATGTCATCAAATATATATAATGATGATGAATATGATGATGGGATGACAAATGTAAATAATGATAATGACAACAACAACAACAATAACGTAAATAATGACAACAACAATACCACAACGGGAAGATTAAGAAAAGGTAGCTTAATGAGACGAAATAATTCAAGTGAAATTGAAAGCGTATTAGAAGATACTGCGAAAAAAATAAGATTGACAATGGAACATATGGATTCCATGCGGGAAGATATGCAAGCTGGAATCCATACAAAGACAACAGTGTTAGAAATGTTAAAATCACAATTAGAAGCAGAGCAAGATAAATCACGTATCATGCGAGTTTCACAAACAAAAGATCGAAATGTTAGTGAAACTAAATTGCAAGAAGTACAAGTACGAATTAAACGATTACAAACAGAGAAAAAATTATTAGTTGGTGAAATTAAATCATTAAAGAAAAAATCAATACAAGTACTACAAGACAAAGAACGTTATAAAAATGATTATGTAAATAAATCCAAGGAAATGAATACCTTAGAACATAATATTAAAAAAGATAGAAAAAATAATTCCAGTAATTTCAACAAAACTGAATCTGAACGCATGATATTAAATATCAAATCATGGATTGACCGATTAAAAAGTATGAAAAATATTAAAGATTTACAATCTACATATTCTAATGTTGATGAAGTAAATCAGTTACAATTATATACAAATAATATCAATCAATGGATAGCAAATGGTTTAAATTTAAAAACAAATAATGCACATGAATTATTGGGGCAAAAATTAGAAGATTTATTAGGTGATAATTTAAATATTCGAACAAGTTTGTATAATGAACGTTTGAAGATGGTTTAGCATTTTCAACGAATATGAAATATATATAATATGTGCGGAGTGAAGGATAATAGAAAAACCATATATCTAGGAGAGAGAGTACGCTTAGTAGTTTTTTTAATTTTTTACACGACGGTTTAGGTTCGCGTGTGCGTTCGTACTAATACGAGTATATACAGAGAGAAAAAAATCTTTTTTTTTAAAAGTGCTTCTTAAAATTTCGCTGATTTTTTCTTTCCTTTTTTTTCTTTTTATCCACTCTCCGTTTATTCAATTGTTCTTTCTTTTTTTTTAATTTCTTTTCAGCTAATTTTTCACGCTCTTCACTGTTCATAGATCGTCGATTTGTGAAATGTTTATTACTATGCTTGGTTCCTCCTGTTTCTTTATTATTATTATTATCCTCATCACCATCATCTTCCCGTTTCATTAATTTATTTAAATATTCATCCTTTTGATTCACACCAAACATTTTTGCCAACATTTTAACAAACTGAAATCCGTTCTCATCACAATTATTGTACATTTTTTTTAATTCACGACGCAAAATTGTAAATACATTCTCTTGACTACGATTCTGCTTTGCCCAATCATCACGATTATAGCCTTTAGTATTTATAATTTTTCTCATTATTTCTACATCTTCGTTCCTTGCACCTGATCGATCGATCGATCTCTCATTGAAAATGTCTATTAGCATATAGAATAAAACATTATTGCCATTACGATCAGTTGGATTTTCTATTACACATAATGGATAATTTTCAATTAAAAGGGTGAGATGATGTAATCGACGCAATGGACTTAATGCAAAGGATATGATGAATGGAACAATTCCAGAATTTGAATAATTTAAATAAAGCGCAATTTCTTTTTGTGACAACATTTGATGCATTTCAAATTGACGACAATATTGAAGAACTAATTCGAATATTCGGTGAAAATATTCCTTCCATTCGTCTGTAAGTAAAGTTGCAGAATTTTTATATTCACGGTATTCAAATTCGAAACCCTCTCGCTTGTATTTTTTAATTGGATTAGAAACCTTGAAATCTAAAGGATTCTTCCAATGTTTATATAAACATGATAATAAATGTATATTACCACCACAATATGGATCAATTGTAGATTGACAACGACTAAATAGTAAATTCAAGACATCGTATTGGCGATACACACAAGCACATTTAATGGCTGTGTTGTAATAGATACTAGCTTTTGTGACGAAATTAACATCAATATTTTTTTGTAACAATAAAATTTCCATCATCTCAAAACGACCATAAATAGCACACATCATCAATGGTGTATAGCATTCATAATGTACAGGTAGATTTACATCGATATCTTTGTGCTGTAATAATAATTTAAAACACTTCATACGATTATGTTGAATAGCAATATGCAATGCAGCCCCATTAATGGAGCCCCGTATTATGTTTTCTTTTGATATTTCAAAATTTACATTTAATTCATTCATTTTAAAAAGTATTTGAAGAATATGTACATGGCCAAGTGCTGTTGCAAGTTGTAATGCAGTATATGATGGTTGTAATAATATTCCTTCAAAGTGTTTTAAATGTTTGCGATTAGTGGTAAATAGAGTCACCTTATTTATTTTTCTAACACGTGGTTTTCCATATAAAAATGCTTTTATAACAATTGGTTTATTCCAATATATTCCAGCCAATAAAATTGTTGTTGGGAGAATTCGCTTTCCACGTACTTTTGATGGACCATGTGTATGAATCTTTAGTTGAGCTAACGATTTGGAATGATTCAATTGAAGCAATTTTTTTAAACAAATACCTGCACTACATTTCACTAATCTTTTTCTACCAATTTTGCATATACGTTTAGAACGAATTAAAATATTGTTCCATGCGTCAAGATAGGTAATGTGGGGAAAATTTATGCTGTGAATTTTATCAGCAACATAATTCACGCTAATTGCTAAATCATTTGCTAATTCCTTTTCAACAAAATTATCATATTCTAAAAATGAGTTAATAATGCGCACTAAAGGCAATTTTCCAAGCACAGGATGTTGTATTAATGTTAATGATTGTGCTAATGTATTCACAGATCCATCATCATTAGCACCAATCATGATGGTATTATCAGCATCATTGTCTTCGTCATGACTAAGTGAACGTACTAATAATAATTTACCTTCCTTAGATAGTTGCCGTTTTAATGTAAGTGGCTTCAAATTATCATTCATTTTGTTTCAAAATATTTTTTGATTTTTTTATTAAATATTCGTTTGATCTATATTATTATTATATTTATCCCTTTACAAATTCGTTCTCTCTCTTTCTTCCTATGCCCTTGCTTCTTTTCCGTTTCCAATTTTTTTTTCATTTGTTGTTTCTCTTCACATATAGCAGCTTATATATCTTTTCTTTTTCTATATTCAGTTTTTTTGTGCATAATGAGGAGAAATGTTGTTAGTTTAAGTTTTGGGGGGTGGTGTATGTCAATTCAATAATTAAAATAACCTGTACTATTTACCTGTTATTAAATTTTAGCAAACCTGGCAAAGGTAAAATTACATTTTATTATTTATTACACACACTCTGCTTCTTCAAGCCTTTTAGCTAATGTACCCATTGTTGTATTATCATTATTATTACTGACACCATCATTGGTCTTACTAATTGACTGTACTTGATATTGCAAACATTCATCTGGTACAAATCGTTCTGGTAATAATTTTCTGACTGCAATATAATGTTCTGTCATTTTCGTTATCAATGTCATTTGACCACGTCCACCATCACCATTTGATAATAATGTATGTTCTTTTTCGATTTCATTTTTAATGGTAACTAATACATGTGCTAAACCACGGACTTCACGTACAGGCACAGATTTCTTACCACTTTCTTTCCCTTTAACCATGTTGTACAATGTCGGTGCTATACTACATAATAATTCCTTTGCTTTAATTTCCATCCTCATGTTTTTCATGGTTTGCAATAATTCTTCACGATGACGACTTTGATTATTCATAAACCATGTTTTGAAATGAGTTGTTTCCACAAATTTATCATATAAACGCAAAAATTTACTTTTCATACCAACCATTTTAAATGCATTAGGCATACCGGATTGTTTTAAATACTTTAAAAAGCTTTTCTTTTCAAAACTTGGTAGATTTAAACATTCAATACTATATGGACCGAAGCCAACAAGTGCAATTCCATCCGTTCCATCTACATTCAATTGCGAACTTTTATTATTATTATTATTATTGTTATTGTTATTACCGGTCTGCGCACCAAAATCAATACCAAAATATCTTTCAAATGGTTGTAAAAATGTTACTGTTAATGAACGAAAATGTTGTCTAAGCAATGCATTATTAATAGCATCTTCTGCACATGCACCGATACCAACTTTACCATCATTTGCAGAATTTGATGTATCATCTCTTCGTTCAAATACACATTGTATTTTACCACTTCTTATCCCTTTCCGACGATTTAATTGTTTAATATTATCTCCAGCCTCACCACTATTAAAATCATATTGTTTTCGCTTGTTACGCACCGGTAATAGTTGCTTAATAACTTCCGTATTACTAGGCAATGATTGTGCACGTTGAACTAAAAACGATGGTGGGCAATTTACTTCCGTCATTTTACGCAATACTTTTGAACGATTCCATACCGTTGGTTTGATCCATTTATTATGATAATGTACATTGTTCTCACCTTGTCCTAAGGAAATGATATTTGGAAATTTCTCAAAACTTTTTAGAAAAAACGGATTCGTTACGCCTAAAATTACTGGCGGAATTGGAGAACCTGATGAATGTGATCTTTGTTGACCATTTCCAAGCGATTCAGCAAATGTATTGAAATCAGAATCATATATAGTAAAATATGGTCTAAAATCACCAACAAATGGTAATGGTGCCATCGTGCTAATTAAAGCAAAAACTGCTCGACTACAAAGATCAGGGGAAGGTGCATAAACCATAATCGATTCACCACATATTAACAATTCCCATGCTTGCCATAATGATGGTGCTAATGCAGTACCAAATGTGCTAAATAGACCAACTGATTGAAAATACCCTGCATGTTCTTGAGCATTTACATCAAATACATCATAAATTGTTTTAATAGCTGGAGATGATCCATTGGTTGGAGATATAGAATCCAATGGCATTGATGCAGATCGATTCAACCAAGATTTTTTGCTTGATGTTAATTCATCATCTTTATTCTTATCAAATTTAGAAATGGGTTTTTCAGATGATGATGGTGGTTGATCAGACATGGAACGTCCTAATTTATTTGGATAGATTAATTGTTTCTTTGCTCCGTTATTATTATTATCATCATCTTTTTTATTGTTCTTTGTTGTAGTATTGGTGGTGGTGGTGATATTATCAATTTCCCCAACTAATAATACAGGTACACGATATGATAATACCATTCCAGATACAGGCAATGTCATTTTTACCCCAGGCCGTGGTTCAGGCCACTTCGATATATCACATACAATTGTTTTTAAAACACCTTTACCAAGTTCAAAAAATAAAGGTCCAGTCACATCAGCTAATGTTCGAAAAAGTGCTGCATATGGTAATTCTGTTAAATATACAACTGCACTTTGATGAAAACCACGTGCGGCAGTCGCATCTTTTTGCCTTGCAAAATATGCATGTCCATACAAAAATGTTCGATTAGTAGATTGCGTATATTTCAATTGATTTGTTCGAACACGAAAAGAATACAACATATCACCATCATTGCCACTATATGAATCAGGCAAGGATAATAAAGCAATACGTTTTTTAACCTCTTCATCACATGCATCTTCAGGTATTAAAGTTGACACTTTTTGACCTATCTTTACATCAAACGTTACAACAGCAATTCCAACTAACCAGGTACTTGATAATGGGATTCTACTGCCTCTACGTTGTATAGGCTCAAACATGGAATCCGCATCTTCTGTATCGGTATCAATTGTTAAAGAGAATTCATTTTTTATTTTATTTCTGTTAATGGTAGTAATAGTTGTTGTATTGTCCTCATCATCAATATTTAAATTATTCGCTATTCCCGTCGTATCTGTTGTAGTAGATGCATTACCATCTGTTGTTTCATTTATATTATTACTATTTTTATTTACACTAACACTATCTATAGATGGTGGCAAATATTCTTCGACCACATTATCCATTGGATCTTTTCTATTATCATTCTTAATATTATTGGCAGTTGAATCTGTATTATTATTTGCTAAAGTTGCCATAGTATATTCTATTTAAAAATAGATTTTCTTCAATTATAATTAAATTAAAAAAAAAAAAAAACAACACGAAAAAATATCTAGATGTATATTATCTATATCATATACATATATATAAATAATCTATGTTTAAAAAGTTATGTCACTACTACTACAACACCTACGATCAAAAACAATAGTTTGCTATCATCCAAAAAGAGAGAGCAAGAGAGAGCCCGGAGAGCAATTATATAAATGTATTGTATTTTTTTTGTAAATAGAAGAAGAAAGACGGGAATTGATGACGTGTTTGTTTTATTAAAATATAATGCTATTTACCTGCTATTATACATTTTAATTGAAATTATTATACATCATCTCTCTTCTCTCTTTTTTTTCTTCACTTCATTCACACAGGTGCACAGAGGTTCCATCTAACAGAAGTATCAAATATACAACTCATATATATATATATATATAATCTCCATCCATGGTTTCTCTCTCTCTCTCCACCTCTCTTTCTCCTCTTTTTACTTTACCCCCTATTCATCTTCTTTACTTCCATCATTGGTTGTATTATTATTTACACTATTTGTTTCAGGACCACCTGTTGTTGCTGTTGTTGTTGAATTATTAGTAGTAGTATGATCATCATCTTCTGATGGCAATACATTTATTTCCATATTATTAGGTTGGTCATCATCATCGTCGTCATCATCGTCATCATCATCCTGATCCAACCCACCAAATTGTGCCATTAATGCCGCAAGATCTAATGCACCACCACCTTCTCCACCTTCGCCATCATCATCTCCACCACCACCTTTAAAGGATGACAAAATCTTTGCTAAACTATTCCAGATATCACCTTGATTCATTTCTTCTTGCATGACCACTTGGCGTGGCGGTGCTATACCACCAATTTGACGTGAATGAAGTTCCTCCAATGGCTTTAAAGTGGTTTCTACAAAGCTAGACCATTGCGTATTTCCGTTTATTTGCTCTTCAATAAATTTACGATCACCGGTAATGCCAACCTCATTTATAACTTGTGCAATCAAAGTCAATTGTCCCATGTATGGTCGTCGTCTACTTTTATCCTTTGCAACTTCTGCTTCGTTATCCTCAAAAGCTTGTAATATACGATTTAACAAATTGGATTTCACAAGTAACTCTTCTTGTAATGGTATGTTGGAACCTTCTAAAATTGTTATGGCTGTTCCTGTCACTGCGTTGTGTAGAATATTATTGCAATCATATTTAAACATCAAGTCAACGGAAGTTTTAATAAGGTCATGGAATATCAAAGCTTTATCGATTTTCTCGAAACGTAAGCGTACGAGTTCAGAAATGATACTGCAAACTTTAACTCGTAAAATACCGCATCTAGGTCTCAAATCGCCTGCTGTTGTTACTATATTGGAAGCCAATGTACCAGGTGTTTTAATTGCAGGCGCGGCATCTTGTGCTTCTGGATACGTCAATTTTGCTGGTATGGATGGTATCATTAAAAGTGGTGTTTCTGCTAAAACATTTTTAAATATAGGGCAAAGTCCACATAATACATCAATTAATTCATCCGACCAACTACTACGATTTCCATCGTCATCAATTTCATCATCCGTTTTGTCTGCTAAAATAGTTTTTACATTATCAAATTGTTCACACAAAGAAAAAAGTGTTATTGGTGCATTTAATTCACGGTTTAAGCTATCATTTAATGAATCAGTGCTATCATTCACATTGTCAATACTATCATCATTGTTGTTACTATTACTATCGGTATTGGTATTACTATTACTGCTAGTACTATTTTCATTCTCATTGTTACTATTATTACTATTACTATCGTCCTCGTCGTTATTGTTATTGCTTTTTTTGTTAATATCACTTTTACTATTACTGGTTACAACAATGTTTTGTCTTCTTGATAAAGCTTCTGATAATTCTTCCACATATGCAACCCACATAGCTTGTTGTTGCGCTGCTTCTTCGGCTAACTCTTGTGGCGTCTTGTCTTGCATTTTAAATGCGGCATATGGATCGCTAAATCCTGGGTATCCCCATAACTGATTTGTTCCAGAATTATTGTTACCTCCTGATAAATCTATATTATTACTTTTTTGGCCAACATTTAGCTCTTCTTCTTCTTCATCTTCGTCTTCATCGTTTTCTTCCCCAAATTTACCTTCATCGTCTGCTTCTTTTTCTTCTTGAGTCTTACCTTCCGCAACCAAATACTATTATTATTAAGTTTAAGGTTTTAGAGGACGACAGATATTGAGGAGGATTTTGTAATCGTATTCCTATATGTTATTATTATTACTAATACAGTAGGTATGGTACAAATAATGGTATTCCCATAGCATTAAAGTTTACATCAACGCATGAACGCATGAACATGACATGACTAAAACATGAACATACCATTGTATATTTTTGATATATAGATATAATCTATTATTTAGTATATCGTAAGTACGAAGTGGGCATAGCAATAAAACAGATAACAAGATAACAAGATAACAACTCTCGAAACATCTCGGGCCATTTCGCCTATGGAAGTTAAGTGTAACTTTCTGTAGTCTTATCTTTACTATAGACATAGCAAAGAAAAGACAGCCGAAGGCCAGCCTCACCAAATTTTATATTTGTTAGTAGTGCTGTTCTTATACTAACAAGTATAAGAAAGTGGGAACAGTCCGAGATGTTTCGAGAGAGAGATATAACAAGGGCCACCAAGGAAACCATAATTTCAAATGTAAATGATTATTAAAAAATAATATTATATTCAAAACAACCTCAGCAGATACAGTAGCCATAAAAATACACGAACACACCATTATCATGACTGATTGATTCAAAATATATATTTAAACAAATAATGAAATAGATTTATGAATTTGACAAAGAAAGACTTTTTACAACTGTAGTAGTAGAAAGATTATAATAGATTGTAATACATATATATATATATATTATAATATAGTTGCTGTATTAAATATATATATATATATATACCTACTGAAACATATAGATATATATATTATAAACAAAGAAGATGACGGATATGAACAATATGGAGGAAGAAAATAATATGGAAAATTTAGCAGATGATGCATTAAACGAGTTTGGTATGAAATATGACGGTGGTGGGCAAGAAGAAGACGGGGAGGATGTTTCACCAAACAACTCACCAAACAATTCGCCAATAAAAGTGAA
>JACLAC010022848.1_pt1 | contig 13247 bp, 6 predicted proteins | sample 8027881 | NCBI WGS metagenome assembly JACLAC01 (sample SAMN15725517, study PRJNA655200) | protist metagenome | isolation source: fluorescence activated cell sorting (FACS) single amplified genomes of... | place: Spain: Blaines Bay Microbial Observatory, Mediterranean Sea | collected 2016-01-19 | reverse complement strand
AATCTCACTCATTTAATTCATTATCAAGTCAATGAGCATTTCTTTAAGCCATTTTACTCTGAAAGCTGAAGAAGCACTACTGAAAGCTCAGCAAATTGCGCTGGAGGGTCGTCAATCCAAGGTTGAGCCAGAGCATCTTCTTTTAAGCCTTCTGGAGCAAAATGATCCCATGACTGAGTTTTGCTTGGATAAACTTGAAGTAAAAAATGGATCACTGCAGCAAAAGCTTCAACTTCAGATTAGAGAATTCCCAAAAGACGAGGAAAATAAAGCTCAAACATTTATTTCTAGATCACTGCATGGAATTATTCTAGGTGCTGAGAAAGAAGCAACCTTGCTAAGTGAAACCTACACTAACGTTGATCATCTTTTATTAGGTTTGCTGACCTTCAATGAGGGTTTATTAGGAGAAATTTGGAAAAATCTGGATGTGACAGCAGATCATTTAAGAAAAGAATTAACCCACCTTTCCAAAGCAGAACAGATCATTGTTCAAGGTAGTAAATTATCTGAATCTGCAATCGAAGATTATTGTTTAGATTTGGTTGCCATGGCTCGATTGGGCGAATTAGACCCCGTTATAGGAATGGAAGAGGAAGTTCGAAATCTTATTCAAGTATTATCTCGCAGAGCAAAGAACAACCCGGTTTTGTTGGGAGAGGCTGGTGTTGGCAAAACTGCCACTATCGAATGTCTTGCCCAGCGAATAGTCCAAGGAGACGTCCCAGAATGGTTGAAAGATCGCAGATTAGTCTCACTAGATTTGGCGACAATGGTGGCCGGTACTAACTACCGGGGTGAATTTGAGAAAAGGATGAAGCAGCTTATTCGTGAAATTGAGGAATCCAGAGGGCGAATTCTACTTTTTATCGATGAATTACACATGCTAGTTGGTACTGGTGGAGCAGAGGGCAGTGTAGATGCTGCAAATATGCTAAAACCCGCCCTTGCTAGGGGTCGCTTAAGGTGTATTGGGGCAACAACTCTCAAAGAATACAAGAAATATATAGAGAAAGATGCGCCCCTTGCAAGAAGGTTTCAGCCTATTTTGATACGTGAACCAAGTATCGATGAAACAATAACAATTTTGAGAGGATTGAGACAAAGTTACCAATCTCATCATGGCGTCGTTATCCATGATGATGCTCTGATATCTGCTGCACAACTTTCTGAGAGATACTTACGTGAGCGATTCTTACCTGATAAGGCGATTGACCTTGTGGATGAAGCAGCTGCGAGTCTACGACTCCAAATGGACTCTATGCCTATTGCCCTAGATAACCTGGAAAGGAGACTCAGTCAGATTCTCAACCAAATAAATACCCTTCGTCGTGAGAAAGACGAGAAATCTATTCAGCAAAGAAATTCACTAGTCCTGCAGGCTGAGCAGCTGCAGACTCAACAGCAAATGTTACAGAGAAAATGGCAGGATGAAAGATTACTTGTTGAAAGGATCCGCCAACTTCGTCAAGCGATCACAGAGACTCGTCAAGCAGAATGGGAAGCCCAGCGCGATGGAAATTTAGATTTGGCAGCTAAACTTCATTATGAAACTCTGGATCAACTTGAAGCACAACTGCAGGAGGCCGAATCTAATCTCAATCAGCGTGAAGAGCGGCTAGTGAAGGAGGAGGTTGACGCAGAAGATATTGCACAGGTGGTTTCCAGAAGAACAGGAATTCCGATTCACCGAATGCTTGCGGATGAAAAGGAAAGGTTAGTAAGGTTGGAGGAATTTCTTGAACAACGAATCATGGGACAAAGCGAGGCTTTGTTCCGTGTGGCAAGTGCTATTCGACGCAGCCGAGCCGGTGTTCAGGATCCTCAAAGACCAATTGGCTCATTCATTTTCATGGGAAGCTCTGGTGTTGGCAAAACTGAATTAGGATTAGCCTTGGCTAACTTTTTGTTTGATGATGACAAGTCTCTAATTCGATTTGATATGTCTGAGTACATGGAAAAGCATTCGGTTAATCGTTTGTTGGGTGCAGATCCAGGATTTGTTGGATTTGAGGAAGGAGGGCTATTAACAGAAAAGGTTCGTCAATCTCCCTACTCAGTTCTGTTGTTTGATGAAATTGAAAAAGCACATATCGATATATTTAATTTGTTTCTACAGATTCTGGATGATGGCCAATTGACTGATAGTCAGGGCAGAAGAGCTGATTTTCGCAATACGCTGATCATTATGACTACCAATTTTGGCCATGATTTGATGCGGGAGGATCGTAAAAAGAGAGATGTCAATGATCTTCAGAAAGAAGCTCGTCAGCTATTATTAAACCATTTTAGACCCGAATTTCTAAATCGAATTGACGAGATCATTCCATTTCGAAATCTCTCGCTGTCACATATCCGCCATATCTGTCGTATGCAACTTGAACAGTTACAGATTCGGCTAGATTCTCAAGGAATACAGTTAGATATGACTGAAGCAGCTGAGGTTTACCTCGCACAGCGTGGCTACGATCCTGTTTTTGGAGCCAGACCGATGAAGAGAACCCTCCAAAGAGATGTTCAAGATCCCATTGCGATCCGACTACTTGACGGAGAACTCCAGTCAGGTATGACGATTCAATTAGATGCCTCCCAAAACAAACTCCATTTCAAGATAAGCTGAAAGCTAATTAACTAAAGATCAAAACGACTGCTAATCTTTGTTTTTATCTGCCATTTCAAGTTGCTTGAGCTTTCCAATTAGGCTGTAAATACTATCCTGGGACAATCAAAAATCTTTCGTGAGTTGCCTAAATGCGTTCCTTTTTTTTAATTCTTTTTTGTGCATGGTCGTTCGTATTATCAGCTGCCAGTCTAGATGTTTATGAAACTATTGGTGGACAATTTGAGTTAAATAGTACCCTTGGTAGGAAAATTGGGCCTCAAAACTTTAGAGGAAAGGTACTTCTTGTTTTTTTTGGATATACATCATGCCCAGATATTTGCCCCACTACTCTTATAACCATCAAAGGTGCTCTGGAAGACTTAGAACCTAATGAAGTGGGGAAAGTACAACCTCTTTTCATCTCTGTTGATCCAGAAAGAGATACGTTGGAAGGAATGAAACAATTTTTGATATTTTTCCATTCCTCATTTGTTGGTTTGACTGGCAATGCTGAGGAATTAAAAGTAGTTGCAAAAAAGTTTGGATCTGCCTACATGAAGGATGCCCGTTCCGATTCAGCAGCTGACTATCTAATTGCGCACTCTGGGTATATTTATCTCGTAGACCAGCAGGGTAGGACACGAGCACTATACCGGACCTCAAATAAATCTGAAGAGATGGTGCAAGGAATTCGTAATTTACTGCACGAGGAATGAAGTTTTTTAAATTTTCACCTAAAACGAAGATGCAATTTCTTATTTTGGGTATTTTGGCTCTATGGGGAGCATATAGTATAAATCTAGTTAATGATGAAAGTTTGGGAAAGCAATTTGTTTTGGCTGCTGGAGAAAACGAGGAATTTTGTCTGACAGTCTATCCAGATCAAAGATTAAAGTTAACTTTTACAGCCTCAGAACCACTCGATTACGACATCCATACCCATTATGAAGACAAGGTGACTTACCATCGATATGAAACTTCAACAATTTATTCAAAAAATGAACTCAGCCCCAATAAAAAAGACTACTTTTGTGCCCAATGGAAAAATCTTGGGCAAGATGAGGCAGAGGTAGTTTACCAATTAGAGGTTAAGTCAGCGGTCACTGATAGAGATTTTTTGCGAAAAAATGTTGTTTTTAGGGTCGACAAAAATTTTTCCAAAACGATTCAAGTTTTGGATGAAAAATCCCTTAATTTCCTAACTAGTTTCAATTTTCCCTCAAAAGTGCTGAATTTTGCTCTTGGTGCTGATGAAGATCAATTGGCCGTTCTGTTACCTGGAGAAGTGCAATTGATTCAAACTCAGGATGGGTCACTCCTAAATCAAATCTCACTAGATGATTTTCCAAGTTTTCTAACTTTGAGTAAAGGCAGTCAAAACTTGCTGCTTGGAAATGAACACCAATCGAAGATTAAGTTAATTGATCTGAAAGATCTTGAGCAGACTGAACTTGAAATTCCCGCCCCAGCAAAATCTATTATAAACGATATAAATTCTGAGAACGTGTGGCCGAATAAGAGGTGAACAAAGTAGAAGTGGTTGGTAGTTACTTATTTCAAACTGCTCAATTAGTGCTTCAGTATTATTTATGATCAATTGAGCCATGTTCGGATTTAGGCCAAGATATGAACCATGACCCGTGTCCTGTATTGCTGACGCGACTTGATTTTCTAGTTCTTGGCTCATTGTTATCAGTGGTAACATTCCATCTGGCGTTTGATACTGCCTTGTCAGCTGTCTTGATAGAGCTTGTCGTACATGTTCTGTGAGTAAATCTGGGTCTTTGGTCAGGTTAGCAACATCTGCTAGGGTTTCTAGAATTGTATGCAAATCCCTGATGGAAACTTGTTCTCGCAAAAGATTCTGTAAAACTTTTTGAACCACTCCTAAATTCAATTGACCTGGAACCAATTCCTCGACGACTTTGGGATTGTTCTGGCCAAAAGTGTCAAGAAGTTTCTGCGTTTCTTGCCGCCCCAAAAATTCGAAGGAATGATTTTTGAGAATTTCTGTGATGTGTGTTGCTAATACTGTAGGTAAGTCAACTACTGTGTAACCAGCAAATTGTGCTCTCTCTTCGTCCTCGGAAGTAATCCATATTGCTGGCAACCCGAAGGCCGGTTCAACAGTTTCCACACCACTGATTTCTTCGTCAACTTCTCCAGTTTTCATAGCTAGAAAGTGCCCCACCATCAATTCAGAACGAGCAACCTCAATTCCTTTTATGGTAATCGAATACTCCCCAGGAGAAAGTTCGAGATTATCTTTGATATGCATTGGCGGAACGACATAACCATAATCAGTGGCCATCTGTCTTCGGATTGCTTTAATTCTCTTCAGTAACTCGCCATCTTGCTCTTCGTCAACTAATGGAATCAGTCCGTAGCCCAGTTCCAAACCTAATAGGTCAATGGGCAGCAATGACTCAATATTTTCAGGCTCTTCTTCAATTTCTTGCTGAAGCTTGAGTTGTTCCTGCGCTTCTTCAGCTTGTTGATTTCTGAAATTGTCCTGCCTAGCAAGAAAAGCGAGCCCTCCTGTAATAATCCCCAGAGTTAGAAAGGGAAGAACCGGCAACCCGGGTATGATTGCAAAAGCTAAAAGCAAAGCTGCTGAAACATTTAAAGCCTGAGCATTACTGAACACCTGCTTACCGAGATCAACAGATAATTTGTTCTCTGCTGATGCCTTCGTAACTGCAATACCGGCAGCAATTGAAATAATCAATGCGGGTATTTGAGAAACCAAACCGTCTCCAATAGTTAAAGTTGCATAGGTTTCAAACGCATCACCCGAACTCATCCCAAATTGAGTCACACCTATCAACAAACCACCAAGGATGTTGATCGTAGTAATGATCAAGCCCGCAATTGCATCGCCGCGAACAAACTTGCTAGCCCCGTCCATTGCACCATAGAAATCTGACTCTCGCTGAACATATTGACGGCGTTGCCGGGCTTGAGTTTCATCAATAAGTCCAGCATTCAAATCTGCATCAATCGCCATTTGCTTACCTGGCATAGCATCTAGAGTAAACCTAGCGGCAACCTCTGCAATACGACCCGCGCCCTTTGTAATGACCACAAAATTGATCAGAACGAGAATTAGAAATACGATGATTCCGACAATCTGATTACCGCCAACAACAAATTCCCCAAATGACTTGATAACTGTTCCGGCGGCATCATAGCCTTTGTTGCCATTCAAAAGGATCAATCTGGTGGAGGCAACGTTGAGTGATAGTCTAAAAAGAGTCGCGATCAGAAGGACGGTGGGGAAGGAAGAGAATTCAAGCGCGTTTGCTGTGAAGAGAGCAACAAAAAGAATCAGAACTCCAATGGTAATGCTCAACGCGAGCAGCAAATCCATTAGTATTTCAGGAAGAGGGACTACCATGATCATCAAAACTGAGATCACCCCTACTGCCAGTAAAACATCTGAATTTCTGGATACACCGCTCAGACTAACTGAGTTGCTTCCTACAGCCACCTAATAATTCCCAAATAAGAAATAGAGTCTTGGTAATAAATTAAAATCAAAGATTTTCCGTGTCGAATAAAATTTAGGCCTTCTTGCAATTTTTACCCCAATACAAGGCTTATTCTAAGCTTTCTTTTCACATATAGTTGCTATCGTTTCTTTCTGCGGAGACGATAAACGTAGGCAAGAATTTCTGCAACTGCTTTAAAGAATTGTTCTGGGATTACCTGTCCAATTTCCACACCTGCATATAGCTCCCTGGACAATTGAGGTCTTTCAAGTATTGGAACATCATTTTGATCGGCTACTTTTCTTATCCGCAGGGCCATGTAATCTATGCCTTTAGCAACTACCTGTGGGGCATTCATACTTTCCCGATCATATTTTAGTGCCACAGCATAATGTGTTGGGTTTACTACGATTGCATCTGCTTTTGGCACCTCCTGCATCATCCGAGCATTTGACATTTCTCTCTGGATTTGGCGAATCCTCGCTTTCAACTGTGGATCACCCTCAGATTGCTTGGCCTCATCTTTCACCTCTTGCTTGGTCATTCTGAGCTGCTGTTCAAAATGCCAGCGTTGATACATAAAATCAAAAATTGCAATCGCAATCAGGGCTAAAACCATTCGCCCCGTGACTTCGATAATGACAGAGAAATTATAAAATACGATCTGTGCTGGAGTTATCAAAGCAAGCGCATTGATTCGCCCCATTTCTTCTTCAAAAGTGATGAAACCAATGAAGCCAATTAGAAGTAATTTTGCCAGGCTTTTCAATAATTCCATCAGCCCTTGGGTACCAAAAATTCGCTTAAGGCCTTGTAGCGGACTTAGCTTGCTAAATTTTGGAGCTATGGGTTTCAGTGTGAAGCGCACACCGACCTGAAGAATTGATGAAAAAATAGCCACCACTACAAGAAGAATCGCAAAAGGAATGAGAGGGATGAGGATTTTAGTGAAGGATGTACCCATGAGGTCATAAAGAGCATTACCGTTAATATCTTCACGAATAGGTTCCATCATGATGCCAGCAAACATGCTTTGAGCTGCTGTAAGGAGATTTTGTCCCATCACCATGAAGGAGAGGGTAGCAGCTGCTAGTAATGCGGCTGATGGCAATTCTTTGCTGGAAGCAACCTGACCATCTTCGCGGGCTTTTTCCCGCTTGCGTTCGGTCGGGGCCTCGGTTTTCTCCTGACCATCTTGTTCGGCCAAGGCTTCTCCTTAAAAACTTTACTAAAGAACAGCATCTACAAGCAATCGCGTGTATTCATGCTTTGGATTGTTGAGCACAACTTCGGTGGGACCTGATTCCACAACTTCACCTTCTTTCATCACCAAAACCTCATGACAAATTGCTTTTATCACTTTGAGGTCATGCGAGATGAAAAGATAAGTCAGATCATACCTTTCTTGAAGGCTTCTGAGTAAATCAAGCACCTGCCCTTGAACAGAGCGGTCTAAGGACGAAGTTGGTTCATCTAAAATCAAAAAAAGCGGGTGCAAGACCAGCGCCCGTGCAATGGCAATTCTTTGCCGCTGACCACCGGAAAATTCATGAGGATACCTGTAACGAAGTTCTGGATTCAGTCCCACCTCCTGCATTACTTCCATAACTCGTTTTTCTTGGTCCAATACAGAAGTTGTTTCATTTAAACGTAGGCCTTCTGCAATGATGTCGTTCACTGACATCCTTGGGCTCAGACTTCCGAAAGGGTCTTGAAAAATGATCTGCATTTTTTTACGGAATGGACGCATTTGAAGGCGATTTAGACCATCCAATTCCCATTGTTGAAAACTGATTTTACCATCGCTTTTGATCAAGCGGAGCAAAGCCATTCCCAAGGTAGATTTACCAGATCCACTTTCTCCTACAACTCCTAGTGACTGCCCCTTGCTAATTTGGAAAGTTACATTATTTACTGCCTTGATATGGTCGACCGTGCGCTGCAGAATTCCACGCTTAATGGGGAACCAAACCTTCAAATTTTCAACTCTCAGAACGGTTTCAGCACCATTAAACATTTCAGCTGGATTCCCAGACGGTTCTGAGTCCAAAAGTTTTTTTGTATATAGCTTAGTTGGGTTCGCAAAAATGACTTTAGTAAAGTTGGTTTCCTGCAAGTCACCATTGTAAAGAACAACTACTCGGTTTGAATAATTTTTAACAATTCCCAAGTCATGAGTTATCAGCAACAGTGACATGCCCATATCCTGCTGAAGTGTTTTCAGTAAATCCAGGATCTGAGCCTGAATCGTCACATCCAGAGCTGTGGTAGGCTCATCTGCGATCAACAGCTTGGGATTATTGACCAATGCCATGGCAATCATCACTCGCTGACGCTGCCCACCTGATAACTCATGAGGGTAAGAACGCAACCGTTGCTTGGCTTGGGGAATTTCAACTCGCTCAAGCCAGTTTAAAGCTAAACTTTCTGCTTTGGTCTGACTTAAACCATGATGCCAAAGGACTGCTTCGATAATCTGATGACCAATCGTATGAAGTGGATTGAGGGAAGTCATAGGCTCTTGGAAGATCATCCCAATTTCTTGTCCTCTAACTTCGCGCATCCTTGATTCTGAGGCTTTTAGAAGATTCTCTCTCCCAAACCAAATCTTTCCGCCACAGTGGGCTTTGGGAGGTAAGAGCTTTAAAATGGCATGAGCAGTCACTGATTTTCCAGAACCACTCTCTCCTACCAAAGCTACTGTTTCCTGTGAACCAACTTCGAAGGAAATTCCATTGACAGCATTTATGTTTTGATCACCTTGTTGAAATTGGATAGAAAGATTTTCGACGCGAATCATTCTGATGCCGCCTGAAGGTTGCCCTGATTAATTGGCTGTAACCACGAGCCAGTTAAGCCGGTTTTACTCATTGCCGGTGACACTGGGGCAAAAAGTGGGTGAGGTACTCCGTGAACAAAGCACCATGCGTAGGGATCTACCATTTGAACTTCATCCCCAATTTTAAGTTGAATTCTTGCTCGTCGTTCAACAATCTGAAATGGGGAAATACTGACACGCAGAACCTCATCCTCAGTTCGAACCAGCACGTTCTCAGAATTTATATCGTTTATAATAGATTTTGCTGGGGCGGGAATTTCAAGTTCAGTCTGCTCAAGATCTTTCAGATCAATTAACTTAATCTTCGATTGGTGTTCATTTCCAAGCAGCAAGTTTTGACTGCCTTTACTCAAAGTTAGAAAACTTGGAAAATCATCTAGTGAGATTTGATTTAGGAGTGACCCATCCTGAGTTTGAATCAATTGCACTTCTCCAGGTAACAGAACGGCCAATTGATCTTCATCAGCACCAAGAGCAAAATTCAGCACTTTTGAGGGAAAATTGAAACTAGTTAGGAAATTAAGGGATTTTTCATCCAAAACTTGAATCGTTTTGGAAAAATTTTTGTCGACCCTAAAAACAACATTTTTTCGCAAAAAATCTCTATCAGTGACCGCTGACTTAACCTCTAATTGGTAAACTACCTCTGCCTCATCTTGCCCAAGATTTTTCCATTGGGCACAAAAGTAGTCTTTTTTATTGGGGCTGAGTTCATTTTTTGAATAAATTGTTGAAGTTTCATATCGATGGTAAGTCACCTTGTCTTCATAATGGGTATGGATGTCGTAATCGAGTGGTTCTGAGGCTGTAAAAGTTAACTTTAATCTTTGATCTGGATAGACTGTCAGACAAAATTCCTCGTTTTCTCCAGCAGCCAAAACAAATTGCTTTCCCAAACTTTCATCATTAACTAGATTTATACTATATGCTCCCCATAGAGCCAAAATACCCAAAATAAGAAATTGCATCTTCGTTTTAGGTGAAAATTTAAAAAACTTCATTCCTCGTGCAGTAAATTACGAATTCCTTGCACCATCTCTTCAGATTTATTTGAGGTCCGGTATAGTGCTCGTGTCCTACCCTGCTGGTCTACGAGATAAATATACCCAGAGTGCGCAATTAGATAGTCAGCTGCTGAATCGGAACGGGCATCCTTCATGTAGGCAGATCCAAACTTTTTTGCAACTACTTTTAATTCCTCAGCATTGCCAGTCAAACCAACAAATGAGGAATGGAAAAATATCAAAAATTGTTTCATTCCTTCCAACGTATCTCTTTCTGGATCAACAGAGATGAAAAGAGGTTGTACTTTCCCCACTTCATTAGGTTCTAAGTCTTCCAGAGCACCTTTGATGGTTATAAGAGTAGTGGGGCAAATATCTGGGCATGATGTATATCCAAAAAAAACAAGAAGTACCTTTCCTCTAAAGTTTTGAGGCCCAATTTTCCTACCAAGGGTACTATTTAACTCAAATTGTCCACCAATAGTTTCATAAACATCTAGACTGGCAGCTGATAATACGAACGACCATGCACAAAAAAGAATTAAAAAAAAGGAACGCATTTAGGCAACTCACGAAAGATTTTTGATTGTCCCAGGATAGTATTTACAGCCTAATTGGAAAGCTCAAGCAACTTGAAATGGCAGATAAAAACAAAGATTAGCAGTCGTTTTGATCTTTAGTTAATTAGCTTTCAGCTTATCTTGAAATGGAGTTTGTTTTGGGAGGCATCTAATTGAATCGTCATACCTGACTGGAGTTCTCCGTCAAGTAGTCGGATCGCAATGGGATCTTGAACATCTCTTTGGAGGGTTCTCTTCATCGGTCTGGCTCCAAAAACAGGATCGTAGCCACGCTGTGCGAGGTAAACCTCAGCTGCTTCAGTCATATCTAACTGTATTCCTTGAGAATCTAGCCGAATCTGTAACTGTTCAAGTTGCATACGACAGATATGGCGGATATGTGACAGCGAGAGATTTCGAAATGGAATGATCTCGTCAATTCGATTTAGAAATTCGGGTCTAAAATGGTTTAATAATAGCTGACGAGCTTCTTTCTGAAGATCATTGACATCTCTCTTTTTACGATCCTCCCGCATCAAATCATGGCCAAAATTGGTAGTCATAATGATCAGCGTATTGCGAAAATCAGCTCTTCTGCCCTGACTATCAGTCAATTGGCCATCATCCAGAATCTGTAGAAACAAATTAAATATATCGATATGTGCTTTTTCAATTTCATCAAACAACAGAACTGAGTAGGGAGATTGACGAACCTTTTCTGTTAATAGCCCTCCTTCCTCAAATCCAACAAATCCTGGATCTGCACCCAACAAACGATTAACCGAATGCTTTTCCATGTACTCAGACATATCAAATCGAATTAGAGACTTGTCATCATCAAACAAAAAGTTAGCCAAGGCTAATCCTAATTCAGTTTTGCCAACACCAGAGCTTCCCATGAAAATGAATGAGCCAATTGGTCTTTGAGGATCCTGAACACCGGCTCGGCTGCGTCGAATAGCACTTGCCACACGGAACAAAGCCTCGCTTTGTCCCATGATTCGTTGTTCAAGAAATTCCTCCAACCTTACTAACCTTTCCTTTTCATCCGCAAGCATTCGGTGAATCGGAATTCCTGTTCTTCTGGAAACCACCTGTGCAATATCTTCTGCGTCAACCTCCTCCTTCACTAGCCGCTCTTCACGCTGATTGAGATTAGATTCGGCCTCCTGCAGTTGTGCTTCAAGTTGATCCAGAGTTTCATAATGAAGTTTAGCTGCCAAATCTAAATTTCCATCGCGCTGGGCTTCCCATTCTGCTTGACGAGTCTCTGTGATCGCTTGACGAAGTTGGCGGATCCTTTCAACAAGTAATCTTTCATCCTGCCATTTTCTCTGTAACATTTGCTGTTGAGTCTGCAGCTGCTCAGCCTGCAGGACTAGTGAATTTCTTTGCTGAATAGATTTCTCGTCTTTCTCACGACGAAGGGTATTTATTTGGTTGAGAATCTGACTGAGTCTCCTTTCCAGGTTATCTAGGGCAATAGGCATAGAGTCCATTTGGAGTCGTAGACTCGCAGCTGCTTCATCCACAAGGTCAATCGCCTTATCAGGTAAGAATCGCTCACGTAAGTATCTCTCAGAAAGTTGTGCAGCAGATATCAGAGCATCATCATGGATAACGACGCCATGATGAGATTGGTAACTTTGTCTCAATCCTCTCAAAATTGTTATTGTTTCATCGATACTTGGTTCACGTATCAAAATAGGCTGAAACCTTCTTGCAAGGGGCGCATCTTTCTCTATATATTTCTTGTATTCTTTGAGAGTTGTTGCCCCAATACACCTTAAGCGACCCCTAGCAAGGGCGGGTTTTAGCATATTTGCAGCATCTACACTGCCCTCTGCTCCACCAGTACCAACTAGCATGTGTAATTCATCGATAAAAAGTAGAATTCGCCCTCTGGATTCCTCAATTTCACGAATAAGCTGCTTCATCCTTTTCTCAAATTCACCCCGGTAGTTAGTACCGGCCACCATTGTCGCCAAATCTAGTGAGACTAATCTGCGATCTTTCAACCATTCTGGGACGTCTCCTTGGACTATTCGCTGGGCAAGACATTCGATAGTGGCAGTTTTGCCAACACCAGCCTCTCCCAACAAAACCGGGTTGTTCTTTGCTCTGCGAGATAATACTTGAATAAGATTTCGAACTTCCTCTTCCATTCCTATAACGGGGTCTAATTCGCCCAATCGAGCCATGGCAACCAAATCTAAACAATAATCTTCGATTGCAGATTCAGATAATTTACTACCTTGAACAATGATCTGTTCTGCTTTGGAAAGGTGGGTTAATTCTTTTCTTAAATGATCTGCTGTCACATCCAGATTTTTCCAAATTTCTCCTAATAAACCCTCATTGAAGGTCAGCAAACCTAATAAAAGATGATCAACGTTAGTGTAGGTTTCACTTAGCAAGGTTGCTTCTTTCTCAGCACCTAGAATAATTCCATGCAGTGATCTAGAAATAAATGTTTGAGCTTTATTTTCCTCGTCTTTTGGGAATTCTCTAATCTGAAGTTGAAGCTTTTGCTGCAGTGATCCATTTTTTACTTCAAGTTTATCCAAGCAAAACTCAGTCATGGGATCATTTTGCTCCAGAAGGCTTAAAAGAAGATGCTCTGGCTCAACCTTGGATTGACGACCCTCCAGCGCAATTTGCTGAGCTTTCAGTAGTGCTTCTTCAGCTTTCAGAGTAAAATGGCTTAAAGAAATGCTCATTGACTTGATAATGAATTAAATGAGTGAGATT
>JACLAC010004053.1_pt1 | contig 13247 bp, 13 predicted proteins | sample 8027881 | NCBI WGS metagenome assembly JACLAC01 (sample SAMN15725517, study PRJNA655200) | protist metagenome | isolation source: fluorescence activated cell sorting (FACS) single amplified genomes of... | place: Spain: Blaines Bay Microbial Observatory, Mediterranean Sea | collected 2016-01-19 | reverse complement strand
TTGGCACATGGCATGAAAGTAGAACACACAAAATTTGGTTTTGGTAAAGTCATAAAAGTGGAAGGAGATGAAAAAAATCAGAAGGCAACTATCATTTTTGATAAAGAAGGAGAAAAAACATTATTATTGAGTTTTGCTAAATTGCAAATTCATGACTAAATTAAAGAGGTTTTCACAAAATCATTTTTTTGTAATAAAAAAAGGTAAAGAAAATTAATTTTAATCCCCTTAAAATTTATATAAAAGATTCCTATGTCATTAAAAGATTATAATTCTCAACTAGAGCCAATTACGCTAAAAGAGTATGGACGTAATGTTCAAAAAATAACACAAGAAATTATTAAAGAGCCTGATGCTGACAAACGTTTGCAAATGTCTCATACATTAGTCAATCTAATGAAACAAATTGCTCCTAGTCAAAAAGACAATCAGGAAACATTACAAAAGCTTTGGAATCACTTACACATTATTGCTGATTTTCAACTAAACTTAGAGAACCCTCCTTTTGAGATTCCTTCTCCAAACTTATTTACTGCAGAACCTCAAAGAGTTCCTTATAGTGACAACAGATTAAAAATGCGTCATTATGGTAAAAACATTGACCTATTAGTTCAAGAAGCTATTTTGAAAGAGGATGAGCAAGAAAGAGAACAAGCTATTATTTATTTGGGACGTTTAATGAAACGTTTTCATAATGCTTGGAATCAAAATTCAGCAATTGAAGATGTGGTTATTATTGAACAGATCAAACAATTGTCTAAAGGAAAATTGGTAATTGATGCAGAAAAAGTAAAATCAAATAATCTTTTTTATGTAAAGCCTTCATCAAATTACAATAATAATAATCATGGAGGATCATCTCAAGGTTCTTCTTATAGTAATAACAACAATAGACGTTCAGGAGGAAGTAGTCCACGATCAAATTCAAGATCTTCTGGTAGTAGTTTTAGATCACCAGAACGAGGGAAATTTGATAAAAGAAGAAGAAGTAACCGCTAAAAAACAAAAAAATTATGGCATCTTTTGAGATCATAGGAGGAAAAAAATTAAAAGGAGAAATTACTCCTCAAGGAGCAAAAAATTCAGCTTTACAAATTCTTTGTGCTGTACTTTTAACAGATCAAAAAGTAACAATTAATAACATCCCTGATATTCGTGATGTAAATAAATTAATTGAGCTTTTAGAAAGTTTAGGAGTTGTAACAGAAAGAGTTGGTGAATCAACTATTATTTTTGATTCATCTGAAGTAAAAATGTCTTACTTAGAAACCGATAGTTTTCGAGAAAAGGCAGGTTCTATTCGTGGATCAGTAATGATTTTAGGACCATTATTGGCTAGGTTTGGAAAAGGAAAATTACCTAAACCAGGTGGTGATAAAATTGGACGTCGTCCAATGGACACTCACTTTATTGGCTTACGAAATTTGGGAGCTACTTTTTCTTATGATTCTCAAAATAGTTGGTATGAGATTGATGCAACCAACTTACAAGGTACTTACATGTTATTGGATGAAGCTTCTGTAACAGGAACTGCTAATATTTTGATGGCTGCTGTACTTGCAAAAGGAACAACAACAATCTATAATGCTGCTTGTGAACCATATTTACAAATGTTGTGTGACATGTTAAATAGTATGGGGGCAAAAATCACAGGAATTGGCTCTAATTTATTAACCATTGAAGGTGTTGATAAATTAGAAGGTTGTGAACATACTATTTTGCCTGATATGATTGAAATCGGTAGTTTTATAGGAATGGCTGCTATGACAGGTTCTGAATTAACTATCAAAAATTGTCGTATTGATCTATTAGGAATGATTCCTAGAGTATTCAGAAAATTAGGAATCAAATTAGAGTTTAGAGGAGATGATATTCATGTTCCTGCACAAGATCATTACAAAATTGAAACCTTAATTGATGGGTCTATTTTGACCATTGCTGATGCTCCTTGGCCTGGATTTACACCAGATTTATTGAGTATTGTATTGGTTGTTGCAACACAAGCACAAGGAACTGTTTTAATTCATCAAAAAATGTTTGAAAGTCGTTTATTCTTTGTGGATAAATTGATTGATATGGGAGCTCAAATCATTTTATGTGATCCACATCGTGCAACAGTCATTGGATTGGATAAACAAACAGCATTACGTGGTATTACCATGACCTCACCTGATATTCGTGCTGGAGTTTCTTTATTGATTGCTGCTCTTTCTGCTGAAGGAAAAAGCACTATTCACAATGTAGAGCAAATTGATAGAGGTTATCAACACATTGAAGCTAGATTACAAGCATTAGGTGCTGATATCACACGTATTGATTAATCAAAGTATTTGATTTGTTATAAAAAATGGACATTCTAGAAAAAGAATGTCCATTTTTATTTTATCAATTATTTTTCACAATAAAAACGGATATAGTTCGTGTACTTATTAAAATTTTAGGTACTTGTATTTTTGACCTTTGCAAAAACAAATAAATTCATGAATATTTGTACTGCTATTAATAAACTATAAGAATGAGTTTCTATAAACATATACTATTTTGTTGTTATTTTTTAGTTGGCTTCTTCGCTATTGCACAAGTTGCTGATTCTACACAAACAAGCATAGAGGATACATCTAAAACAAAAAGCAAATATGTTAGCTTTTATGCAGAAGAAGATCCTTTTGATAAATTTGAAGGAGAACCTGAAAAAAAAGACTTTAAAAAGAAAAAACCAAAAAGACGTGTTTACTATGGACATAAAACACGAAGAGGTTTTGCAAAAAAAGGACATGGTAAAAGAGAAGTTCGTGAAGTGTATCACTACTTAAAGTATTATCAAAAACCTAGTATTTATGCTAAAGAGGTACGTTGGTATCATATCGAAAAAATGAAAATTTTGAAAACAGCTCCTCACAAAGTAGATCCTAAAGTTGCTAGAATTCTTCATGGACCTTATAAAAAGTTAATGAACGGAAAAGTAATTGAAAAAGGCATTTATTATATTGGAACGAAACATGCTCGTTGGGAAACGTATAAAAAACCAAAAGAATCTGTCTATAAGGATACTATTAAAGTTGAACAACAAGTCTTGATAAAAAAAGAAAAGTACATCAAAGGCTTTCCTAAAGATGCTGAAATTACTTATTATGATGAGGACAAAACAAAAATCAAAGAAGTGATTCCTTATGTAAATGGACAAAAACATGGTGATTATTTTTATTTCTTTGAAAATGGATTGCGCAAAACTTATGGAAAGTATATCCATGACAAAAAAGTAGGTGTTTGGACTGAATATTTTAAAACAGAAACAAAAAGTTTGAAAAAAACACAAACTAAGTATCCTAGAACTCCTTATGTTGAACAATTTGAACCTCACCTTTTGAAGGAATGGGATAGACAACGTCATTTAATTTATGACAAAGAACAAGGTGGAAAAGTAGATCCTCAAAAAAGTGGTGGGCGTAGGCATTAAAATGCGTCTTGAAAGTGTTCGATTTGGTCTCCTACAATAGCAATAATATCAAATCGAATACTTTTTTTCCAATTTATTTGATGAATATAAGCAACAGCTCCTTGCTTAATTTTTTGTTCTTTTTTAGCATTAACAGCCATTTCAGGAAAACCATAGTGATCATTTTTCCGATATTTTACTTCTACAAAAACCAACTCCCCTTCTTTCATTACAATCAAATCAATTTCTGATCGAGAATAACGGTAATTCTGCTCATAGATCAAGTAATTTTGCTCAATCAAATATTTCATAGCCACCTCTTCGGCTTCATCTCCAATAATTTTTGTGGTTTTCATATTTGATTTTCAAAAAGGTTTTTTTAATTTTTGACTTCTTTCTTAATATATAAGAAAATAACATCTTTTTTATGGTTTTAAAAGCAATTAACCCGACAAGTACAAAAGCTTGGGAAAAACTACAAGCTCACTTTGTACAGTTAGAAAATGTTCACTTGAAAGAACTTTTTGCTAACAATAGTCAACGATTTAATGATTTTTCTATTCAATTAGAAGATATTTTATTGGATTATTCAAAAAATAGGATTTCTAAAGAAACATTAGACTTATTAATTGAATTGGCAAATGAAATTGATTTAAGTGATGCGATCAACAAAATGTTTGATGGTGAAGCAATCAATGAAACAGAAAATCGTGCAGTTTTACATATTGCTTTAAGAAATCAAAGCAACACTCCTATTCTTGTAGATGGAAAAGATGTAATGCCTGATGTCAATCGTGTATTAGAACAAGTGAAAAACTTTTCTTCTCAAGTTATCAATGGAGATTGGAAAGGATACACAGGAAAGTCTATTACAGACATTGTCAATATTGGTATTGGTGGCTCTGATTTAGGACCTGTTATGGTTACAGAAGCATTAAAACCATACCAACAAGAAAATATCACAACACATTATGTTTCTAATGTAGATGGTACTCACATTGCTGAGACATTAAAAAAAGTGAATCCAGAAACAACATTGTTTATGATTGCTTCTAAAACATTCACGACTCAAGAAACCATGACCAATGCACATTCTGCTAGAAGTTGGTTTTTAGATAGTGTTGGAGATGAAGAACATATCAAAAAACATTTTGTAGCAATTTCTACCAATGCAACAGGTGTTGCTGATTTTGGGATTGATACCAATAACATGTTTGAATTTTGGAACTGGGTTGGTGGTCGTTATTCTTTATGGTCATCTATTGGTTTATCAATCGCTTGTACAGTTGGTTATGATAATTTTGTGGAATTATTGAAAGGAGCTCATTCAATGGATAATCATTTCAAGACAGCTTCTTTTGATCAAAACATTCCTGTTTTATTAGCTTTAATTGGAGTTTGGTACAACAACTTTTTTAAAGCAGAATCAGAATCTATTTTACCTTATGATCAATACTTACATCGCTTTGCTGCCTACTTTCAACAAGGAAATATGGAAAGTAATGGTAAAGCTGCTGGTCGTGATGGTAAAGCCGTAAATTATGAAACAGGACCAATCATTTGGGGAGAACCTGGAACCAATGGACAACATGCTTTTTATCAGTTAATCCATCAAGGAACAAAATTAATTCCTTGTGATTTTATTGCTCCTGCAGTCAGTCATAATCCATTGAGTGATCATCACAACAAATTACTTTCTAACTTCTTTGCTCAAACAGAAGCCTTGATGAATGGAAAAACAGAAGAAGAAGTAATTGCTGAGTTCAAAGCTGCTGGAAAAACAGAAGAAGAAATAAAAGATTTAGTAGCTTTTAAAGTATTTGAAGGAAATCGTCCAACAAATTCAATTTTGGTAAAACAAATCACTCCTTATACATTGGGTAGCTTACTTGCTATGTATGAGCACAAAATTTTTGTACAAGGGATCATTTGGAATGTGTACAGTTTTGATCAATGGGGAGTAGAATTAGGAAAGCAATTGGCTAAAAAAATTCTACCAGAATTGACAAATGAAGACCAAGTAAGCTCTCATGACTCTTCTACAAATGGGCTAATTAATGCTTATAAAAATATGAAAGCATAAAAAGAAAATATATATTTGTTTATTAAATTTAAATAATAGAGACTCTCTTCAGAGTCTCTATCTTTTTGTATAAAGATTCTTATTAATATGGAAAGCTTATACCCTCTAAAATTTGAAACAATCTTTAAAGAAAAACTGTGGGGTGGACAAAAAATCAGATCAATTCTTGAGAAGGATTTTGGGACACTTGCCAATTGTGGCGAAACATGGGAAGTTTCAGGCGTTTCTGGTAATATTTCTGTTGTAGCAAATGGAGTATTAAAAGGAAAAAAGCTGACAGAGGTTATTAATAGCTATCAAGGTCAATTATTAGGAAATAAGGTTTGGGATCAGTTTGGAAATAAATTTCCTCTTTTGATTAAATTTTTAGATGCTGCTCAAGACCTATCTATTCAGGTTCATCCTGATGATGAATTAGCAAAAACACGCCATGATGAAAATGGTAAAACAGAAATGTGGTATATTCTTCAAGCTGATGAAGATGCTAAACTAATTTCTGGTTTTAATCAACCAATGAACAAGGAGAAATATTTAGAGTATTTCAACAATGGAAAATTGATGGAAATTCTAAACAATGAGCCTGTTCAAAAAGATGATGTGTTTTTTCTTCCATCTGGACGTGTACATACTATTGGTAAAGGAATTTTATTAGCAGAAATTCAACAAACATCTGACATTACTTATCGCATCTATGATTTTGATCGAACTGATAGTAATGGTCAAAAAAGAGAATTGCATGTAGAAGAAGCTTTAGATGCTATTGATTATACTTATCATGAACAGTATAAAACAACTTATCATGACAAGGTAAACAAACAAACAGACATTGTACAATGTCAATATTTCACAACCAATAAGCTTCATTATACTGATACAACAATTCGTGATTATTCTAAATTAGAATCTTTTGTTATTTTTATTTGTTTCGAAGGGCAAATGACATTGAATTATGAAGATGGTTCGATGACTATCCAAAAAGGAGATGTTATATTACTTCCTGCTTCTATCAAAAATGTGGAATTAGTTCCTTCTCCAGAATTTCAAATACTTGAAGTTTATATCCCTTATGACAACAAATAAAAATGTTTATTTTAAAGACTTAGGACTTATTGATTACGAAAAAGGACTAAGTATTCAAAAAGAACTATTTTCTCAAGCAGTTGATATAAAATTAAAAAATCGCAAAGAGAATAGTACACTCCCTACACAAAGTCATTTATTATTTTGTGAACATCCTCACACCTATACATTAGGAAGAAGTGGTGATGAAACACATCTATTAATTAACAACGATACATTAGCAGCCAAAAATGCTACATTTCATAAAATAGGACGTGGTGGAGATATTACCTATCATGGACCAGGACAATTAGTTGGTTATCCCATTTTAGATTTGGACAATTTTTTCACAGACATTCACAAATATTTACGTTTTCTAGAAGAAGCTATTATTCTTACATTGGCTGATTATGGATTAATCGCAGGCAGAATTGATGGATTAACAGGTGTATGGTTAGATCATGAAGAACAAAAAAATCCACGTAAGATTTGTGCAATGGGAGTTAAAGCTAGTAGATGGGTCACTATGCATGGATTTGCTTTAAACGTGAACACTGATTTGACTTATTTTGGCAATATTGTTCCTTGCGGTATTCAAGACAAAGCTGTTACCTCTATTCAACAAGAATTAAATCGTGAGATTGATATGACAGAAGTAAAATCCTTTTTAAAAGGACATTTGGCTGATTTATTTGAAATGAACCTGAAGAACTCTTAATATGAAAAAAGATATTATCCGTCCAGAATCAGAAAAAGTATCTCTAGCTATTGCGAAAGAACGTAATACATTAGGCTTTGATGAATGGAATGTTTATTTATTAAATGAAAATGATTTTGACATTGAAAATGTAATTATCAATTCTTTTGGTGAAGGTATTATTGATGGAGAGGAAAAAAAGACCTCTACCCTACGTCGTTTAATTGAAACATTAGAAGCAAATCGTGTAGCAAAGGTTGAACCTATTCAAGAAGAATTATTTGCTTTAGACAACATTTTTAAAATCACTTATTTTGCAGATAATGTATTGTATGAAATTGACTTCACTTTTAAAGCACATACAATTACAGAAGAAAATTTACTATACATTTCCGAAATAGATAAAAAAGGAGTCATTAAACCTTAAAAGATTATGGTTATTTTAGTTACTGGTGGTTCTTCTGGTATTGGACAAGCAATTTGTCAATATTTAGCAGAACAAGGACATTCTGTTTATGGAACAAGTCGAACTGTTAAGGAACAGCCTTCTAATTTTAAATTATTAGAAATGGATGTGCAAGATGAAACATCTGTGTATCGTGCTGTTGCTCAATTAATCAATACAGAAGGGCGAATTGATGTATTAGTTAACAATGCAGGACTAGGAATTGCTGGACCTCTTGAAGAAACTTCTTTAGAAGAGATTAAAAATGTGTTTGAAACCAATGTATTTGGAATCATTCGCACTTGTCAAGCTGTTCTTCCTTATATGCGCCGTCAAAAAAATGGACATATCATCAATGTAAGTTCTATTGCTGGCGAATTGGGACTTCCTTTTAGAGGAATTTACTCTGCTAGTAAATCATCTGTAGAAATGATTTCTGAAGCCTTGAGAATGGAAGTGAAAACATTCAATATAAAGGTAAGCGTTGTACAACCTGGTGATTTTAAAACCAACATTAACCAAAATCGAACAGAGGTAAACGAAAACTCAAATTCTTCTTATCATAAACAATATGAAACTGTAAGAAATTTGGTGACAGAAGAAGTAGCCACTGCTGCTGATCCAATAATTGTAGGAAAAGTGATCAAAAGCATCATTGAAAAACAATCTCCTGCTATTCGTTACCCTGTAGCTCCTTTTCTTCAAAAACTCACCCCTACTATTAAAAAATTCATCCCTGAAAAAATATTTGAAAAGCTTATAATGAACCATTATAAAATGTAAGTTGTGAAAAATCTCACAACTTTTTTTATTTTTTTGTTGCTCCACAAATAGAATGTGTAAAACCCTATTATTATTGTAATATCAAAAGAAACAAAGAGAAAATTCATGATAATTCTCCTTCATTAACTTTTTGATATAAAACCAAAAAGTATTAAATTAATAATACTTTAAGGAAAAAACTTAAAATCTTTTTATTTAAAAATTTATAAACCTTTTATTATGAAATCTTTAGCAGAAATTAACAAATTAAACAGTGGAGCAAAGTCAGATTACATTGTTGAGTTACAAGAAAAAATTGATACACTTGCTAGCCAAGATTTGACTCCAGGTCAAGTAGAAATCCAACAATTACAATTAGCTAAAAGATTACAAGAAGCAAACGAGCTTGAGGCAGAGGCTCAAAGAGTATATAAGATCGAAATCAAAAAAATTGAGGAAGATGCTGCTTTAGCTAAAGCTGAATTGGAGTTAAGATTCCAAGTAAGCGATGGAAAATCTGTTAAAGATTTAGTGAAAGAAGCAAAAGCATTAGAAAATCGTGTTGCGAAAGGTAAAGAAGAGCTAACTTTTGGATTAAGAGAAGAGCAAGCTAAGCACAATGAAAAACTTCGTCAATTAGAAGAAGAGTTTAAGGCTAAAAATGAAGAATTAGAGAAAAACTTAGAAGCTTCTAAAGAAAAGGTTGAAGAAAATTTAAAGAAAGCTGAAGAAAAAGCGAAAGCTGAGCAAGAAAAAATTGCTGAGAATATTGAAAAGATCAAAAAAGATCAAACTGAAGCGAAAACTGCAAAAGATTTAGCTGTTGAAGAATTAAAGCAAGCTAAAACTCGTGAAATCACAAAAATTGATTATGATCATCAATTAGCTGTTGAAACAAGAGATTTAGATACTACTACTAAAATCTTAAAAGGATACAAAAAAGTACATATTGATGTTTCTGAATTGAATGAAATCAAAGCGAAAGCTGAAGATAACAAAAAATTAAAAGACGAAGAGGTAGAAAAAATCAAAAAAGAAGCTGAAAGCAAAGTATATGCTGCTGAAGGTTCTAAATATGGAAAATTAAAGTCTTCTACTGATCAAGAAATTGCAATTTTAGGTGCTAAAAATGAGCATTTAGAGTCTGTTGTTTCTGAAGCAAAAGCAAGAATTGCTTCTTTAGAAAATCAAATCGCTCAATTCCCTACTCAATTACGTGAGGCTGTTGAAGCTGCTAAAACTCCTGTTACTCAAGTTGTTGAAGCTAACAAAAAATAAGAGATTTAACGAAAGTTATTTTTTAATATAATGATGAAGAGGGTATCTGAAAAGATTACCCTCTTTTTTTATGTCCTTATAATTTTTATAAATACTTGCTACAATTGATTGATTAATTACTTTAAAATAAGCTTTTTAGTTCTGGAAAAACAGCCTTAAATCGCTCATTTCTCAAATCATCCAATAATTTCACTTCCTTTCGTAATTTAGAAAGTTTTCCTTCCCAACTTTCAGCAAACAAATAATTCAATACATCCTCATAACTTTTTTTCATTTCTTCAGATGCTTGGTTGGTTGTTAAAAAATGAAAATGTTGTTGATACCTTTTTCTTACTTGTTCTTTCAATGCTTTAGGTAAAACTTTCATATTAAAGAAAGCAGGAAATTCCAATAGGTTAACATAAACATCATCAATTTGTATCAACTCCTTCTCTACCCATTCTTGATGAAAATCAGGAAAATGAAGTACATTAAAAATACTGAGGGTTGGAGCCAATTTAAAAACAACATGTGGAACTTCTTGAAGCATTTGCTTACGTTTCTCTTCAATGTCTTTCCATATTAAATTTTTACGCAAATACTCTCCTCGTTCATCAGCAGCATCTAAACTTGCCAATACCTCTACCCTTTCAAATTGTTTCCAATAATCAAAAATTGACTTTTCTTTGTATTCAAAAGTAGTGAAATTGGTATTATAACGTAAATGAACATCAAGCTTCTTTTTTTGAATCAGCACATCCAATAATTGATAATGCTCTTTCATTAATAAAGGCTCTCCTCCTGCAAAATAAATTTCTTCTACATGATCTATATTTTCCAATAATTCTTGCTGTAAAATGGCTGGTTGTGGAATAGGATAAATAATGGCTTGTTCACTCACATTTCTACGTAATTTTTTAGCCTCTTCAAACCATTGAGAACTATTGCCATGCCAACAAGTACGACATTTTAGATTACAGATATTAGAAAAGCGAATGTCCCAATACACAGGGAAATTGATTTCATTGGCAATGACTTGGTCAAAAAAATGAGCAAATTTCTGATTGGTTTCTATACGAATACTACTATTTCCTGTCTCTTCTCGCTGATAACAACTATTACAAATCGAATTCTTCTGATCCTTCAATAAGTTTCGTTTTAATTCCTTCAATTTTGCGGAATCATCCAAAACAGATTGTATAGAAGCATTTTCAATTTTTCCAATTGACTGATTTGCCACACAACAGGGTTTTATTTCTCCATTTCCTTGAATATGCAAATGAATCCAAGGCATCAAACAAAAGGCTTGACTTTGAAAAAGTAGCTTTTCTTTATCCATAATTCATAATTAAGAATTATTTTGTATTTCTTTTGATAAATTTTAGAAAAATGTTGAATTCACTGATTGAACGCTACAAAACCTTTCGTAAACAAAATTTTTTAGGACAATTTCAGTCTTACCAAGCTCAATATGCTTTTGTAGGAGTTGGAAACCATAGCATCAGCAATTTGTATCCTTGTATTGATTATTTAGGCTTGCCCTTAAAATACATCTGTACTCGAAATATTAAAAATGCTGAATTAATGGCAACAAAGTTTCAAGGAACACAAGGGATTGATAAGTTGGAAATGATCAAAAAAGATGATGCTGTTAAAGGTGTTTTTGTTTGTGCCTCTCCTACTGCTCATTTCAACATTTGCAAAGAATTATTACAAGCAGGTAAACATGTATTTGTTGAAAAGCCACCTTGTCTAACAACTGCTGAATTAAAAGAATTGATCAGTTTATCCAAAGGGAAAATTACAGTTGTTGGTGTTCAAAAACGCTATTCTACCCTATTCTCACTTCTAAAATCCAATGTCAAAAATCCAATAGCTTACAATTATCGTTTTGTGATCGGTGCTTATCCAGAAGGTGATGCCATTTGGGATTTATTCATCCATCCATTAGATGCTCTTACTTTCTTGTTTGGTAAAGTTAAGTCTATTCAAAAAATGGAGAGCCAAAACACACTATTTATTCAGACACAGCATGAAAATAATGTAGTTGGTTCTATTGAATTATCAACAGACTACACTTGGAATTTAGCGAAAGAAGAAATCACTGTGAATACTGAAAAAGGCATCTTTGAATCGAAAAGCTTAAATGACTTACAGTTTGTTCATAAATCTGCTCAAGTAATGGGTATTCCAATTGAGAAAGTGATCAAAAAATCACCTAAAATTGAGATTTTACTAAACAATAATGGAACTATCCCAATTGCTGAAAATAACCAACTATACACACATGGATATTTAGGAGAAATTAAAACATTTGTAGACTTAGTAGAAGGCAAAAAATCAGACAACAAAAGTAGTTTTGAAAACCTCCTTCCAACTTTCGAATTTATTGATAAAATCAAGTAATTTTCAAACTTCATACATCCAAAAACTGTGGCAAAGTATTTGTTAAAAAGCATCTGAATGACTTTTTATGCAAAATGGCAAAATTAGATATTTTAGGTGCAGTACTAGGAATTCTTTTAGCATTAGTTTGGATGTATGAAGTTCTTTTGAAATAAGCAATAAGTATGACCATAATTTATATAATCATACTTATTTAATGTTATTCTATAATTACTTTTTGATGTTTAAGAATTTGCCCATTTTGTTTAATTTCAATAAAATACATTCCTGATTTAACCAGAGAAATATCTAATTCTTGATTCCCATAAAATTCTTGATTAATAACTTGTTGACCATAAAAGTCATACAATTTTACTTGAAAAGCATCATCATTAGGCATAGAAATGTTTAATCTATCATTTGCTGGAGTTGGGTAAATCTTTACAGAAATATTTGTTTTTTGCATTGATGTAATAATTTTTTCACCTTTAACTCTAATATAATCTATCTCAATACTACCTTTTGGAGATGTAACATCATTTCTTTCTCCTCTAACATACATCCAAAAACCAATTACTTTAGATAAATCCAAATCATCAATTCCCCCTTTATCTGTACTCCAACCTTTTGTTTCTACTGGAATCTCAAACTCTTTCCATTCATCTTTTCGTAAGAAAACAGAATTCCATGATAAATAATCACCAAGCATAATAAATAAAGAATTAGGGTCTGTTTTTTTTTCTTTAGCACAAACAATATTAGTATAAAAGTGAGGGATATCAACTGATGGCTTTACTCTTATCTTTATTGTTGGATTTGTGATACTTTGTGCAAGATTAATTGTATCTGAAACACATTTTTGCTGTGTAAAAGTACTCCAAATAAACTCTGGTGCTTTTTGATTAATAATATAATTACCTTGAGTTCCTGTAAAATTTAAAGTAATTGAATTTGATTTTTCTTTTGTAAAAAAATAGCTAGTGATATGTGCTTTATTAAAAGCAGTTGGAATACAGTTTAGTTCCAAATTTTGAAGTGAGTCATTAGCTATATAATTATTGAAATTATATAAATACCCATATTCATAAACATTACCATTTTTAAATTGAAAAGTTCCATCACC
>JACLAC010026001.1_pt1 | contig 13251 bp, 4 predicted proteins | sample 8027881 | NCBI WGS metagenome assembly JACLAC01 (sample SAMN15725517, study PRJNA655200) | protist metagenome | isolation source: fluorescence activated cell sorting (FACS) single amplified genomes of... | place: Spain: Blaines Bay Microbial Observatory, Mediterranean Sea | collected 2016-01-19 | reverse complement strand
CTTGTTACAACAATCCTAATGCTTTCCTTCTACGTTTATGTTTCACAAATCGTTTTCTCATTTCTTCTCTAGTAACTAATGTATAATGCATACCAAAATATTTTTCATTCACAACAGGATTTAATATATGTTTCGTTACATTTTGTGCTAAAACATTATCAAATAAAAAATCACCATGATCACAATCAGATAACCATACTAAATTTGTTTTTGCAATTCCATCATGTCCTGCTTCTGCTAATTGAGCTTTAATTTTAGCAGATGGCACTAATGCATCACTTCCAGATAATATAATAGTTGCTGGATTGCTTAAAACATTTAAATCTTCCGGCCATAAAATAAATGCTTTCCAATCTAATTGTCGCATCAATGTAAATGCTAAATGAGGTTCACGATTCACTAAATATACACGTCCATCTTCATATGGATCATATAAGAAATTACGAGATAAACCAGCATGATGCAAACAAAATGGCATAGCATCTATCAATGTGACATTTCCAATATCACGTTTTGGCTCATAATGTTTAATTATGATAGAAGCAATTCCGGAACCAAAACTATGACCAACGAAATGTATTTTTTGCAATGGACCATATTCTACATGTCTATCACGAATGATATCAATTGATTGCAAGATATCATCAACCGTATAAAATGAAAAGCCACGTATAACACGTAAACTAACACATGGCACTTCATACACTATAACAGGTCTTTCCAGTGCTAATGCTTTAAATACTTTTTCATATGAAAGCAAACCAACACCTACACCTGGAAATAATATAATAGGCATTGCATGGTCATTTTTACTGTTTTTTCTACTACTTTTTCGTTTTGTTGAATTATTATTATTAGTATTATTCGGCCCTGGATGATACCAATATCGAACATTCCCAGCACTATAACCTTTAAATCCTAAACTTGATAAAGTAACAAAACTATATAATATTTGTATTAACCCTTCAGTCAGAAAATAAAATACAAATGGATGATGTTCAGCTAATAATGGATCGTATTTTGGACGTATACTTTTAATATTTTCATTTCTTCCATGACTCAATCCACCTAAATAAGATTTAGTAATTTGTACAAATTCCAACAATTGTGAATTTTCATCATTGTTTAAATGCCGAACAGAACTTTTACCAAAATATGCAAAGGTATAAAAATCTTTTAAATTATCTTCATAAACATCTTTAAATGATTTTGCACCTAAAAACCATTGACATAAATATTCTTTTCCTCTTTCTTTGCTACGAAATTCTAATTCAGCAACTGAATGGAATTGCCTATATCGTTCATTTTTAATTTTCTCCACATCTTCCAATGATAGATGATCATCGTTTTTTTTATCATCCTTTTCTATTTTCAATAAATGTTGCTTTTCATAATAATTTAATGTATATTGCATGTAAAACCAAAAAATTGTTTCAATAACACACCATGTGAAAAATTGTGCATATGCTATTCCAGTTGAAAATTTTAAAAAATAAAAGCAATAATCAATGCAAATTGCCATCAATGTATTTGGTACCATTACATCTACTGTATCTACAACAGCAACATCAATAATTTCACCATATTTTTTTCCATAATACATCCCTGCAGCAATATTTGTAAATGTAATTAAAATGGAAAATGGAGCAATGAAATAAACAAACCATCCAAATGATTTCCACATAAATATCCCCCATTGAGTTTCAGGTATATGACCTAAATAAAAATCAGATAATTTAATACGACAACGATCGGTTAATAATGGCTCTCCTAACGCTTCACGCCATACATTATCAAAACGACGTCCATGGTGTGTTTTAGGATCCCAAAATAATGAAAAATATTCTTTATCAACACCTGTCATCAACTCAAAAACTTTAGGTTGAAATGTTGGATTTGAATATTTTTCATGTTCCATTTCTGTATATTCAGCCAAAGTTGGTAAATTCAAAAACTCCGTAGTTGGTGTCACTACATAAGCATATGCATGAACATCACGTCGTTGTCTTAACGAAGATGATGACGCGGATGATTTTATAATACGAATCGGTTTCCGTGTATATCGTACTTCGCCATCCTCAAAAAAATCATCTAAACCAGCAAGAGTATTTTTATCAACAAGAAAAACTTCACCATGAATTTGTGGCAATATATCGTTGTTATTATTATTTTCATCACTATTTTCAACCATTGCAGGTACATGCCTTGAGCCCCATAATATTAAACGAAATGGATCTTTGGTAATAGCATCATGCAAAAATCTAGCTTGACCTCTTCCACATGCACATGATAAATATGCATTGTAATTGTAAAAGTTTCGTTTCATCGTACCATATAAAAATACTCTAATGGATTTACTACCTAACTCTGATACATTAGCCCTTCTTGCGTCTAACGACTTGCTTATGCCTTTCGACAATGCTCTTTTTGTTTTTTTTTTTGTTTTTTTTTTCTTATTCTTCATATTGTATTGTATCAATATTTTGTATGAATATCTTTTTAAAACACTACGAGTAAGTATAAAAATAATAAATCGATTTGGTGATGATCGAAAAAAAAAACATACCAAACATGCATCGAAGTATGGAAATTGAAGCAGGCGTTGTTCTAAGATATCTAAAGTAATCATATTGGTGATTATTTTTATTTTATTAATTTGAATTTGGCGTTTTTGAGGATGAAGTGTGTGACATGTGTGTATTATTTTATACTTAAATTACCGACACTACAAAAATCTGATCCTATCAACTACGTAACAGATTTCTACCTTTTTTTGAACAAAATCAATAGTGAGTAGTTATAAAAATTAACATGGACACAGCAGATATATATCATTTTAAAAGAAATTCAGAAGAAAAACTTATTATACCTTCACCACCCTTTTGCTACGTGTGCTGCTTGTACATTTTTATTTTCTGGTTTTTTTTACATCTTCGTAATTCTCTCATTTTTCGGATCATAAAACGGTCTTAAATGTTGTACAGCTGCTGGATATTTCTTTCCTGCAATATCTACTTCCCATGTACCTTCCTCTATATATTTTTTATTAACAACTTCATCCTTGCCATCGCAAGTAACATGTCCGATTCCAACTGCACCACCTACTGTATGACCATAAGATGCACCACGAACGTCTCCAACAACTATACCATTTCGATATAAAATTTCTGCATGGTACATCATTGGATTTGGATCTTTTACCAATATATTTACCAATCGTGATTTCAATGGTCCTTGTTGTTTCTGTTTTAAAACGGCATTTTTTCCCAGAAAACCATTTTCCTTTTTAAAATCAGCAGTAAAACTTAAACCAGATTCCATCAACGTATCCGTATTATCGATATCATGCCCATAATCACGATATCCTTTTTCCATACGAAGACTACCTAATGCTTGTAAACCAACTGCTTTTAAATTTGGTTCAGCTTCAATTAATCGATCGTATACATGCAAAGCGTTTTCAACTGGAATAAAAAGTTCATACCCAAGTTCGCCTACATATGTAATTCTTGCACAAAATACCCTTGCATAACCAATATCTATTTCTTGAAATGTTCGAAATGGGAAATTATCATTGCTCATATCATATGAAGTAATTTTTGACATTAATTTGCGTGAATTTGGCCCTTGAATATTTAATTGTGCATATGCACCACTAACATCTGTAATAGTTGCTTTGCAATCAGGATCTTCATCGAAATGTTTTTGCATCCAATGTTCCACATGCCTATGCATCGTATCCGTCGCTACAACTAAAAATTTATCATTTTCTATTTTTGAAACAGTTAAATCTGCTTCCAGTTTTCCTACATCATTTAACCATTGTACATAATTTATAGTACCCTCCCGTCCATCATCAACCTCACCAGTCGAAAGCCAATTTAATACTTTTCCACACCCTTCCCCTTGTATTAAAAACTTACACATAAATGACATATCGATCATCCCTACATCATTTCGTATAGCTTCATGTTCACTTTTCCAATAATCAAAGGAATCATCTTTTCCCCATGACAATTTAGATAATTCAGGTTGTACACCATTTGCAACACCATCGCGACCAACATACCATCCAGGTGATTCCCATCCACTAACATCTTTGAAATATCCACCATGTTCATTTTGCAATATATTGTGAAATGGAGAACGTTTAGCACCTCTAGCCGTTTTAGGTGTAAAAGATGGGTAATGACATTTATATACTCTACCTAATGATTCTACTACTCTATCCGCTCGAAATGCTTTATTCGCTTGGTATTTATGAAAACGATCTATGTTCATTCCTGTAATATCATATGAACTTTTTCCAGTAACAATCCATTCCGCTAATAATTTACCAATACCACCACCAGTTAAAATTCCAATTGAATTCATTCCAGCAGCAACAAAATAATTTTGAATTTCCGGTGCTTCCCCAATGACAGGAGCTAAATCTGGTGTAAAACTTTCAGGACCGCAAAAAAAATGTTTTGCTCCAACTTCAAATGATTTTGGAACGCGTGACATTGCTTTCTCTAAATATGGCATCATGCGTTCCCAATCTGGTGGTATTTCACCAAATGAAAAATCATTTGGAACGGAATCAATATTCCATGCCGCTGCTTCCCCTTCAAAAAGTCCAATCATTAAACCATCCCCTTCCGGTCGAATATATGCATATGATGATGGATCCTCTAAAACAGGCCATGAATGCTCCACTTCATCAATCTTATCTGTTATCAAATAATAATGTTCTGCTGCTTGATTTGGTATGGTTACAGTTGGATTTGATAATTCACCTAATTGTCTAGCCCACATTCCTGCACAATTTACTACATATTCTGCTTTTATTTGTTTTCCATCTTCCGTTTCCACTCCCGTTACTTTACTCGTACGATTATCACTTAATATTTTAGATACAGATACATTTTCAAAAAATTCTATATCGTTCTTTCGAGCTCCTTTCATTAATGCTGTAGTAGCATCAACTGGATTTACACGTCCATCATCTTCAACATAGAAGCCAGCTAATAAATCTTCTGTATTACACAAAGGAAACAATGATTCAATTTCTGATGGAGATATTTCCTTGACATCCACACCACATTTTCTATTAAATGCAGCAACACGTCTATATTCTTCTAAGCGATCTGCATCTGCCGCAACTTCTATAAAACCAACAGGTTTAAATCCAGTCTCTTGTCCAGTTTCTTCCTCTAAAGTACGATATAATTCTTTGGAATACTTTCTAAGTTCCGTAGATGTTTCCGATGTTGATCCAAATGTTACCATCAATCCAGCTGCATGCCATGTTGTCCCAGATGTCACCTTATCTCTTTCCAATACAATAACATCTTTCCATCCTAATTGTCCTAAATGATACGCAACAGAGGTGCCAATAATTCCACCACCAACAATAACAACTTTTGCATGCGATGGTAATATTTTTTCTTGATGCAATAATGTGGTTGAAAAATATCGTTGCGCAACAGTTCTTTTCTTATAAATATGACGTAACATTGTTTATCATTCGTTTACTAATTCGTTGTCTTTTTGGTTTTTTTTGGTCTATACATCTCTCTCTACAATATATGCAATACTTACACATTATTCTAGAACAAGAACAGTAGTAAATAATTCATTTTTTTTGAAAATTATTATTTCCGTCCATTGTCCATCCTTTACACTTGTTGTTGTTTTATTTTGTACTTATCATGATGAAGAATTTAACTACGATCAGAAAGAACGGTGAAGAAATTTTGATATTCTAATTTCCGCTTTCAAGTATTATGAATTATGGTCATTTGATAGCTATGGATGGTATTATAATGATGAGTTAGAGTATGGTGCTACATGGTATTTTTTTTAATTTCAATTTATCCACTTTTTATCCTCCAGTGCCCAAAAAAAATTATTCTTATTTCCTCCTCCTCCTGGATATAGCATATGCAAATCATAATTTATATATTCAATAGCAACAATATACAAAACAAATTAATACTTGTTTGATGATGAAAAATAGAAAAAGATGGTGAAACGTAATCTCTAACATCAATTGTCTATCTTGAATTATTTTGGTTATACATAGGACAGACGGACAGATAGATAGATAGATAGATAGATAAATACATAGATAAAATTAATTGTTCCTTTTAGAAAGTTCCATTCAATATGGATTTTGAAATGCCATCAACCGCTGCAACTTGGTATGATTTTGCTAGAAAATCCAGTTTGAATAATAATAATCAAAATAATAATAAGAAGAAGAAGAATTATAGTCAAAGCAATATTAGAAATATAAACTATGATCTAACTACACCGGTTAGAATTGTTGGAGATATTGGAACCAACCAGAACAATACATCATCATTATCTACACCTACCTCACAGCAACCCTTACAAACTCCAATAAATAATAATAATAATACGGCCAACAACAATCATTTAATTGATAGCAACAACAGCAGTAATATTTACAATAATAATAATAATAATAATAATACCATAAATAATAATCAATTTGTAAACGATATTACGCCAGTGCCTGTTAGCTATTTAAATCATCCGAAGCGTATTGTTATTGATTCTATTTTGATAGCATTAGTTGGGCCAACATCCGAGGCAACCAAGTTAAATATGTTGGTATTTTTACAAGAACAATGTTTAGATTATTTTGATGATATTAAAATATTATGGTGTTTCTTTAATACTATGAAACACGTATTGGAACAAAAAGAAAAAAGAGGTACAATTACAGCTGTATTAAAAGGTCAAGTATTAGTCGTAGCAACAACTATCTTAATACATATAGATGCAATAGACGAATATCGCACCGTGTTTAATAATTTTATTGTATTATTAGCAACTGTGATACAAAAAACAAATTCATTTTCAGATTGTTATGCAAGGCAAATGGCATGTGAGTCATTACGTGAATTAGAAATGACATATCCATGTTTATTAGCTGGATTTGTTGAAGATATATTAGAAGATAAAGAATTGTTTGATCAATCGATGGCATTGCCATCATTATTTAAATTATGTCATGCAGAACGATCACATACTGGCCAGTCTTACACTGTATTATTGTTATCAATATTAGAACATTGTGCAACACATAAATTTAATCAAGTATTGCAAACAAAGATATTACAAGAAACGAAACAGGAAATAAATAGTAATGATAATCAAAAGAATATTGATAATAATAATAATAGCAGCGAAAAAGAAAAAGTGAAATTAAATGTAACATCGTCTGCCACTGCAGATACAGATAATAATAAAAATATCAGTACTGCTACACCAAATAATAACAATAATAATACGTCGTGGCAAAGTGATGCGTATACTCCGACACCATCACCAGGACGTTTTAATTGGAATAATAACAGCTCATCTAAACGATTTTCATCTACCAAATTTTCATCTGCACGGAAGGCAATGACCGTTCAATCATTACCAACACCTTTAACAGCACGATTATCTCGTGTTCCTGTACCATTGCTTAGAAGTGGTATTGGTGACCTTTTATTAGATATGGGTAAAGAGTATTCGTCTTCGTTGTCGGTTGGACAATTGTCTCAATTTCAAGTACCGGAAAGTACTGTCGGACATAATGGTCCAATGTGGTGTGATTTCTACTCACATTATCCAAAAACCATGTTGGCACCAAATAATGTAAATAATAGTAGTAGTAAAAATGATGATAAACGTATATCGTCTCCTCTTACTATTCATGGTACTGGTGGTGATGATAACGACACAGAAATACAATTATTTAACGATTTTGTCATCAATAAATTAGTAAGCGTTTTTTCATTTGTCTTAAAAGATGCGTGGGAGTTAATGTCGCCATGGAGTTTAACGTGTATGGTTGCTAAAATTGTTCCATTTGCTCATATGTTACACCTTGATCCATCATTGTTTCGACATCATTTCTTAGGTTTAGCATTTACTCGAAATCCATTGCTGTTTCATATGGTATTATTGTTACATAGTGCTATCAGCGGGGTTTTTTCAGAGGAGGATGAATTGATATTGGTTCGAAGGTTAAAAGTCTTAATGAATGATTCGTCGACTTTAATACATACACGACTATTAGCGGTACATTGGTTGCTCTGTTTTCCGGCTCAAACGAAGCCACCAAATGGTTTTAATCAATTTACCCCATTATTTTTGCTGCTTCATAACCACAATAAAGATTTATGGCCTACTATTTTTGATCCATTAATTTTAAGAGAAGCAAAGCTTCAAGCATTGTTACATTGTTTTGATACAACCCCATTTAGTAAATGTGGCCCACCAACTGATATTATCGATGCATTGGTATCACTTGGGGAATACAGATATTATGGACCATTTAGCAGAGTTTCAGCTGCTGTTTATAGATTTCTCTATCAGCTGTTGCAACGTTTTCCTAATCGCGTTAAAGATGTTCAACGTGTCTTATTAGATACGATTGTCCAATGTCCTCGTTTTGTTGAGAACACTATACATTTAATTGATTTGTACATGTCAAAAAATAAAACATATTTAGAAACCAAATGTTTACCTGTAAGGAATGCATTATTAGCTACACTTGCAGTCACTGCAAATTTGACTTTGGGAAAAGATAATAATAATGGTTTAGAGGAGGAAAAGATGGTTGATAATACGTCATATCGTAACTCAGCGTTGTTTTTGCTTGCATCGTTTTGTCCAATGTTAACCACGGTTGAACCAGCGAGGCGATTGCATCATTATTTTGCGTTGATGGAACGAATTGTGTCGGAGACAGAAATCAATCCATTGCCTATTTTGACAGCTATTTTACGCTATATGCGTATTACGGATGTTTGTTATCAAGGTGATTGGTCCACAGGGACAAAGATTTTATCCATATGTCGTTCCTCTTTGATAACTCACCCAACAGAATTAGTGTATGAAGCATTGGGTGATGTTTTGCGTTTCATGGCAAAATATTATGGTGATGTAGATACGAGAGATCGTGCATGGCTATATCTTCAATTATTAACGCATGTGGAACGTCAGAAATTGCTTACTATTTTATGTGGTACGAACGAGAATGAAAACTTAGTGATTGATTTTAAACCAAAGCAACATCGCTCTGTAGTAACTTTACCAATTGAAAAGTTTTTGACTTTAGACCCATCTGTTGAAAAACGAAGAGCGCTTGGTTTACAGGATGAAGGTACTGCAGATATTGTCCATATGTTATGGAAAGGTGGGAATGATGGTAATGATGGAAAAAATGCTGACAATGCAAAACTTTTTGAAAAGGTTTTGCCATTAGATATTTTGGCACATTATTTATTATTTATGAACGATCATAAAGAACAATTTGAAATTCATATGCCTTTGCAAATACGTTATCGAGAAAATATTATGGATGAAGATGGTGATAATGAGGAAAATAAGTTAAACGCATCATCAATGAAAGATCCTATTTATGCGTTGGTTTTAGAATTTTCAAGATCACCAGATTACGTACCAATTGAATCAATCAATTTACCATATTTGAAAAATTTTGTGGAGAATGAAGACCAGAGTAAAAATGAAAAGTCAGTGAAAAAATCGGATTGCTTTCCATTTATGTATAAACTTGTATTGACATTAAGGCCGATTGCACCGGTCCCAACATTTTTTAATGTAAGGCTTGTATTTAATGATACAAAAGGTGGGATGTTTGAAGGTTCCTTACAAGATGTAAAAGTCTTGTTTCAGGATTTATTTCTTCCGTTACCTTTGAAATTGGTCTTTTCAAATGAATTGCAAACTGGGGGCAAAAAAGCTGTGGCATATTTACAAAATATACTATTCATGTTATTATGGGATGCAGTAATGTTACCAAATATGGGATTTCGAAATATTGAAAAGTTAAAAGCAATTCAATGTGACGGTGCCGAATCTGTGAAACATTTGCAAATGCCAAAAGAACGAGTCATAGCAGCTGTGAAAGATAATTTAGGACCATTTATGATTGTTAAGGATACTTCTAATTTGAATAATGATATTGATGATCCATCTGAATTTGAAGATGCAGAAGAAAATTGGTATACCCAATTTGCTGATGATAAAGATGATCGCAAAGAAACACATAATGATCATAATCATGATCATCATAATGATGCTGAAGATGCCAAAGTATCTGATATGATCCGATTACGTGCCATTGTTGTACTACCACCAAAATATCATTTGTTGTTTAAATTTCATATTTCAAAAACTTCAACTGTGATACGGATACGTACAGATCGCTGGCAATTGTTGAGTGAATTGGATGGCTTTTTTCAAAATTGGTGAGAGAGTGAATTATATATATATATTAGATAAATAAGAGAATTTTTTATATTAGATGGAGACTGAATTATATATAATATATACGAATATGTATGAGAGAGAATTATATAAAAAAATGTACGAGTTCGTACGCGTAATTTATTCGTCGTATACTTCGTATATTTTTAAAAAAATCATGTGTGATACTTAAAATGTATACTTTTTTCTGAAAAATGCCTCTCGATATACTTTTTTATAAAATTAAAAAAATAAACTCTCCTCTCCTCCTTTTTTAATTAACTTTCATAATTGCCAATCCTATACTTCTCAATCCCAAATGTACACCAATAACACAGTCTGTATAACCTTTATCAAGTCCTACAATATTAAATTCATTTCTTAACCGATCTTCCAAATGTCGATGCGCATCTGGTCGTCCAGTATGAGCTATCAAAACATAAAATTTGTCATTGGGATCGGTTGTTGCTTTCATTTGATCAATCACCATATCTTGCAATAATATGAATGGATCTTTATTTGGATTTTCTTTGCTCATATCAATAGCTTTTCGAATCATTGGATCTTTTCTCATATTTAACAGATCATCTAAAAATGCATTTGAACCACTTTCATCATTAGTGTATTTTCCTAATAATTTTTCATGGCCAGCCATGCCATCATACTTTTCACCTTTATGCCATGTATTTAAGATATCTGGTATAGTAACTTTTAAATCTTCATTAGACATTTGATTTGCATCTAAAAGTTTCGTATTTTGAATTGCAACTGCACTAGCAGATTTGAAAAAACGTACTACTTGGGGAACAACTTCATTGCTCATTGGTTTTGTAAAGTCTAAATCACCGAGTGCGACATGACCTCCACATGGTAACATTTGCAATATCCATGGTGGTCCTCGTCCACCCTTTACAGCAGGTAATGGATCATATAATAATGATACAGCCATAATATTTGGAATAACTTTATTATGTAAACTGTCAACAATTTCAGCACCAGACATTCCAGTGGCAGCTAATTCACATGCCTTCAACGTGATCAAACCTTGCATTGCATTGCAAGCAACTGCTTTGTGTGTAAAGACTTTTGGTTGCAATTCTTTTGGCAACGCTTCGATTCCTTGAGCTAACGCATTTGTAGTGCCTTTTGACATTGCAAGATTGATTGGAATATAAACCAATTCCTCATATTTATCAAGAAGGTCTAAAAAATAAGCAGTAAATACTTTTGCTGGTGGTGCACCAGTGCTTGTTTGCAAACCTATTTCCGACCGCAAGCGGTTGTAAAAGCTTAATGGTAGAATATCTATCATATTGCGATATGGTTCACCATTTACAATACAATAGACAAACATTTCATGATGACAAGAATCTAACCAATATGGAACTGTCTGCGTAGCATAACTCAAAATAGCAACTTTACTTTTTGACATATCTGGCGGCATTGTATTACGACTATCGACTTGATATTTCATATCATCAACTTTTTCTTTTACTAAAACTTTTTGACCTGATATATCACGTAATGTTTGAAATACTTTTTCTGGCTCTGCTGTATGGATGTGAACTTTACTGACGTGACCACCATCCGTTGGTGCAACAACAACAACGATGGACTCGCCTAAATCACGTATAGAATCCTTTACCAATGTTTCAATGTTTGGTGTATTGCTTGAATTAAGCTGTTCTTCGTATTTTCCGGTATTAAATTTAGCAATACATTCCGTGCAATAACGATTTGCATTGACATGTGTACATGCTGAATGTGCATCCACACTTTCTGCATCATAATCTTTGGAAATTTCTGTAGAATCATTTGGATTAACAGATATTCCAGTAAAATCATATGTATGATCAGAATTTGTTATAGCTTGGTAACCACCGGCAATTAAACATTGGAAGCCATAAGCCCCTGAATCTACTACATCTAAACCAGCTAATACTTTCTTACCATCAACAATTAATTCATCTGGCGAACGATTTGTTGCATCTTTTGCAGCATTAAATAATGCTGTCCATAAATCTTTTAAATTTTCAGGTTTTGCCTCTGCGCATTGTTTTGTGCTTTCCATGATTACAGACATTAAAGTTCCATATACAGGTTTATCAACAGTTTCAATCATCGTGCTACCACTTTTTGCTAATGCTTCTGAAAATTTAGAAATAGATATAGATTCTGCACCGTTTAACTCGTTCGATAGTTTTGCAAAGAAGTGCGAAAGCATTGTTCCAGAGTTACCAGCTGCATTTAAAACGCACGAAGAACTTACTTTTAAACATGTTTTAGTTAAATCTTTTTCTGGATATGCAACAATACTAATAACAGCAGGTTTCATTGTATTTACCATGTTAATGCCAGTATCGCTATCTGGTATAGGAAAAACATTAATTTTATTAATTTTTTCCATATTAAGCATTAATTCTTGGCAACCACTCCATAATAATTCTCGAAATATATGCCCATCAATATCTGTTATTTCACTAGCACTTTTAGCAAGATCAACATAGTGAATTTTTGCTTCAGATGGTGCATTTTTTGTTCGTTTCAATTCTTGTTCTGTATCAATTTGTTCATTCAACGCTTTCGAGCGTGGCCCAGGTGAGGCATGTATAATAGATTTTAATGCTAACGATGCCATCTTCGTTTTAATGTTTTGTTTTTGACATATATACTATATATATCGTATTTCTTTGATCATGATGTATAAAAAAAGATATTATTGTATATTATTTTTTTGTTCTACGAAAAGGATGGACACACACACTATACTGCCATCCAGCCATGTGGGGGTGCGAGAGCGACGCGTAAAGTTAAAGTCTGATAAATCTATTTCTATTCGCACAAAAATTACAGCTATTAAATAATGTGGACACAGCACCGAGAATGAGAAGTAAATATTAATATTACGATACGAGCAGTATTATAAAAGATACGGCAAAGATATTTATTTATTTTACCTGTATTCCAGTATTCCTC
>JACLAC010014326.1_pt1 | contig 13251 bp, 15 predicted proteins | sample 8027881 | NCBI WGS metagenome assembly JACLAC01 (sample SAMN15725517, study PRJNA655200) | protist metagenome | isolation source: fluorescence activated cell sorting (FACS) single amplified genomes of... | place: Spain: Blaines Bay Microbial Observatory, Mediterranean Sea | collected 2016-01-19 | reverse complement strand
CATTTTTAATTTTTTTGCCTGAGTCTATATCATAAAGATAATTAGTTATGCCTATCGCATTTTCAATTTTAGATTTAACAAACCTATCTTCCATCGTAGGAAGTTTATTAATTAATTCAACTCCAGCTTGACGATTACTGTCATTAACAAAAGTTTTCTTAGAACCTCTTTTTAAATCTCCTAGTTTGTATAAAAACTTCTTAAAGTCTTCAACATTACTAGGCCTAAATTTATTATTAAATGCTAAAGCAGGGAATAATTCTGTTATAGATGCATTATCAGTTGTAACATCCATTGCCTCAGACAGAAGATTTTGAACCCTGTCTACAGGTGGAATGTATTTTTCTGTTATAGGCCTTAACTGCCGAACATAACCTTTCAAACTCATCTGCTCAATCTCTCCATGTGTGTTATACTATATTTATAACTATAATTGATTGGAGATTGAATGTCAAGCAATCATTTGTCGAGAGTATATTTTGTGGTTATAACGTATTTTCTTGCTGGGTTTATCATAACATTTAAGAATTCTGACATGACATATCTGTTTAGTAAACACTCTGTCGTCATATTATCTCGATCATTGAGGCCAAACATTATATCGTATGTACTGCCCGCGAACTCCATAGGCAGTTGAACAACAGGTCTTTCATCATTTCCACCACCAGTTTTTGCATCATAGGTTTTGATTAGGTTTGTGGTTATAGTTTTATCTTTTAATGTGAAAGTAATTTTGTTACCTTTCACAACAATATCTTCAGCGTGCAGGACGCTGAAAGCGCTGTTGCCCGTATCAAACTTTGCTTCAAGTTCACCGAATGGATCAATACTTACTACTTCCTCAAACCCACATTGAACTGGTGTAGTGCGTCTTGATGCAACGTCTTTGAAATGTTCTAGAATTGTTTTTGCGACATTGAGTCCAGAGTTTGCAGATTCTATGCCTTCACTTCCTGGCGAGGAATTGACCTCCAATATAAATGGTGGAGCTGTCTTAGGATTAGCTGATGGTATAAAATCTACAGCTGTTAGAATACCATCTAAAGCTTTTGCAGAAAGTAAGCATTGTTCTGTTTCAAGTTGAGATAGTTTGTAAGATTTAACTTTTGCACCCTGAGAATAATTACTTCTGAAATCACCCTCTACGACATCTCTTTGCATAGTGCCGACAATCTTACCACCAAGAACAATTACCCGAACATCAAAATCACTCTTGATGTATTCTTGAATTAATAAATCTGAACTTGAATCTGTCTTATACATCAACTGTACGATTGAGGTTAATGCTCGTTCTGATTCAATAAACAAAACACCAACACCTTTAGAACCTCTCAAAGTTTTCATTATGATAGGAAACTTTGTGTCCAGTTTTTTAACTGCGTTCTCTAACTCATCTTGATTTGGTATGAGGACTGTTTTGGGTTGAGTTAGTCCGTAGTCTTTTAATTTAATATATGTACGATACTTATCTGCAGCTGTAGTAATTGTTAATCTAGAGTTGACACAACAAATGCCTATCTTTTCTAACTCTGAAATTAAATCTAATGAACTATCTCTGGTTGGCGTACCACGAACAAACACAACTGTATCGGAGGAAGAAATATCAAATCCCTTTTCATCACCAGCTTCATGAATTTTGTAAGTCTTATCGTAGGACAGGTTTGCACCGTCTAAAGAAATGACATAGTTTGCAAGTCCTAACTTATCAGATTCTTTTTTGATACTTTTTGCAGTAGTAGAATTATCATTATTTTCAACTGAAAGAACAACAACTCTATAGTCTTCTTGTTTTGCTTCAGTGATAAATGACTTAAACTTTTCCATTAGGATTCTTTTTTCTTACTGCCTATGTTATACTTTGTTTCAAGTGTCCATTCATCTTTTTCTTTAAAAGAAAGAACTTTAATTTGACTCAATGGAGCAGCTTCTCCAAGTGTGCTTATAATATCAACTAAGCCCCAATCTTTTAATAAATTTGCAATTGTGTTTCGTCTTGCAATATCGTTTTCTGATAGGTTTGTATTTTTTCCGTCCAGTGCAAATAGTTCTTTAAAATGAACTATGAAATAACGACCCTGTTTGTGTAGTATATGACAAGATTGATACAGTGTTCTTTCTTTTCTACTTGCAACACCTATTCGTGATAAAGTTTCTCTAACTTTTAGAAAATCATCAGGTTCTTTCAACCCGACTTCTAGCATATCCTCTTGTGTCCAATTAACTTCTTCCATTTCTTCCACCTTTATTTAACTGTGTTTTTATGGCAGAAATTTGTTCATCATTTAATATATCAAGAGCAGCTTTTGCTTTTTCATTATTATACCCATAAAACTCTTTAACATATTCTAGATTTTTTAATTTCTTCGCCTTCAACCAAGGAGTATATCTTTTCCTTGCTCTTAGACTATTTAGTAAAAAATCAAACTGTAACTTCTTATCTAGGTGGTGGTATTGGTTAATTTCATTAACAAGTCGTATTGTATCGGGGAACGGAGCAACACATTTGTTTACAATGAATGGTGCATATTTCTTTTCCCACATTTCATCTTCACTATCTAGTAGTGGTTCTTTAGATACATTTATCGCATTAAGATACTCTTTTAGTTCATACATTTTAATTATCTATCCATGTTTTAATAACCACAACAGTTCTTAATTCATAACACTGTCGTGAGACAGGCTGTGCTTGGTGTGGTGCGTATGCTGGAAATACGATTAAACGATTGCCTATGTTTTGCACTAGTTGTCCATCAACAACTGTTCCACCACCCCAATCCATTTTCCAATCAAGTCTAGGATAATACATCATAGTAAAGTCGCCATCGTCCATGTGCATATGTGGTTCAATACCATGCGTGTGTGCGTTTAAATACAGTCGTTTAAATTCAACTACATTATACTTCTTTTTAAAATCATACTTTGCAAATGCGGTGTCCCAAATAGGCATCAACCAATCATATTCATTCTTTGTTACTTCTTCTGGATCATGACCACAAAAAACGTGCCAGTGTTTGTTTGGAGTTCCATTTTGTGAATGGTAATTATATCTCCAAGTTTGTTGGTGCATCTTCATATCAATTAGTTCTGCAATATGCGGTTCTAATAAGTTATCATATATGTCTATCATTTAAACTTTGCAGCTCCCATAATTTCAGTCAAACATGCCATTAAATTAATTTCTTGATCTGCGACAAAAGCACTTTTATATTGGTATTCACCCAAGATAACGACCACATGAGGAATACTACTGGCGTCCACATAATTATACAAATTATCATAAAGCTGCCTAAACAAACGTGTAGGATCATTATCCAAATTATCGACAACCCATTTACGAACATTAGTAAACTCCTTTTTCTTCATTTCTCCCATCAAATTTTTGACGTTAGTTTCAGAAATATTTACCAGAATACCAGCATCAATTTTACCCGATACAGAATATCGTTGTAGTTCGTTTAGTACCCTTCTCCAATCAGGAAAGTGACTATTAATTACTTCAGCAATAACTCTCGGTTCGTATTCTACTTTATTCTCATCTAGTATACTTATGATTCTTTCCATAAACTGTTTTGCAAGAGTTGGTTTTTCAGAATTTGGAATAGAAAAATCAATCGTACTACAACGAGAATGTAGTGGTTTAATAATTCTGTTTTTGTAATTACAAGTAAGAATGAAACCACAGTTCTTGTGAAACTCTTCCATGAACCCACGAAGGGCTGGTTGAGTTGACTGTGGATTTAGATAGTCTGCTTCATCAAGAATGATGTACTTGCGTCCACCTTCAAGTGATACTGTCGAAGCAAAGTTCTTAATCTTGGTTCTAAGAACATCTATACCAGATTCCTCAGAACCATTTATCATCATATAGGTTGCCCCAATCTGTTCAATCATTGCTTTCGCAGCTGTTGTTTTACCAACGCCTGGCCCACCAGATAAAATCAGATTAGGAAGATTACCCTCACTCACAAATTCTGTGAGAGTATCTTTTAGGTTATTAGGAAGTACACACGCCCCGATATCCTTTGGGCGGTATTGTTCCACCCACAAAAATGTTTCCATAATATAAATTCCTCAAATTAAGCATTGTAAGCAGACTCTGGCTCCAGAGCGATAAAGTATTCAACATTTCCTGTTGAGTTCTTAAAATGACTTATATTTTTTGAGGACACTTGTACATCATATGAACCTTGAATCAATTTCAAGTTTTCAACCTTAAACCAGAACTTGTAGTCATCACTTTGAGAATCGACATCCAAATCTAATGCATAGTTATTTGCAGTATCATTTTTCTTGTCAGTTACTTTGAGACTTCCACTTTCAAGTGCCATATCAGGTGCGCCAATAACCGCAGCTGCTTTTGTCACTGTTGAAAGAGTATCACTTGATAAGTTAAACTTTACTTCACACTCAGGCATAGTAATATCTTTAGTTGGTGTTGTAACCACTGATGGGTCAGAGTACCAATACTTTAAAGACGTAGATGTACCTTCTTCTGTAATCATTACAAAATCATTTTCAAATTCTAATTCTGGTTTTGAAAATAGAGATATTGCAGAAAGAAACTCATTCAAATCATAGATTGCAAACTCTTGAGGGAATTCCTCAAGCACTTCAGCCTTTGCAACAATGTTCTTCATTGCAGACATAGTAGCAATCTTATTACCACCTTTAATCACAAGGTTCTGATTGATTGTAGAAAAGTTCTTCAATACAGATACCGTTTCATTACTTAATTTCATTATTTAATTTCTCCTTCAATTCACTTACTCTATTTTCCAAGACACTAATTGCTGTATTAATATGCCCTGTTCCACGTTCTTGTATTCTAGTTTTTAGAATTGCAATTTCTTCAACTAGATAGACTAATCTATCAACATCACTCATTCACCATTCTCCATATTATTAATGTGTAAGGCTATAATACCATAGTGAATCACTTTTAGCAAGTCACTTCTGTTCTTACCGCCTTTCTTTCCGTATCGTTGTGCATATTTCATAATGTTGCCGATACAAAACCCTTCACCATGACCACCATCTATGATAAACTCTGTAGCTTGAAACTTGTTTTTGCTATAATGTTCATCATAAGTAGAGTCAATATACTTTTGAAGTTCTGCAAGTGCCTCCCCTTCATTGTATTTGTATTCTGGACGTTTAGTATTAGAGATCACTTATGATTCTTTTTGTTCTTGCTCTGCAAGATAAGCATCATACTTTTCTTCCTCGCGTTCAGACATAAATTGTCTAAGTTGTGCTTCTGTGTCTGTGACATTCCAGTTCATAGCCAAAGAACGTCTTTCTCCCTCACCAAAGAATGGCATCACCTGATGTTTTAACCAGTTAGGAAATATTAACATAACACCGATTTCTGGTTTTATAAATTCTTCTTGTTGACCATGCAATGACATAATGTCTTTTCTGGTATTTGTTCCCCAAATTAATTGAGTAAATCCATCAACTGATCCACTTGCATTATTTAATCCTGCTGGAACTGGATCAAGTTTTTCAATACACTCTGGATTTTTTAACCATAAAAATCCTGACAGACCTGCCATTGTTTGAACACCATGATCATGATAAGGATTATAATCACCAGCGTATGCGTGATTAGACCAACACTGAAAACAATCAGTATCAGCATCTCGTTCATAACCTTGTTTGAGATAAGTTTTGCCAACTTGTTCAAACACAGTTTTTAATTGTTGACCAACTTCATCATCTAAAGGAAAATTTAATTGTGCAGACTTATTATGATTTTTAAGTTGACCAACTAAACCATCTGCAAAGCTATCATTTTTTGGAATTATTACATTATCAATGTGATCATTGATTTCATTTACAATTTCCATTGGAAATTCGATACGGCCGATAGAGAAAGCTTTAATTGGACGAATTGCAAACTTCAATCCATGATTAGCTTCTTCCATCTTTGCTTCTTCTTCTGCAAGCATCTCTGCATTTTCACGAGCAAGTCTTGCATTACGTTCTGATTCTTCTTCTGTCGCACCACCAGTTATACCACCGCCCAATGCATTAGCAGTAACAACAGGTGTGCCGTCCTCATTAACTGGATTACCATCACCGTCTACTTGACGAGCAACAGCACCCGATCTCATTTCATCTGCACTATCAAATTCGAATATTTTCATGATATCTCCTTTACATGATTTATACTATAATAAACGAAAAGGGGGCTAAAAGTCAACCCCCTTTTCTAATTTGATTGAAACTATTTAATTTCAATCTTTCGCGGCTTCTTCTCCTCTGGAATAATACGTTCAAGTGAAATCACTAACATACCATTTTCAAGGGAAGCATCATTTACCACAATGTCATCTGCAAGGGTAAATTTGCGATTGAACTTACGATATGAGATTCCACGATAAATGTTAGAATCATTTTCATCATTCTCTTTAACTGAACGAATCGTAAGTAAGCCATCTGCTACTTCAACTTCAATATCCTTTTTAGAAAATCCCGCCAAGGCTAGTTCGATCACAAAGCTGTAATCACCTTCCTTTCTAATGTTGTATGGGGGAAACCCTGATGAAGTTGCATTATGCGAAGCATAATTATTAAGTTGATCAAAGACTCGATCAAACCCAACTGCGTAGGGCGTAAGTTGATTGAAATTATCAAATAGATTTAATTTTGTAACCATTTTTGTTTCTCCTTATAAAAGCAAGATTACGTTTTAAGTGTATCCCGAAATTCGGCGATACATACTATATATAAGGATTGAAGCAAGAACTTCAACCCTCATACATAATTTTTTTTAGCAATTGCCGTGATAGTAATTTTAGAAAGCAGGCCCCTGCATGTCCCTTTCAAAAGTATCAGGATCATCAGTTTCAATTTCAGATTCATTACCAACATCTATACCAGCATCAATCTTAGTATAGAGGTCTAGAAAAGAAACCTTAGTATCTTCATCAAATCGAGCAACACACAATTCAATCGCTTGCATTTTGTCACCAAAGATTGCAAACGCTTTTACAATGTGGTCTAGTCGGCGAGTTGAAATAACTTCATCAACACCACCATCATAGAATGTCTTGCGAATAACATCAGCCCAAGTGACTAAGTTCTTAGCAAACTCAGTATCTTCAGCACCATACTTTTTCATTGCACCTAAGACAATCTTAGTTTCAACAGCAACTGATGCATAAGGTTGTTCCATTGTAACTGCAAACCGTTCTAGGAACGCTTCGTTAAGAATGTTAGTTCCGATAAAACGTCCATCATCAGAACCTTTACCTTTAGTGTTAGCAGTTGCCATCACATTGAAACCTTCTTTAGGTGTGACCCACTTGTTAATCTTTTTGAGATAAACACCTTTACCTTCAAGTACAGGTTGTAGTGCAAGTAACTTGTTTGAACCCAAGTCACACTCATCAAGCAACAACGTGCAACCACGTTCCATTGCTTCAATAACAGGGCCTGGCACAAACTTAGTCTCACCATTCACCAAACGAAAACCACCAAGTAAATCATCTTCATCAGTTTCGATTGTAATGTTTACCCGAATAAGTTCTTTATTCAGTTTTGCACAAACTTGTTCTACCATTAATGTTTTACCATTACCTGATAGACCAGTAATAAAAATAGGATAGAACATACCAGACTTGACAACTTTTTCAATCAGGGAAAAGTTACCCCAAGAGACAAACCCTTCAAATTTAGCAGGAACTAGATTTTGTTTTTCCATATTAGTAGCAACCAGATTGACTACTGATGCTTCTGCGTTAACAGGAGCTGCAGTAATAGGAGCGACAGGAGCGACACTCTCACTAGGCAATTTATATGAATTGTAACCAACAGAACATGCTTTCCGAAACCATGTTGGATATGGAATCTTTGCTTTTGCAGCTGCTTCCTTGGTCATAGATTTTGTTAGGACTGCACCATCACCAAACATCTCAGTGGCGGTATCAACAAACAGTTTTTTTCGTGGTGACAAATTCATAGTCATTCCTTTATTTTTCATCATATATACAAGCTAACACTTGTGGCAAGTATTGTCAAGCAATATCGATGACTGTAAGTCATTGATATCTTTGACAAAGTAAACTTTTTTATCATTACGCAACCAACTTTACGAATTTATCGAGTAATTGGCGACTTGAAATTTTACCTTTCATGGATTTACCAAAAGCAGACTTGAGTTTTGCTTTTGATGCACCAGTAAGATCATCACTTAATCCACCATTTTCGACTTGGAGGTTGTTACCCCCTGGCAGAATGTAATATTCATCATAACCAGCAGAGGTAATTGCAAGGTATTTGTTTTTATTGACAAACTTAACTTCATCCACAACATCCCAAATCGATTTATCTAAAAGGTCAGATATTATTCTTTTATCAACTCTACCTGACTTTCCATTTCCAGCGATAAAGAAACCAACTAGATTCATTCCATCAACACGATCTTTTAAAATCTTTAATAGTTGATTAGTCATATCAGAACCGCGTTTATCTTCGAGCACATAAGTTTTTCTTGTTTTTTTATCTGTAAAAATTATTTCATTGCGACCGCCAGAACTGTTGTAAGACCCCAAACGAATTGTAGATTGTTCGTGTTCATTTTTATCTGCGTTAAATTTTAAATCATAAACATAACGAGTCATATTTGACTCACCATCAGTCAGAAAAATTGTATTAACTTTCTGAACGCCAGTATCTTTTTTAAACTTAGGAACGATATCCATCATTGCAATGATTGCTTCATTTAATGGTGTACTACTAAGATCCAATATTCTTGGTTGGTCAATTCGATGTATGTATCCAAGGTCACGACTATAAGAAGGAGCAAAAACTTGTGCAACCATGTATAAAGCGTGCATCATTTCTATTTCTTCATCAACTTTCATTTTACTAGAAAAGAAGTTTAGAAGTCTCATATTGTTTAGTCTCAAATCACCTGACTTGAACGGCAACAAATTAGAAGAATAATCAGCATACTGAGAGTTATCTGGAAATGATAAAGCTGTATTTGAGTTTGTAAATGCATAAACTTCAAAAGGAATTTGAGTTCTGCGACAAAACCATATCAAATTAAATAACTGTTGTAATGTACCCTTTAGGTTGTTGTACATTGAACCACTCCAATCAACAACCATAACCATACCATGATTAGTAGCGCCTGGCAATGTAGTGACTTTTTTGAATAAGTCCTCATTGTATTTGTAAGTGTGTAACCGATTCATATCAAGAGAACCAGTTTTAGAAACCGCAGCCCGAGCATACTGGTCAGCAGATTTCTTCATTTCAAATTCTTTGACCATGTAAGCAACAGTCTTTTTAGAATCTGCTTTCATATCAACAATAGTTTTTTTAGTGGATGTATAATATTCAGAACTAAGTTCATCAGAATAAGTTTTACGACACTCATTAAGAATTTTATCATACTCTATAATAACATCCTCACTAGGGATACTTGGAATATTTGCATACACGCGATCACTAGCTTTCTCATCAATCAACTTTTCAATTGCATTGTTGGTATCAGTATCAGTAGTTGCTTCTGGTTCTTGTTTATTAGTAACATCATTTGAATCAGATTGTATAGAATCATCAGTTGAATCTTTTTCTTCATCGTCAGCAGAACCACTGTTACTTGGCGCAAGGTTTTCTTCGACTTCTTCACTAGATTCACTAGATGAAGTATCAGAATTCATATCATCAGATTCATCAGATTCACTAGTATCTTCTGAAGAGCTTCCATTGGATTGTTGTTCTTCTTCTTGATCTTGCATAAATTTGTAAAGTTCTTCAGCAAGGTTAAGAACATCGTCAGAAGTTTTACACTCAGAAACTTTTTTAACCCAAACTTTTTCTTCATCAGAAAATTCAACTTTCTGTTTTTTGAAAAATAAGTTAATGCGATCAATCAAATTTAATTCAGAAACATCACGATCATTTAGACTAAAAAAATCTTGTTCAGTTAGGTCACGATACCCACGATTGAATACCGCGACAGAACCGCGATAGCGTTCCTGTACCATGCGTTCAATACGAGCATCCTCAATAATGTTTACAAACGAGTGATTAATTTTTCTTGATTGTGCTTGTTCTAACATATCAAGAGGTGTCCAAAGTGCATGAGCAATCTCATGACAGACCATCAAATCTTCTATGTCAGCTGTCATCAATTCATCATTCCAGATGGGTAGACCCAACTCGCGTGTTTTAGGATTGAAATATGCTGTTTCCATTTTCTTGTAAACAACAAAGATATCCTCTTCAGCGAGGAGTTTTGCAATTATTGATTTATTTTTCATCATTTATATATGCTACCATGTGAGCCAAGTATTGTCAAGCAGAATCGTTACCGTAGGTTTTATGTAATTTTTCATCTTATATAACTAAGCTAACACGTTGAGCAGGGTTTGTCAAGCAGTATCGCTAACTGCAAGTCATTGATTTTTAAAACAATTTTAAATTAATTTTGTCATAAAACTGTAATTGTATCTGATATGGAAAGTATGTTGTGAACAAAAATATTGCAATGCAACATATAAATATTTTTGTAGAATAAATCAATTTAACCAAAAGGAAAAAAATAATGAAAACCGCTTACCTCGCATCAATTCTCATTGCACTCATAGTGGCTCAAATCATACCACTTGCAAGTGACGAATTTGGATCAGGAGCAGCTAGAACAATTACTAGAGCTAAAAATAACGTAGACGTTGAATCTAAGAACCCACAAGTTTTTGAGATTTCTTTGTTACCTTAGACAGTCGTTTTTTAGCCATGTCAAGTTTTAATTTACTGACATGATTGGTGAAGTTCGTACCTTCCATATGATCATATTCATGTTGGAAGATGCGGGCTTCTAAACCAAACATTTGAACTTCGTTTAACTCACCATTCTCATCTTCATATGAGCAGGCTATATCTTTTGACCTTCGAACTTTTATCCATAAGCCAGGATATGTCAAACACCCCTCGTCCATGAGAGACTTGTCTTTGCTGTATGATATAATCTTAGGATTAAAACAACCAATAATTTCTTTTTGTTTAATATCAGAGTACATAACAAACGCACGTTCCATAATACCACATTGATTTGCAGATAGACCAACACCGAAAGAAGATTGCATTGTTTCAATCAAATTTTCTTTCAGTTCGTTCCTATCTAAATCCTCACTACATTTTTTAATAGGAACACTTAGAATAGGATTTGTGTTTTCAATTAGTTTATATACTGACATTATTCAAAAAACTCCATTAGTGGTGATACAGCTTTAATTCGTTTCTCTGCAATCTTAAAATATTCTTTTTCTTTCTCAATACCAATAAAATCAAACCCTCCATCCTTGGCAGCCATTCCTGTCGAACCACTACCCATAAATGGGTCTAGGACTGTGCCGTTTTTTGGTGTTACAAGTCGGCATAGATATTTCATCAGTTCTTGGGGTTTTACTGTAGGATGGTTATTTTTTATAGGATTAACTTCTTTTGTTGCTACAGACGTTCTGTAAATCTTTTTAAAGACTGTCTTATGTATTACATCTGGTAAATCATCCAAACCAACATTTCTTTCAGCTCTAGATACCTTTGGACAGTAGAAGTATCTCGCCCAATCTTTTTCTATTCCATCATGCATCACATTTGCAGGATATCTACCCAATAATTCTGCCTTCTTTACGTTCTTTCTCACCTTTTCGGCAAATTTTTTCACTTGATTCGGGGTCATCCATCCAAGGCCTACGCCATTCTTCGTTAGAAAATTTTCCATCGGTTTCCGCCTTTTCATTACCACCACCAAGTTTATCTTCTGTTTCTACTCTACACCCATCAATGTTGATGCCACCAGTCCCATGTTTCAATACGTTATCTGCAATAGATTTTTCTGATAATGGTTTTCTTGCCATCACAATAGGTTCATGTGCAGGCTTGAGTGCAGTTCCCCAACCTTCCCATTCAGAATTACCTTTTGTAACTTCAACTTCTCCAGACTTAGAACCTCTTTTAAAATTATTACCTTGCATACCTACGTTAGTAATTTTTGTACCTAAAACTTCTCTGTCGTTACCTTGTTTCTTATCAACTGCTTTTCCAATATTCAAACTTTTAGGAAACCCACTTCCATACAACCACATAATCTGATCACGAATATTAAAACCAGAATCTTCTATCGCAACTGCCATTCTGTGATATGTTCTACTACTAGAAAATGCGAGCAAATGCCCGCCAGGCTTCAATAATTGATATGCAAGTTCCCACGTTTCTTTCTGAAAAGCAATACCAGTTGAATCCCAACTCTTACCCATAAATCCAAGTTCGTATGGTGGGTCTGTAACAACGGAATCCACTTGGACTCCTTCGTCAATCATTTTTTGCATTTCTTCAATGCAATCTCCATTAAGCAACAACATGACTAAAGTTCCTATTCTTTTCAAATTTAATTGTGCTTCTAAATTTATCAACCAATATATCTTGTTTATGACTAATCACAAACACATTCTCATCACCCAATGTATTCAGAATTTTTAGAAACTCATCTGTTCCTGTTCCATCAAGTGAGCTGTCAAATATCTCATCTAGGATAAGTAGATTGCAATTTGTTGAGTTCTTCATCTTTGCAATTGCTCTCCAAGTAAAGAGTAGTGCAAGATCAATACGCATCTTCTCACCTTCACTAAATGATGCGTAGGTAAACTCATCACGATAACGTGACTTTATAGTTTCGTCAAAGTTTTCATTCAGTGTGAAGTTTACATAAAACTCCATTGATGTTAGATAGGTATTGATTAACTTATTCATCACAGGCAAATACTGTTTGATAATCTTGGTCTTGATACCAGTGTCCGTCAACATATTTCTTGAAGCTTCACTGTATATCTGTTCTTCTCGCAACTTTGATTTTTGCATATCCAAACCAGATAAAGTTTTCTTTAAATCATTTAACTTATCGTGATCAGTATTATTAACTTCACCAGTATTTAGTTGGTCAATCTCTGATTGCAATGTAGCATTAAATTTTTCAAGTTGGATAAGAGAACTATTTTCTTTTGCAATATGAACTTCGTTGTCTCGTACTTTAGCACCAATAACATTAATTTCTTTCTGTCGTTCCAAAACTTTTTCTAATTCATCTTTTAGTTCTTTCATTCCAGAACTAACTTTGTCTGCTTCACCTTTCTTTTTATCAATCATAGATGATTTAAAAACTTCATCAATATGTTGTTGACAGGTTGGACAGTCTTCATTGCTTTCAAAAAATCCAATAAGTCTGGTATGTGC
>JACLAC010024789.1_pt1 | contig 13253 bp, 8 predicted proteins | sample 8027881 | NCBI WGS metagenome assembly JACLAC01 (sample SAMN15725517, study PRJNA655200) | protist metagenome | isolation source: fluorescence activated cell sorting (FACS) single amplified genomes of... | place: Spain: Blaines Bay Microbial Observatory, Mediterranean Sea | collected 2016-01-19 | reverse complement strand
GGTGGTAGAGACACTATTTATTTAATAATAAAAAAAAATTAATAATAATAAAATATACAATTGTTGGATTAATAATATTTTTAAAACTATAGGGTGGTTGTTTTTTCTTCAATAAACATTTTCTTTTCTTTACCCCCCTTTTTCTCTTATTCTATCCTCCTTCTTTCACAACGCTTTGACATTGACGATCGTTGCTTCGTTGGTAATGCCACAGGTATTGTTTCCAAAGGTAAGTCGAAAATACCCATTTTCCCCCCATGTTGGCCCGTACGAGTTGCGAATTAGCCAGTACCCGGCGTCCAAGTCGTACCCAACAATTTGAACTCCGTGATCAAGTTTATCTGCGCTGCTTCCACACCCAAATCCATCTGAAACCCCACTTTTATATTTGTGGAGTAAATCCAATGTTTCGTCCATGGCTATCGAAACCGGGCCTTTTTCTGCAACAACTGCTGCCAATTTCATTTCTTTGTCCCTGGGATTGGTATGGCACCCGCCAGAGCGGCACCTTGGGACTGCGTATTGCCAACCTGTGACTTTCACCAGCGGCTTGTGGTCACTAGCCAGACACTTTGGAGGCCGAAAGGGGTCTGTGCGCGGATCGTAAGGGTAGTCGGAATCGGTATCCAACCCTTTCGAACGGTTAATCATATACTCATACGCGACCACCATATCACCACCCATACAACCTGCACACGTTGTGATGTTGTCGCCACAACAGACCAGGACTTGCTCAACAGAGAGCGGCTGTGGGACAACTCCAGTCTCGAACGCCAGGCTTGACTCTACTTCTTCGACGGCACTATGCGCCCAACACGAGCCGCATTTGCCTTGATTCTTGACCGCAGTCACGTACTTATCTCTCCAGTCAACAGCACGCGGGATAGATTCCACAGACTCTATCCCCGACGAGTACACTGGCGCAGTGGCCTTCGAAGGTATGTCGGCGCGTATGTAACCTTTCCCGTGCGCGGCGAGGGGAAAGTACGCCATTGCTGACAACAAACAAAAGAGAACAAAGGGGGAGGTCATGTTCGTTTGAAAACAAGAGTCGTGGTTTAAAAAAAAAATACCTCTTGCTTATTTTGATACATCTTAATATTTAGTCATTAATATATTGATTAGTTGCTTCAGACAATGAATTGTTCATCCTTTTACTTTTTTCCAACCCATACATAAACTCCAACCACCACCTACCACTTCATTCACTGCTGAAAGTTTCTCTTCTTCTTCTTCTTCTTCTTCTTGCTGAAACTATTTCTGTTCGTCGTCTGTCTGTCTACCTGATCTCTCCTTATTATACTCTTTCTTCTTTTTTTCATCATTTTTTTCGCTCTCATGATGGAAAAACTCATCATCGAGACTGTTTTTAAGGTATTATAACTATACATAAAACTATGCAAAGAAGAGTTGAAATAATAAAAAATATTTATTATTATAGTTTAAATTGTATTATTATATATAATATTATTATATTTAGAAATAATGAATATAAATATTAAAAATAATTCTATAAGTAAAAAACAAAAGAGAAAATACCCTTAATCTAATGAAGAAGAGGGGAGGTTTGTTCTTAAGGTACGGTATTACAATACATTATTTAATACGAGGAGGTGGTATAATGTAGTGTCTACCCGGTACCAAGAACCAAGAAGAAAGAAATAGAAATAGAACAAACAGGAAGGATAAAAACAAAACTCACTGCTCCCTGCTACTGTCGGCTGTGCTGGATGCCTTTTTTTATTTTTTCTTCTTCTTCTTCTCCTCTCATCCTTCTAAAATATATCTTCTTCTTCTCTCTTCTCTCTATTATAATTATAAATATAATAATACAACAATAATAATAATTTGCTTGAAGGACACAGACGTGTTGTTCAGCGTTCAACCGAGTTGACTATTTTCTTAAACGGTTTAAAAAAGAATACACTGGTGGAGGCAACCTCAACGGTTTATACGATCGTAAAGGACGACCATAAAAACCGCTTGCTTGTGGTTAGGTTTCAACGGGTGTGAGGGGTGATATTGTGCGGAGGTTTGCTTGTTAACGGCTACAAAATGAATCCACGCGTGTTGTCGGTCTGGGTCTTTGCCTGTTTGGTGTTCGCGGTGCGTGGGGCAGACTTTGAGTGGTCGGGAGAAATATCTACCACGGGAACGAAGCCTACGGCGCGTCGTCTACACAGCTCGGTGGTTTATGGCAATTATATGGTCGTGTTTGGTGGGTACGATGGTTCCAACGTGAACGACCTCCTCCACAAATTGAACTTGGGGACCAATGCATGGTCTGGGGTGTTAACCCCAACAGGCACAGCGCCAACTACACGCCGTCAACACACCTCGGTGGTTTATGGCAATTATATGGTCGTGTTTGGTGGGTACACTAGTGGAAACAACGGAGAACTCCACAAATTAAACTTGGACACCAATGCATGGTCTGGGGTGGTAACCCCAACAGGCACAGCACCAACTGCACGACATGGTCACACATCCATCGTTTATAGTAATTTTATGTTTGTGTTCGGCGGAAATGATGGTAGTTTTAAGAACGACCTTCACAAATTGAACTTGGATACTAATGCATGGTTCGGAGTTATAGCAACAACAGGCACAGCACCAAGTGCTCGGATAGGTCACACCTCGGTGGTCTATGGCGATTTTATGTTTGTGTTTGGTGGGTATGGTACCAGTAGCTTGAACGACCTTCACAAATTGAACTTGGATACCAATGCATGGTCTGGGGCGATAACCGCTACGGGCACAGCGCCAACTGCGCGTAGTGGTCATACCTCGGTGGTTTATGGTGATTATATGTATGTGTTTGCTGGGAACGATGGTGCACAGAAAAACGACGTCCATAAATTGAATTTGAACTCCAATATATGGTCAGGGGTATTAACCACAACAGGTACAGCACCAAGTGCGCGTCATGTTCTCACCTCGGTGGTTTATGGCGACTTCATGGTTGTGTTCGGTGGGTGGGATATGTCTACTTACTACAACGATGTCCACTCATTGAAACTCCCACCTTTAGCCTGCCAAATAGGCCACTACTGTACCGACTTGTCCACCCCGCAGAATGCAATTCCGTGCCAACGAGGTAGATACAACAACTTAACGAACCAAACAGAGTGTAAGAATTGTTCCAGTGGGTTTTATTCCAACGTGACGGGTCAAACCTCATGCAAAGAATGCGAAAGCGGCAAGTACAATCAAGCAAATCGCACAACCTGCTGGTCTCATTCAGCATCATGTTCCATGGGATATTTTAAAGGTTCTGGGTCCACCACTAGTGATACTTGTAAAGTATGTATAGATGGCCATTACCAAAGCAGTGAAAGCTATACCGGTGGAAGTTGTACACCGTGGACGAACTGTACTGCTGGCCAGTACATCTCTACCAACGGCACAAGCAGCTCTGACCGTGTATGTAGTAGCTGCGGGTCTGGGAAATTTTCCGCATCTGCCAACGCCTATTCCTGTACGGACTGGACAACTTGCGTAGCAGGCCAAAAGATAGCTTCCAACGGCACTGCAACCACCGACCGTACCTGCGTAGCATGCACAACTGGAACATTCTCTACCGCAACCAACCAGAATGCATGCACCAATTGGACCACATGCAACGCTACTACCGAAGTAGAAAGTAGTGCAGGTTCTACTACCGCGGATAGAGTTTGTGCAACTGCAGGAAGTCCATCGCCATCTGGTGATGCTCCTTCGCCAGCAGATTCGCCATCGCCGGTGGATTCGCCATCACCAGCAGCAGATTCCCCATCGCCGTCAGGAGCGTCTCCATCGCCGTCAGGAGCGTCTCCATCGCCGTCAGAAACTACTACAACTAGCAATGTTTTCGCAACCACCACAGCAGCGCCAACGGTAGTGCCGGTTAATTTGAACAAATTGAACGCCGCCGCTGGTTGGAAATATGCCACGGCGTTGGTAGCGGTTGTAATTTGCGCGTTATATATCAAATGAGATATGTCCAATGCTGGGTGAAAGTCCCCCCAACGACGGAGAAAACTGGCGTCGTCTATATATGTTTAACTTCTGATACATATTTTACTGTGTTTCTTTTTATGTAGAGGCTCGACCATGTAATGCTCTGTCCACGCAATTGCTAAGCCTGTCTTTAACACCACACACCATTACGTGGTCGTCGCTCTACAGAAAGAATTTAAATTATTATTATGCATGCAACTTTCGTTATAATAATATATAAAACAAATCACCATCCATGTACAGTATATATAAGAATAATCTGTTTCGTAGTAATTTTACTGAAAACGGAATGAAACAAAAGAGAGGTAAGCAATTCAAAGCACGGAAGAAAACTAATTGGGTTTGTTGGTAATGGACGGACTCTAGGGAAACAAGTATGGTGTGAAAGAACAAAAAGAATTCCATTGTTCGTCTTTTGAGTGGCACGAGCCAATGGCGCAACGTCGTGGATCATCGCAGTTTCTATGGTTTGGCATGGTGGTTGTCGTCCTAATTACACGGAGCAGCATGTTTCCTCCAACGAAACGGTTGACGGAGGTCGTCCATGGGATACAACGAGAGCGGAAAACTGCAGAGCTGAAGTCGTTTCAAACGCTGGACCCGGCCATCATTACGCATAAAAAAGTAATTTCGTATAGCCTTTACGGGGCTAACCCGAAAAGCAGCTATAATACCGGAATGATCGCGAACGCTCGCCTGGCCCGTAATTTTTTCCCGACGTGGACGGTGAGAGTGTACCATGGCCCAACGGTGCCAGGAACAACACTGGAGGAACTGCAGTCCTTAGGGGCAGAGCTGGTCGACATGGCCAACTCTACACTTCAAAACAAAATGTTTTGGAGGTTTATAGTAGCAGGTAAGCAACAATCGTCCAAGCCCCCTTCTTCTTCGCATTAAATCGTTGACTAACCTCTATCTCGTTCGATTTCTCGTTCCAGGGGACAAGTCCGTGGACCATTTTATTATTAGGGATGCCGACAGTCGGTTGAGCCGACGAGATTTCTGTGCGGTTGAGGAATGGTTAAAGTCTGGGAAAATGTTCCATGTCCTACGCGACCACCCAAGCCATTCGAACTTCCCGATAAGCGGTGGATTGTGGGGCGGGAATCGGTTCGCTTTCAAGAAGGGTGAGATTGAAGCGGCGCTGTCCCATGTTTTCACATCAAAGAATGGGATGATGAGCATCCAATCATCACTCCTGGTGAACACCGGAACGTCCCATTACGGTGCTGATATGCAATGGTTGAGCAGGGCAGTGTGGCCAAAGGCAAAGCATTCTGTACTCCAACATGACGCTTTTAGTTGCGGTTCCTGGGGTGGTGGAATGCCGTTTCCTACGCGCAGGGTCCGTTTCGAGCACGTGGGCGAAAAGTTTGGAGCACCTGCGTCAGTAAAGCATAAAGACGTCAGCATTTTACAAGCGGCGAAACAACCCACAATGTGCATGGATCGGAACAATGAGGCATGTGGCCGCCATCTCCCTTGAATCCAGTCAAGTCACTATTGTACCCTCATCTTAAACCGTATTTTATACAACTAATATATGTATACTAAAACAAAAATATATCCTATATAATAATACCAAATAAATAAAAACAACATTGTACGTAGTATCCTCATACCATTTATTACTCATTCTTACAATTTATATTATATAGGTAATATATATATTAAAATACTATTTTTATATAATAAGTATATTATTTGAATTTTCAGAAAAAACAGAAAACCCGCGGGAGACTAAAAACTAAAAAAACAACTAACGAGAAAAGAAAAGAAGAAGAATGAAAACACCATCGTCCTTGTTGTCCTCTTTCTTGTCCTCCTTGCCTCCTTGTATGATAGAAGATGCACAGTGTAAAAAAAAAAAGAAAAAAAAAGAAGAAGAAAGAAGAAGAAGCAAGAAGAAGAAATGTGTGTTTAAATTTCAAACCTGAAGTTTTTTGTATACTCACTCGTATTTAAAATAGTAAACGATTCGAATCTGTATTTCAATGGAATGAAAAAAGACGGGTAGAAGATAACCAAGAAAGGAAGGAGAGGAAAAAAAGACAACGCTTTGAATTAATTATCAAGAGGAGTTAGTTTCTTCTCAATATTTTATATATATATACATTTAACTATTTACGTGGGCAAGGTTGGAGTCGTTCTATACGCAAACCAGCAACGTAGTTCTCCCTCAGACTGATATTCACGTAACCATGCATTCACCGAAATCCGATGATGGACGAGACACTTCGTCTTACTCTGCATTGAGAACACCCCTGAGTGCGCCCACAAACAGGGAGTACGGTGCAACTGGTAGTGTGGATTACGTGCCGGTGACGGAAGCGGGCTCCCAGGATGCCGCAGCGACTCCTGCAACGTTGGTGAAGAAGGCCAACCGGAGGACCGTCGACAACACCAGCCCGTTGGGGGTGCAAGACCTGGAGAATGGCTTCAAGAAAGACTTTTCCATGAAGAAGGCCCTTTTGGAAGAGTTCCAGAGCGCTGAAAACCGCGACGAAGTGTCCGGGGAAAAGCTTGAGAAAGAGGACCCCTCCAAGGGCACCTCTGTAGTACGGCAGATTATTTTTGTGACCATGCCCGTGTTCATGGGGTACGCTGCCCTGTTCTCCCTGCAGCACAAAGTGAAGGCCTCGTACGGGATCCCCGACGACAACAGCAGCAGGAGCCGCCTGTTCAGTATAGCCGTCAGCTTCCTGTACTTGGGCAACCTGATTTTTCGCTTCGCGCACAACTTGATATTTTTTTGTGTCACCCCGCGTTACAGGGTCATCATTGCGATGATATCGATGATGCTGGCATTGTCCGTGCTGCTCGGCCCCGTCATGGTCGGCAGGAGCCAGAACCTGGCCTGGGTCTTTCTCAGTTATTCCTTGGGCGGCGTGTCCATCGGTTCGTTCGAAGCAAACCTTCTGTCGTCGATCACCCCGCTCGGCCACCGGACCAAGCTGTGGGCGACAATTGGGATACCGTTTGGTGTGAGCTCCATCACCATCGGCGCGTTCGCTGCCATGGCCCTCGGGGTTACCGCCGAAGCCATTTACGCCGTGACGATCGTCTGTTTGTTCCTCGCAATATTTGTTTTTTCATTCTGCATCCCATACCACCATGTAGAAAACAATAGTGATAGTTTCGGCGCGTTCGTGCAGAATTTGAAAGAGTACCGAATGTGGCTTCCCAAAATCAAATGGCACGCCTTGGCACTAGCTTTGGACATGTGCTGCGTTTCGGTATTCTCCCCGGGAGTCATGCTCTACGTGTTCGACAACCCGAATGGCGTGCCCCTTTGGCACGGTTTGTACGTAAACCACGACGCGTTCTTCGCGGTGTATAACTTTTTCACATTCATCGGTGAAACAATTAGCAGGAAGCTCGCGTACACCGACAAGAAAGACCGGCCTGTCCTGTATTTTTTGATTTTTTCCTTTCTTGGCCTAGTCATCAACGTGTTCTGTGGGGCTAAGAATTTTGGACTGCTCTGCCCGTTGGCGGCAATGTTCGTGTTTTTGGGCAATGGTGCCATCTACAACTACACGTGCAAGTTCATCGATTCCAACGTCGAAAAGGAGCACAATTTGACGGCCTGCAGTTTCTGGCTGTTTGTTGGTGACCTAGGTAGTACCACAGGCAGCAACTTGATCCCATTCATCAAGACTTGGATTTCAGCGAGAGGTGTGTAAGTGGAAGAAATAAGTTTTGGCGCAGTGCAATTAGTGTACACTTTAAAATGTTCGCACACGTAATAGACGACCTTGATTTGATTAATAATTAAAATGCTGTGTGTGTTGAAATGTATTGGTAATAAATAAAAAGACGACTAACAATAATAAATACATTAAAACCCTTAAAATCATTTAAGAGACCACCAAACCATTCCATAATTATAATTGCCAATTTAGAATGTCAATGTCGTCTTTTTGTTGTTGATTGAGATTGAGTGGTTGTTATCCTGAGGTCTGAATAAGTTAAGTTAATACAGCCTCACAGCGTAAGGCACAAATTACGAAGTACTTCGTATACGGGATACGTCGTAGCGAGTTTCGTAGTTGTTTATATATAAACAGCAAAAAACACATAACACATTTATTGTCGTCTGTTGGTTTATATCTAATTTCTTGTTGCAGGCTTTCAGAATCAACGTTAATAATTGAGCAAAAGTCATTCATGAACGTAGAAGAAGAGATAGAAAGAAACGAAGAAAACAAAACGATTTGTAAATAATGCCGTCTTCCACGTCTTCGTCCAGCTCCAGCAGCAGCAGTGGCAGCGACTCGTCGTCTGACTCTTCCTCCGAGGCAGACGAGGATAGGAACGATGTAAATACTATAAACCAAATTGCAACAACAAATGCTAAACTAGAAAAGGCAAGATCAAATGCAAACCGTTCATTACCGCCACCGTTAGAAAAATACACCGATGTGAACGAGTACACAACGATTCTACTAATGTATCAATACGTTGAACCAAGGTGGTCAAAAAAAGAACACAAGTTAGCGCGTAAAACGGTGACTCAACTAGCAGAAAAATACAACGTAACAGGTCGCGGGCGTTGTGCACCGGAAGGGTTAAATTGTACATTAACGGCAGGGGCGAAAGATATTCGTTTATTTTGCGACGCGTTGCGCGAATGGAACCCTATATTTAAGGAAACGGATTTTAAATTTACAGATGGCGTACCCATTGCGAAAAAGTTCAAAAGTTTAAGTATGCGCAAAGTCGACGAGTTGGTTGCATATTTATTGGAAGGCGAAGCCGCACCGTCCTTGACGCATTCTGCTGGGACTCATCTTGAAGCTGATAAGTACCACCAGATGTTACAGCAGCCGGACACAGTAGTAATTGACGTTAGAAATGCATATGAAAGCGCGATTGGCCATTTTCAACCACCACCAACTGGTGCAACATTGATTGATCCAAAAATGAGAAATAGTAAAGATTTTGGTAAGTAGTCCACAGCAGTTTTCATATCTATCTCTATCTACCTCATGTCGTTGTGTGCGCATATTAGAAGTGATGAAATGTTTTGATGGGACAAGCCTCTCCTTGGTCGTTCTTGGAGTGGAAGCAGTCTTGGGTAGAGCTTCGGTACAGTGGAACTCTACTTTTGAAGGCCTATTTTATAGCGTATGACGTTGGCCCCCAACAATTCCGATCTAATATGTTTGCAACAATTAATCATCTCCATCATACACAAGCACCAAAGCATTTATATTTCTAACATTTTTACCTTCTGTCTACCGACAGCTCCATGGCTCAATATGCCCGAGACAAAGAAAAAATTGAATGGCAAAAAAGTAATGATGTATTGTACAGGCGGAATACGGTGCGAACGAGCAACCGCTTTGTTAAATGATATGACAGCAGTCGATTCAAGTTTTAAAACCCAAGGTGTATTTGAACTGCGCGGTGGCGTTGATAGGTATTTAAAAACGTTCCCGGAGGGGGGTCTATGGAAAGGCAAAAATTATGTGTTTGATCGCAGACTGGTTCAAGTTCCAGAAAACAAACCAATCGAAAAATTAGACGCAGATATTGAAAGTAAATGCGTGGTTTGCCGAAAACTATGGGATGAATACCGAGGAAAATACAAATGTTCCGTCCGTGATTGTGGTGTCCCAGTGATTGTTTGCAGCGATTGTGTTCAATCGGTTGAAACTCCATTAAACATTAAATCGTTGCAATGTGAACTGTGCCGTGAGAACTATAAAGCGCCACGTGCACGTCCAAATTTGAAAAATATTAAAAAGCAAGTGCTGCAAAAGAGAAAGCAAGACAGGGCAGCGTCTTCTACGTCATCATTTGATGCTAAGAAAAGGAAGAAAGGTGGTAATTTTGATGATTCTACGACCAGAATTTTTGTTGGAAAAATGCCATTTGTTGTATCAGCAACAGAATTAAAATTAGTTTTGTCTCCAAATGATCCGAACAAAATTGAAATTATCGACTGGAAAAAAGACCACAAAACTGGTTTATTCTATGGATCTGCATTTGTTAAATTTAAATCATCAATTGATGCAGAAAACGTAACCGTTGCCGCGACAGAACAACCACTTGTGTTGAAAGGTAAAAAATTAAAGATTAATTTAGCGCCTTTGCGGGAAGGAGAGGTATGGCCAAGAAAAGATCACGTTGATGTTGAACGTCCACCAATTTGTTGAGAGGTTTAAAACTAAAAAACCAAAATATGTACTTAGTACTGTAGAAAGGAGGAGAGTGTACGAAACATAAAGTATTCAGTAAGGAAAAAATTCTTGAATTCTTATAAGAAGAACTTGGTTTTATCATAAAAAAAACAAAAAATTGAACAGCCAATTTTAAATTTTGTAAGTTTACGAACTGAATTATTTAAAAAAATAATTTACAAATTATACACTGAATGATTTATGATAAGAAAACTATTTTTGTCAGGCTGTGAGGCTAACATTGTACTCACTTCTTACCACCCCACGGTGCACTGTCAGCACATTCATTTCGCTTTCTTCAGGTCGGTCTCTCTCTTGTCTATTTCACTATTTACAAACGCCGAGCTTTGGGGGAAACCATCCGTGTTGGACAAGGCTCCCCCCAAGAGTTGCCATGGAAAATTTAATTCCATTGGTATCCCGAAATGGGGAACTTTCATAAAGGAAGGGTCGGAATCCCACCGGAACGGTTTCATTGGCACCGCTCTTTTGCCACCTGGATCTCGCCATTTCGGAAGCTTTGATTCGTGCGATGGGCCCAGCTGCGCAACGGTGATCATTTCGTGAACCATTTTGGAATTTGTAACTTTCGACTCAATCCCCCCCCGTCGGCTTCCGGGGCGTATCACCACTTTCTGCATCTGGGACGTCGAAGCGTGCAGCAATGGCGTGCCCCGCCTTTCGCTGGAGCGGGTCCGACGGGTCGTTGTACTGCATGAGCGCCATCATGTCGAGAACAGACCCCACGAACTTCTGGTCGCGCTGAAACACACGGCCGCGAGGGTTATCCTCGAACGAAAAGAATTCATTCTGCGGAGAGCCACTATTGTCGAGAGGGTACCCGGCAGCGTCTCTAATGTCTTTCCAATATGGCCTGTTAATCGACGGCCAGTACATGTGCTTTTCCTTACAGGTATCCTGGTGCTCGGAACTCCCCGTTTTCAGGCACTTGTCATCGCCGCGCCGAAGGAGCGTGTTTGTCATGTCCTCTTTGTGGACTTTCCCAGGAACCTGTTCGATCATGGTAAAAAATCCTGGTTCGGGCTTTTTTCCCGGTGAAAACTTGTTGTAGTCCAGAATCATCCATTCGCAATTGTAGGTGCCACTGTTCTGCTGAGCGTATATATCCGTCCAATCCTTTCCGTTGCCCGCCAGACGGTTTGCGACCATCGTGCGGATCCAGCTCACGACGCTCCCTTTGGGGTTGATTTGGGAAAGGGCATTCTCATCTTCCACGTTCGTTGTGGTCTCCAAAATCAACAGCCCCGAATCTGTGATGTACCAATCGTCCGTCGATGATATCATGCCAGCGTAGCTGGAGAAGGATATTTTCTTTGTGACAACTGCGGGGTCTTTCAAGTTGAAGTTGTAAGTCTTCCAAATCCTCAAAAGCTCGCTGTAATCCGCCCACGTAGTGTGCCCCACGTACACATCGGAAAAATCCGGCAAGACTTTAATGAGGGCGCTGCAACGGCTGTGCCGTTGCAAAATGTCCCACCGCTTTTCGGAGTACCTCTCGGCGTCACTAAGTTTTTGGTTTTTTGGAGAACGCTTGCGGGCTCCAGCGGAGCTCGCCTCCTCGATCAGCTTCATGCTGCCAGTTAAATCTCCCATACCCCCGACGCTAGAGGGGTTCACTTCCGCTTCGTTTGACACTTGCGCCACAGACAGCTGCCCTGTGGAAAATGCCCGTTCTAAGTCGATGACGTCCCCGTCCATGTTCAGGAGCCACATGTCGCCCAACGTAAGCTGCTGGTCCTTCGGCACGGCCATGTTGTACCCGTCCAGCATCCCGTCCAGCTGGGCCAACTCAAGTCCAACTTGCCTCCAATACGCATGGTCATCCTGGCCTTGGCTGGACGACGGGGATATGCTGACGGCAGCACGGTACTTTTTCCTTATGAAGTCGTCCTGGACTTCGAAATAAGAGTATAAGCTGCCCAACTGGGCCTCTTCCCGCAGCGCTTTGTCGTTTATGTACAGCTGTCGGATCCTAGTAGCAGTCAGATAGCCCTCCAGCAAACCCGCAGCATACATTTGCTCTTCGTCTAAAAATTTTGAGCCGGTGTCTATCTGCAAAATACTCCACCCTATGGAATTGGTGACGTCATTGTAGAATCCCCACGCAACGCCCGCGGAACTGTCCACCTTCCCTTTCACAATGTGGTACTGGTGTTTGTTGGCACTATTAACCTCAAGCGTTACGGTCCCCAGCGACTTTCCCGACGGCAGAGGCTCATTGTCTAAAGGCTTCAAATCGGTAGGTTGCCATTTGTCTTCTTTGGCCGCTCCCAGGCCATTATATTCGACGCTATGCCCTCGTCGGCTGAACGCCCTAAGGGTGCGGTGACCAGTTGCATGGCACGACGTTAGGTAAACTAAGAAAAGTAATAACGTAGACAAACACCTCCCCTGACGCACCAGACGACTAACGCGCGCGCGAAGCCGAAGCATGCTAACGGTATCGTTCCTCCCGAGCTTTCAATACTCCAGTCCTAGGTCGAACAAGTAAAAAACTACCTTTTCTTTCGTTCCAATTTCTAATTTTGTAACTGCCATTTCCTTCTTTATAAATAACAATTCATGTGTAAACGCAGTAAACAATAGTACTTCTTACAATGGTCTTTTTGTTTGTTTGCATGTTTTACTAGTCGATCGAATAATAATAAATAATAATAAATAATAAAAATTATAGTACTACTGTGTACTGTACTGTAAGACTAATATAAATAAATATCATCTAATAATAATAGATAATAGAGAACAGTTGATAATAAATAAAGACTCTAAAAATAAAACGTACTTCTAAGGGGCTTGGCTTGGCTTGGCTTCTTCTTCTTCTTTCTTCTTTCTTCTTCTTCTTATTTATTATTTCTTCTTCTTCTTCTTACCAGTTAAGTAGTACTTAGTACATTATCACAGCATTTCCAATGTGCACGGAGTTAAAATCATAACGAAATTTTGGATTTATTTATTATTTCTTGTTTTATTATTTATTGCCTTGCTACTTCCTACTAACAATAAAACAACAACAAAAAACACCCCTGTATTGAATGAACGAACTAC
>JACLAC010008882.1_pt1 | contig 13253 bp, 16 predicted proteins | sample 8027881 | NCBI WGS metagenome assembly JACLAC01 (sample SAMN15725517, study PRJNA655200) | protist metagenome | isolation source: fluorescence activated cell sorting (FACS) single amplified genomes of... | place: Spain: Blaines Bay Microbial Observatory, Mediterranean Sea | collected 2016-01-19 | reverse complement strand
CTCGGAGCCCACGATGGCCGCTTGCGACCGTTTGTGAGGAGCAGACACTGAAGCTTCTGTCGCAGCGACACAAAACACTGCAACTTCCTTTTCGCCTTTTTATCAATGAAATTAATGTCGGGAAGAAGAAACTCATCAAGCAAAGAAACTCACAGAAAAAATGTCAAAATTTAACTCTCTTTGTTCTTGTCTTTGTCTTGTGAACGAGCATGATTTACCGTGTTCGCGATTGCCCCTCCCTTTTTTTTAAATGCCCATCTAATATCTAGAGCAAAGCCCACTGCCACTGAGAAATTAATAGTTTCTTGAATAAACCTTATTTGCCCTGTATACATGGTATTTTACTATCTCAACCTCAATAATAAACCAGCAGGATCACTGAGGGGATTTGATTGTATGTAGAATCATCAATGGAAACAGAACTTCAAGATTTTCAATCTTTCAACTGTGCAGGAGACTCGCTTCATCTGGTGGTGGTGGTTAAAATTTTCCAATGCTTCGTAAAGATCACATCTATCCTAGAAAGCATTTGATATTTGTTTGTTAAATCCGAATCAAACCTTCGCTAAGCAAGTTGAGGGCAAAATCAAGATTGGCGATTTTTGTTATTGAATGTCAACCTTCTTTCCGGCGAAATATTTGTTTTATCTGTTTTATGCAGTGCAACTGAGCGATGGTCGTGTGCCGAATTGGCATTTCTATGAAGGACGATGGTGTGGCATTCAGCATGCCATGTTTATCAGATTCACTTTGGACTAATTCAGAATTTAGTTATAGATTTGATGGGATCGCGCTAGCATAAGTTGGCCGCAAATGTCAACAAATTTAAACAACGACCGACTTAATAAACATTCTTATGAATTCATCGCTCACCTTGTTTTTGCAAATCTCTTCCGCTCTCTTCTTTAAGGTCCCAGCTTGAGTGGTATTGGCGGCGGCTGCATAAATGCATAAAGTTGTTTTCTTTTCTCCTCCACTTCGCTCCCACCTTTGAGTGGAGTGGAGTTCCACTTCTCTCCCACCTTTGGCCAAGATAGGAGGAACCTCCCAGAAAATGGCCAATTTTGACGCCGAGTCAGATCCTCGGTGGACATTTATCAAATTATTATCATGTTGAATAAACTTGAGATGAAATAGTTTCTCCAGCGTGATTTCTTATTCAGGATATGCTTCATTCGAGATTACACGCTCAAGAGTCTAAGATTAAAGGCAAACCATTTCCATCACGAGACACTCGCACAGATCATACAGCATTGATAAAAAAAAATTATTCCTGCTCATCTTTTCAAGCAAGGGCATTTTTCACATTTTTGAACACTCAACAGAATCTAAATTTTCTAATGCTCTCTTTTCACAGGCTGAGAAATGGAAGAAGATGTGCTTGCCTGATGAAGTGAAACTCTTCATCTCAACATTTGTAGAGAGGTCTCTTGGACTTAATTTATTGCCACAATATGATTATTGATAAGACTTTTGCTTGCAGTGACCTCCACCAAGAGCTGATCATCAGCCAGAACATTGGGGGGCAGCTGCAGGTTTTTATGATGATGATGAGTTTTTTTTAGGATAAAGGTGGTGAAGGTCAAGATGATATTTCCAATAGGTGAGCCAATAGTGCGTTTATCAAACTTTGTTAACCATTGCTCTTGGCAGATGCTTGGTCTATATCGCAAGAAACGAGAAATTCAATAAACATGAAAACTTTTCTTGCAGATTCTCACTGACTGGCCATGTGTTCTAAAAAACAAGGCTGTGTATTTTGTGAAAAGGGAAAAGGTGAAAACTGTTTGCATATTAGAAAGTGAAATGGGGAATCATTATCATATTAGGAAGTGGAAGGGGGCATCACTCTCATATTAGAAAGTGAAAGTGGGCCTCATTCTCATATTAGAAAGTGAAAGTGGTACAATTATCACATTAGAAAGTGAAAGTGGGTATGATTCTCACATAAGAAAGTGAAAGTAGACATCATTCTCATATTAGAAAGTGAAAGTGGCCATCATTCTCCTTCAAGGCACCTTTGACACGGCTTCAGTCTGGTCTCTCACCCAAGGAGGCAAATGAACGGCTTCTCAATGAGCTCACTGTTGGGGACATCTATCCTAATGCCCTGGGTAAGTTTTAAAAAAGGCACAAAAAGATGAAAGAGAAACGCTTTGCAGAACACTTCTGTCAGCTGACGGATGAGGTGATTGTTCCGCTTTTCAAGAATCTCGGGAACATGGAAATGTTCCCGCGTTGCCTTGTCAATGACATCAAACAGCAGGTCAAACATCTTTGTCCAATCAAAGTAATTTCAACAATGGAGGTTTTTTCGCTGCTTCTTTCCCCTCAAAGTTTTTTTCTCAGGTACAGGAGCTGTCGACAACCGTCTACCAGATCCGCGGCCACATCAAGGGGAAAACTCTTCTGCCGTTACCTCGGAATGCGACTCACATAGAGGAGGAGGAGAAACGGGTATATTTAGTCTTGCTTTGCTTTGCTCATGGTCCAAAGTGGTTTCAGGTACACGTATGGATAATCCATAATATAAATGGAATTGACAGCACGGTTAGAATAAAACTTTGATTAACATTTATTTGTTGGTATTCTCTTCCCCAACGCATAATGTGATATAATTGCCGAACCTCTGGTTGAAAGCATTAAAACTCTCGAGGTGCGAGAGAGCGATGGGAGAGAGGTGGACATCAAGATGAAGATCAGCATCGAGGGTCTGATCATCAAGTGGGCCCATCAGGTCATCCACACCACCAGTCAGCGAACCTTTGTTGAACTTTCAGGTGGACGAAGTGCTCTCAAAAGGATCCCAGGACGACCTCTTGAGTGGACTCAATCCCGGCCCGATGACTGAACTGAACTTCTGGAACGCAAAGTATTTTTCCAACGTCTGAACATTGGAAAGCTCTTCAATGCTCAATGCAGGAGGATCAACTTGGAGTCGTTGTTTGAGCAAATGAGCTCGCCGACCAGCATCAAGATGGCGTCGATACTCAATGTGCTCAACAGCGCCTACTACCCGTGCTTCAGGTTGGAGCCTTTTATATTCCTTCCGCAAGAACTTCTATCAGGTCGATGTTTCGACACGTGGTTGCTGCAATGACAGAAGCCCAAGACATATCAGTTCATCTTCGTCCTCTGAAATCTCATATCCAGGTTGACTTTGAAAGTACGCTGTCAGTTTTTTAAATCTCAGTTATTTATCAGGCGTTGGAAGATGCAGAATTTGTTGAGCTTTGTCCAATCTTCTCCCCGATGCTGCACGTCATCTGCCTCATCTTCTCCACCAGCGAGCACTACAGCTCCCCGGCAAGAATCATTGTTCTGGTGCAGGCAAGGCTCGGCGGCAACAGCAGCAGATATGTTTTTCTATTTGATCTTTGCAGGAGATTTGTAACCTGTTGATCGATCATGCTTGCCGATACATCAATCCTCCCACCATCTTCACAATTGAGGTAAAATATCATCGCGTTCCTTACAAACCCACGGCAGGTTGAAGAGGCGCTCGACAAAATCAAGGAAGCGGAGAAAACTCTCCAGGAGTTCAAATCATGCTTCCAGGTGCAGTCATTCCTTATTTGGCATGAATTTTCCTGTCGAAAGGCGTACAAGAAGAAATGCCCCTCCTACTTCAAGAGGAATCCAAAAAAATGGAATTTCAACGAAGATCTGATTTTCCATCGACTCAACGCCTTTCTCGATCGCTTGAACATTGTGCTGGACTGCTGCAATACAACAAACCAATTTCTCTTGCTCAAGAAGGTTTGGAATTTTCCTTTAAAATCACATATTTCTGGGAACTGGAATGCATTGTCGGGTGGCGACCAGTCCAAGTCTCGCGTCATTCGGGCCAATTTTGTCTTGCAATGTAAAATTCTGTCTGACGAGGACCTCGAACGACCTTTTAGATGTTTGGATGCCAATGGTGATGCGCGCCAGTGTATTGGAACATTTTTCCCACCTACTTTTGCCAAGGTCGAAATTGGCGGCCTCCGAGGAAAAGTGCTCACAATGAATGTCGATGAAATTTACCATCAGTTCACTGAATTCTATGGCATTTTTGGGAAAAGGTAAGTAAAAGTGGCTGATGCTTATAGTAAATGAATATTCTGAAAAAGGAAGTACAGCTGCCTGAACCTGAAAGACCACGGTTTTGTGAGGGATTACGACAAGTTCAACATTCAAGTGTGGCGACTGGACAGAAAACTCTCCGCGATCTTGGCAAGGTTTGATCTGTTTTGAACCCAGTCTCACCCAGCGATGAGCAGGGCCTTTGACGATTGTGTGATGTCGGACTCTGTCTTCAAGCTGCTCAATGTCTTTGGACCTCTTCTCCAAAGACGACTCATTTCTCTGGAGTTGTCCGACAAAATCCCAACTCTATTGGATCATCTGAGCAACGAGATGGATGATGCCAAAACAATTTTCATAAAGCACAAGGTATTTTCATTTTTGATTTTGACTCCCCACACTGTTGCCTTTGTCTAGAAGAAATCAGAGCGATGCGGCAAGCCACAGATTGGCAGAAACTTTCCTGTTGTTTCGGGCCAACTCAAATTTGCGCTGGAGGTTCCAAAAAGATCCAACATATTTAAAAAAGCTCAGCTCTTTGAGCGCCTCGTCAAATACCAGTTATTTTAGGTGAGGGAAAAAGCTTTCACTTCCATGCATGCTTTCACAAGACTGGATCACCCAATTTGCCATGGCGAGGATGCCGAGGTGGTCTCCCGGAAATACGAGGAGCTTGACATCCTCCTGGCCAACTATGAGGAGGAAGTGTTCCTCGAGTGGGTCAACAGTGTTGACCAGAAGTCCCATGAAGGACTGAACCGACCACTGATGGTTAGAGACAAAAAGACTCGGATTTTGAAAGTCAACTTTGGAAGAGAAACATTGGAATGTCTGCAGGAGGCGAAGCACCTCAAGAAAGATTTTCCACAGCGAAAGATCCCTGAGGCGATCACGAAACTCTTTGCTCGCTTTGAAGACTTCAGGGCTTACAACAATTCTCTGGATAAGATTGTGGATCTCTACAACTACTTGAAGACTGGTACAATTGAGAAGGAATACAGGTTATTTGAGAACAAGGTTGCCGCGATTGATGAAATGTTGGACCCGGCGTTGACCTCTCTCACTTGGAACTCTGAAGACCTTCAAGGCTATATCGAGCGCATCTTTCAGCGGGCAAAGGACTTGAATGAGTCTGTCCGAGAAACTCAAGACAACATCATCAAAATCCACGACGAGGTGAGTTTTACTTTTGATCAAATATTCACTTTGTCAGGTGAGTCAATGGGAGGATGCGCCGCTGTTCACAAGAGAGGAGGGTGGATTGCTGGACGAGGGAGGCTTGAGGCTCGAGAAGAGGAACAACCGGTACGCGGAGGTGAAGAAGGCTGGATACAGGATCTCATCCTTGATCAATGAAAACAGAATCCTCTTTGACATCGACCTTGATAGCGAGCACGAGAAGAAGAATTGGGAAACCTACCTGTGCTACATTGACGGCATCATCACGGATTCTCTCCTCCAGACAGTTGCTGCCTCTCTTGGTTATCTGCTGGACGAGACCGAGGTGGAGAGGCAGCCCAAGCCCTTGTTTGCCACCAGGTTGGAACTCAGTCAGCCGGATCTGGTCTTCCAGCCGAGCCTGGAGAAGGAGATTGTGAGCAACTTCTACGACACCGCGCTCTCCTTGGTCGACGATATCATGGGAATGGCCGGACTGATTCCCAGGATTGCAAAGTCTAAAGAAGGAGCAAACTACATCGAGGCGGTGAGGAAACATCCAGAATTGAAGCAGCTAAGAGAGATCTACATCTTGCGCTTGGAGAAGGTGATTGGCGAAGCAAAAGAGGAAGCAAATAGATATCTGCACTACGCCCACCTCTGGATTGAAAGTCGAAAAGAACACCTCCAATGTTTCCTTGAGTTCTCAAGACAGGTCAGAAAGCAAAGAAAAATATAAACAATATGACTACTTTCCCAGAGATGGTCCACGATGTAAATAAATTGATTTTTTACATTTCCAGCTGACAGAGGATGAGATAAAAATGGTAGAGAAAAAGCCCGATTCTGTGAAAAAGGTGCCTCCGTCACTTGAAGATTTCAGAGCTCAAATAGAACACTACGAGCAGCTCTACGAGGAAGTCAAGATGTTGCCAACCGTAAAGATATTTCAGTGTTGGTTCTGTGCTGACATCACTCCTTTCAAGACGACCTTGCTCTTCAACATAAAAAAGTGGAGTTACATCTTTAAGAAACATCTGCTGGATCGTCTGGTCGACAACCTCTCAGAGTTGAATCAATTCATAGAAGTTGCCGATGAGGGTTTGATGTCCCAGCTCCGCGAAGGAGATTATCCGGGCCTCGTCAAAGTGATGGAACTCCTGCGTCTGATCAAAGAAAGACAACGAAAGACGGATGGGATGTTTTCTCCGTTGAGAGAGATCGTTGTTTTGTTGGGCAAGTACGGCGTCTCCATTCCAGAGGACACACTGGACCAGATGAACGAGCTTCCAGCTAAATGGAGAAATACAAAGAGGCTGTGCTGTGTTGCGAGACAGAACGTCGGATCACTTCAGAGCACAGAGATTGTCAAACTGAGAAATCGGATTGAACAATTTGAACGGGTCCAGCGCAGCTTCCGAATCACCTACTCAACATTGGAGTTTTTCTCCTTTGAATGCAAGGCACCTTACACGCACCTGAAAAGGGCAAATCATGACCTGGAGGAGCTGGAGGAGCAGGTTAAAAAACTTCAGTCGGAGGCAGATCTCTTTGAAGTTCCGGTTCCGGACTTCTCGCTGACAATGAAGTGCAGACACGAGAACAAAATGATGAAGTTCGTCTGGGATTACATCGAGCTGGTTAAGACCTCCATTGACGAGTGGAAGAAGACCATGTGGCAAGAAATTGACGTGGAAAACATGGACATGGAGTGCAAAGAGTACAGCAAGGATCTGCGCTCCTTTGATAAGGCGACACGGGAGTGTAGTGCTTTTATAGGCCTTGAGTTGATGGTGAAGAACATGTTGACGTCCCTCAGAGCTGTGGAAAGGCTTCAAAGCTCTGCGATTCGTGAGAGACACTGGGAACAGCTGGTGCAAGCAACGAGGGTGAAGTTTGACATGAACGACGACACGAGCCTGGCGGACATGCTGGACCTCAACCTGCACAAGCACGAGGAGGAGGTGACCAACATAGTTGACAAGGCCGTGAAGGAGCTGGCCATGGAGAAGATGATAACACATCTGGCCATAACATGGAAAGACATGAACTTTGAATATGATCATCACAGGCGAACAGGTACGATATCATAAAGGGCTGTTTACAATGTTGTATATAGCAGCAGTGCAACTTAATCATTACTAGGCTTCACGCTTCTGAGAACATCAGAGGAGATGATTGAGACGTTGGAGGAGAACCAGGTCCAGCTGCAGAGCATGATGGCGAGCAAGTTCATCGGACATTTCTTCAAAGAGATCTCAGGGTGGCAGAAGACGCTGGGGGTGGTCGACCAGGTGATCACTCTTTGGTTTGACGTTCAGCGAACCTGGGCGCACCTCGAATCCATCTTTGTTGGATCCGAGGACATCCGACAACAGTTGCCGATAGATTCGGAAAGATTCGACAACACAAATGAACGATTTGTGGCGAAGCTGAAGGTGATCACGAGGAAACCAAACATCATAGAGGCGACAAGCACTCCCGGTTTAGCAGTAGAGCTTGAAGTAAGGATATCTGGATTATATCTTCATAGATTTTGAAATGTGAAAATCCAGGAGATTCAGTCCCAGCTGTCACTTTTTGAAAAGGCATTGGCTGAGTACTTGGAGACAAAGAGGCTCGCTTTCCCAAGGTTGGAAGAGGAGAATTTGAGCAATCTTGAACTCTTCCAGGTTTTACTTTGCGTCCTCTGCAGACCTTCTTGACATGCTCTCAAACGGTGAGATACGTTTCATTGTTAATTCTCTTCCAAGGAAACCAACCGATGCTTGTGGCAAAGCACCTCACAAAACTCTTTGACTCCATGGCAAAGATCAAGATGGAGGACGAAACCAGGTTTTCGCTCTTCTCCTTATCAGTCCTCTATCTCCCTGCCTTCAGCATAACAGCTGTTGCAATGACAGCCAAAGACGGCGAGGAAGTTGCATTCTTCAAGGCTTGCCTGTGCGAAGGCCAGGTGAGGAGGTGGCCAGGTGGCCAGGTGGCCAGGTGAGGAGGAGGCCAGGTGGCCAGGTGGCCAGGATGGAGGTTCAAGTGCTTTTGATTTCTTCCAAGGTTGAGAAATGGTTGAAGGCGCTGATGTCCACGATGCGGGAGACGGTCAGAAACACATTGATGCAGGTGACAACGAGCACAGAGAGGAGAATTCTTTTGACAACCCAGGCAATGAGCACATACGAGGAGACTGCGCGAGAGAAATGGTTGTTCAACTATCCCGCCCAGGTGGCTCTGGCGGGAACTCAGATCGGCTGGACCTCTGAGGTGATCTTTTCGTTCAAGGCTGTTGTTACAAGATTTTATTTAGGTCAGTTCAGCCTTCTCTTGTCTGGAGGAGGGTCTCGAGAATTCACTGAAGGATTATTATAAGAAGCAGATCGTCCAGCTCAACAACCTCATCTCTCTGCTCCTGGGAAATCTGACGAGAGGAGATCGTCAGAAGGTTGGAAGACAATTGATAGATGGATCGTTGCATCGTTGCTCTCCAGGTGATGACAATCTGTACAATCGATGTCCACTCTCGCGACGTGGTAAGCTCTTGAATGTTCGAGCAACACAGATTTTGATTTCTCTTGAAGGTGAGCAAGATGATCGGCCAGAGGATCGACTCCTCGCAGTCCTTCAGCTGGCAATCCCAGCTGAGACACAGGTGAGGAAGGTTTTGAGGTTCACCATTGCCAGGTGGGACGATGTGGAGGAGGACTGCTTTGCAAACATCTGCGACGCCCAATTCCGGTACTGGCACGAGTACCTGGGCTGCACCCCACGCCTTGTCATCACTCCACTCACAGACAGGTAGATCTGGGAGAGTCAGCGCTAGGACTTTCAAACGTTCAGGTGTTACATCACTCTGACCCAATCTCTCCACCTGATCATGGGCGGAGCGCCTTCTGGTCCAGCTGGCACGGGCAAGACTGAAACAACGAAGGACCTTGGGAAGGCGATCGGGATGATGGTCTATGTCTTCAACTGCTCAGAGCAAATGGATTATCAGTCTTGTGGCAACATCTTCAAAGGTCTCGCACAGACAGGTGGTTCAACTATTGGTGGATTCTGCATTTGCAGCAACAAGTGAAAACCATCAATCTTTAAAGGCGCTTGGGGTTGTTTTGATGAGTTCAACCGGATCACGGTGGAGGTGCTCTCTGTGATTGCTGTGCAGGCAGGAAATCAAATAACTAACCAAAACTCCACTCCACGGTGCAGGTGAAAAGCATCCAGGATGCGATCAAGGACTCCCAGGATGTCTTTGACTTCATGGGTCAGGAAATCCCCATGATGCCAACCATTGGGTATTTCATTACTATGAACCCTGGCTATGCAGGAAGATCTGAGCTTCCCGAGAACCTGAAGGCAAGCTGGTTATTTTTTTCATAGAATTTTCATTGAGTTTTTGTCTTTAGGTTCTCTTCCGTCCATGCGCAATGTGTGTGCCCGACTTGAGGCTGATCTGTGAGATCATGCTGGTGGCCGAAGGGTTCATGGAGGCGAGGCAGCTCTCCAGAAAGTTCATAACGCTGTACAAGCTTTGCAAAGAGCTACTCTCCAAGCAAGACCACTATGACTGGGGTCTCAGGGCCATCAAATCCGTCCTAGTTGTTGCCGGCAGTTTGAAGCGGGGTGACAAGGAGAGGCCGGAGGAGCAGGTTCTGATGAGAGCTATGAGGGATTTCAACCTGCCGAAGATAGTGGCAGAAGACAGCCCAGTGTTTCTTGGTCTCATCTCTGACCTTTTCCCAAACCTGGATGTGCCCAGGCGGAGAGACCAGGAGTTCGAGAAGGCCGTCAAGAGTGGTTGCTGCGACAACAAGTTGCAGCCGGACGAGAGTTTTAACTTGAAAGTTGTCCAGCTTGACGAGCTGCTGAAAGTCCGGCACTCTGTGTTCATAATCGGAGCTGCAGGGACGGGAAAGTCATCAACGTGGAAGACGTTGCACAAGGCGTACCAGAGCCAGGGGAAGAAAGCAACCTTCACTGACCTGAACCCAAAAGCTGTGTCCAACGATGAACTCTACGGCATCATTAACCCATCAACCAGGGTAAAAGATTCGGAATTTTATGCATGGAAATATAGAAAACGATCCACATTTAAGGAATGGAAAGACGGCCTGTTCTCGAACATAATGCGTGACCTTGCCAACATGCAAGGAGATGGCCCCCGTTGGATTGTCTTGGTAATTCTTCTTTTTGTCACCGTTGTTATTGTCTTCCCAGTGGTATCCCAAGTGATTCTTTCACATGTATTCTATTCTATCTGGATAGGATGGCGACATTGATCCCATGTGGATTGAGTCGCTGAACACGGTGATGGACGACAACAAGATCCTGACCCTGGCTAGCAACGAGAGGATCCCGCTCCTTCCCGAGATGAAACTCTTGTTTGAGATTTCCAACCTGAGGTTTGCCACCCCGGCCACCGTGTCCAGGGCAGGCATCCTGTACATCAACCCTGGAGACCTTGGTTGGAGACTTTATGTTACCAGCTGGGTTGAGACACGAGAGAACTCCAACGAGAAGGCTCTCCTTACCATGCTGATGGACAAATATGTCCAAGTTCTGCAAGATCTGATGATCAAGAGATTTTCAGTGAAAATCACCCCAATCTCTTCGATTTCCCACACCCAGCTGCTCTGTGCTCTTCTAGAGGCACTCATCATTCCGACCAATGTGCCGGCCAACTCTCCCATCGAGGTTTACGAGATCTACTTTGTCTTTGCCTGTATCTGGGCTTTTGGCTCTGCCCTCTGCCCTAACGGACAAACCGACTACAAAAGTGAATTTTCCAAGATTTTCCTTTCCCTCTTCACCAATTCCGTGAAATTCCCAGACGACTGTTCCGTGTTCGACGTTTGGGTTGTTCCCGAGACTAATGAGTTCTCTCATTGGAGTGCCATGGTGCCCACTTTTGAGATGGAGCATGATCTTCCCTTGCAAGCATGTCTTGTCCACAACTCGGAGACCATAAGGATAAAATATTTCCTCGACCTCTTGGTTAAGCTGAACGTTCCAACAATGTTGGTGGGCTTGGCAGGGACAGGCAAGACTCACTTGATCAATGAGAAGCTTAACCAGATGGGCGAGGAGTACGTCTTCAACTTGATCGCCTTCAACTTCTACTACAAGTTAGTTTCCCTGACTTTACACCATCACTCATCCTCCCCAGCTCTGAGATGACCCAGAAAATCCTGGAGAAACCGTTGGAGAAGAAGATGGGGAAGAACTTTGGGCCAGTTGGGAACAAGAAGCTGATCTATTTCCTTGATGATTTGAACATGCCTGAGGTTTGGCAATGATCAGCTGTTAAGGCCCACCTCTTGCATCCAGGTTGACTCCTATGGCACGGCTGGCCCCCACACGATCATCAGGCAGCACCTGGATTACGGCCACTGGTATTGCAGGAGCAAACTCACCCTGAAGGATGTCCACAACACACAGTGAGTCCTTGTCCACCTCAACAGAAAAATAATACCACCCTTTGAAGGTACATCGCCGCCATGAACCCAACAGCAGGGAGCTTCGCAATCAACCCAAGGTGAATAATGTGGATCAGAATCACCCACAGTGGATGATTCCCTGCCAGGTTGCAAAGACACTTTGCCACCTTTGCCGTTGTCTTCCCGAGCGAGGAGTCTCTCTTCGCCATCTACAACACTATCTTCAGTGACCATCTCAAGGTCTGGACTCCATTGTCACAAGATCGGCAACTAACTATGAATATCTTTTCAGAACCCAGCAAACAAATTTGTCCCCACCGTTCAGAAGCTCGGCGAAAAAGTGGTTGATGCAACGGTATACCGTAATATATGTAACTAGAAGTCTAGGGGCCCTCCGGGCCCCGACTTCTAGCTTGCGGCCCTTCGGGCCGGCTTTGGGCCCTTCGGGCCTGCTTGACTTCGTCCTTCGCGCCCTTCGGGCGCTCAGGCCGTGTGACCCACGGAGTGCGTTAGTCTGTTGATTGTGTGTGGATAGTGTGTTAGCCCGCGGATTATTTTGTGACGGAGGAGCAGCAGGAGCAGGAATCACGTATTCTAGGAGTTAGGATGGTTCAAAACCAATGAACAACTATGTATTGTGAAACGAAAAAAATTGACAAATATCAAAGGATGATATGTAACATTTCAAAACACTTTCGCGCAGAATTTCAAAAACTTTTCAAAGATTTAGAAAATATAAATTTTCCCTTTTCAGATTTCAATTCATCTTCGCTGTGCTCAGATCTTCAACCCGACCGGAGTATTCAAGAAAAAAAAGATTTTTTTTTAATGACAATCATTGCCCAGAAAAACTTCCACTACATCTTCAATCTGCGCGACCTGAGCAATGTCTTTGCTGGAATGCTCTTCTCGACCCACGTGAGAAATCTCTCAGATCACATATTGGCAAAATTGAGTTTAAAAACTTTATGTTCTAAATCAGGAATGTGTGAAAACACCTGAAGACCTAACCAGGTTGTGGGTGCATGAGACATCAAGGGTGAGCTGCTGGAAACCCATTGGAATATTTTTTCTTCGAGCTACAGGGTGTCCCAGAAAAAAGTGTGTTTTAAAAATTTTGGGCATTCTGGGCCAGGCCCAGAATAGCCCAGAATGTTGGAAATTCTGGGCCTTTTGGGCAAATTCTGGACCTTTTGGGCATGTGTGCCATTTTGGGCCTTTTGGGCCATTCTGGGCCATTTTGGGCCATTCTGGGCATTCTGGGCCTTTTGGGCCATTCTGGGCCTTTTGGGCCATTCTGGGCCTTTTGGGCCATTCTGGAACTGACCAGGCCCACTTGAAAGTTTGCCCCCACTATGAACTTTCTGCGGTTCAATCAACATTAGAGGCAGTTTAATAGCAACTTGATCAGAAAAGACTCAAATTTCCAATGGGATGCCACGCCATATTGTGGAAAAGTTTATTTGGTACAGCAGAGAGATTTTCAACCAGACAATCACAATAGTTTTGTTTTTAATTGGCATAACCCAGTGATTTTTAGAAAGCTGATATCTGGACATTTTGATATTTTTATATTTCAGAGACTCTAGGTGAATT
>JACLAC010026449.1_pt1 | contig 13255 bp, 8 predicted proteins | sample 8027881 | NCBI WGS metagenome assembly JACLAC01 (sample SAMN15725517, study PRJNA655200) | protist metagenome | isolation source: fluorescence activated cell sorting (FACS) single amplified genomes of... | place: Spain: Blaines Bay Microbial Observatory, Mediterranean Sea | collected 2016-01-19 | reverse complement strand
CGTCACTGGGAAGATTGGAACACCACAAGATATAAGCAATATGATCCAATTTTTGCTCAACTCGAATAATCAATGGATTACAGGACAAATATTTACTATAGATGGAGGGTTGTCGACTACAAAGAAGTGAGGCTGGTTAGTTCAAATAAACCTTTTTACTTAGTACAACCCGGATCATCAACTATTTAATGAAATGCAATAAGGGTAAACTTGACATGCAAATTCTAAATGATTTCTAGAAGCAAAAATCTCACGAACAGACCAGATAGTAGTGGTAGTGTCCTTTATTGGATGCAGCGTGAAAAACGATTTTCCGACAATTGGGCTTTGCTACAAGCGCAAAAACTAGCAATAGAACGCAAAAGTTCCTTGATCGTTGCTTTTGTATATGTTGGGCAATACACTGAGGCTAACTTACGTCAGTATTCATTCATGTTTGAAGGACTTAAAGAAACTTCCAGTTTATTATTGAAAAAGAACATACCGTTCCTTTTGATACAGGGTAATCCGAGACATCAAATTCCTAAACTGATTGAACAGTTTAGCATTGGTACCCTAGTTACTGACTTTTCACCACTAAAAGTATATAAGCGCCGGACCGAATCTGTAGCTACAAAAATCAACATTCCTTTCCACCAAGTGGATGCTCATAATATCATTCCGGTCTGGGAAACTAGTAATAAGCAAGAGTGGAGTGCCTATACAATAAGACCAAAAATTTTGTCGAAGTTACCGAAGTTTTTGGTCGATTTCCCTAAAGTAACTATACATCCTTTCCCACTGAACCAACAGTTTCCTCGTATTGATTGGCGACGAGCATACAATAACTTAAAAATTGACAAAACTATAAAGTCTGTTCTAGGTTTAATACCAGGTGAATCTGAGGCCCATGAGCAACTAAGTCGCTTTAAGAAACAACCCATAGAAGAATACATGAACCATCGTAACGACCCAAACAGAAAAGTATTAACTAATCTGAGTCCATACCTACATTTTGGCCAGATTTCTCCGCAACGAGTAGCTTTATCCTTATGGGACTATGATAAAATAGAGAACAAAGGCATTTTAGAGCAACTCATTGTACGACGAGAATTAGCTGATAATTTTTGTTATTACAATTGTCAGTACGATGAAGTAGAAGGATTTCCAAAATGGGCAAAAAAAAGCTTGAACGAACATAGAGAAGATAAACGTGAGCATGTGTACAACCCAGACCAGCTTGAACGTGGTAAAACCCACGATGATTTGTGGAATGCAGCTCAAAATGAAATGGTTATTACCGGTAAGATGCATACCTACATGCGCATGTATTGGGCAAAAAAAATTCTTGAGTGGAGTTCAAATCCGGAAACCGCTCTCCAAACTGCTATAGACTTAAACGATAAGTATGAACTAGATGGTAGAGATCCCAATGGGTATACGGGAATTGCTTGGAGTATTGGTGGTCTACATGATCGAGCATGGTTCGAACGACCAGTATTTGGAAAGGTCCGCTACATGAGCTATAAAGGTTGTCAAAGTAAGTTTGATGTCCGTTCGTATATTCAAAAAATAAATTCGATTTTACTTGCTGAGTAATATACCACCATGAGTTTAGTGTCTTACTCGTTGATCTCGAAAAAATCCAATCGCGTCTGATTGAATATAACCAGAAGTCCGACTCGGTATACCACCCAAAAAACATGAAAATTAAACATCTAAATTTGAGAGGGAAGTTCGAATGAAAGTTGCAATGATCGGTGGTACAGGCTTTGTAGGCTCGTACATCACAGATGAGCTAATTAGCCATAATATGATACCGCGTCTTCTCATCAGGGAAGGATCTGAATCCAAGCTACTCCAGCCAGAGAAATGTGAAATTGTTTATGGAGATTTGTCTCATCACCATGATCGTACTTCGGTACCTGCAATTTTGGAAGTGCTGGAAGGTTGTGACGCTGTTATTTACAACGTCGGTGTAATCCGCGAATTTCCGTCTAAAGGCTTAACATATGAAAAATTGCATTTCCATGCCGCGAAATGGTGTATTGATGCAGCGAAAGAGCTAAATATTAGTAGGTTTATATTAATGTCAGCTAATGGGGTAAAAAAAGAAGGAACAGGATATCAAAACACAAAAATGTTGGCAGAAGATTATCTGAAGGCATCTGGCTTAGACTATACGATCTTTAGACCTTCTCTCATTTTTGGAGACCCAAGAGGCGGAAATCGCCCAGAATTCTGCTCGCAATTAAAAAAAGACATGCTAAGTTTACCTATCCCTGCACCTAACTTTCATAAAGGGCTAAATCCGTTTAACGCAGGTAATTTCGCACTATCCCCCATTCACGTTAAAGATGTAGCAAAAGTATTTGTCAAATCACTGACTGAAGAGGAAACAATCAAAAAAACTTATCATCTTGGAGGCGAGACCTATTACTGGAAAGATATTATATCAATCATTTCTAGAGCTTACGGCAAGAAAAAATGGACAATTCCAGCTCCAGCTTTTGCTATTAAAACTCTTGGTGCTTTACTGGGCGGATTTCCTTGGTTTCCTATAACTAAGGATCAAATTACTATGCTAATTGAAGGAAATGTTTGTCAATCTGACGGTGTATATGAAATGTTCAACCTAATTCCTACACCGTTTAACTCTGAATCTTTATCCTATCTAAAAAATTGAAATAACCCTTTTCTCTAGTATTCATTATAGGGTAGTCTGTATGCGTAACCACGAGAAACTTGCCACTACACGCTTATCATAATTAAGAGATAACAAACGAAGTTTGACCAACTAGATTTCAATCTTAATTAGAAGTCCAATGGGCAGAGTTCAGTACGTACATTCTGCGGGTATTCCCTGGGTAATCGGAGCAAAACACATTAGTAAAAGTGTACGCCAGATCTGTTTGTTATTCGGCGAGAGGTATGTCAGGTGGTATGGAAAATAACTCCCCCAAATATTACTAAACCAAACAAATAATACCATCACTCTAAGTCTCTGGTGATATAACCATAGAAACACTTTAGATATTTAGTATCATTGGATTATATATAAAATGAAAATTGGAATTATAGCTATTTGCGTGCTTGTCAGTACCGCTTTGATCAGTCGGAATCAAAACCAAAGAAACACTTTGGTTGTTGGGCAAGAGGGACCAGATTTCTCACTAACATCAGAAAATAACGAGAATATCTCATTAAAAGAATTCCTTGGCCAATCTGTGGTTATCTACTTTTTCCCCAAAGCTGATACACCTGGGTGAACTAAACAAGCTTGCGGGTTCCGCAATATCTATCAAGAATACGAAAGAGAAAAAATTATAGTCCTTGGTATCAGTTACGATTCACCCAAATCACTGAGGGCATTCAAGGAAAAGCATAAATTACCATTTCACCTCTTATCTGATAAAGACAAACATATCTCCCGTTTGTATGGTGCTAACGGTCTGCTTTGGCTGAAACGCATTACATTTATAATAAACCCAAATGGTATCATTGAGAAAATATACACTGGAATGAACCTAAATTCACATGCGGAAGAAATCTTTGATTACATCGTCAAAGAAAGAAATCTTGCTCCGATAGGCAACTAGTGTATTTAGTAGTAAGTACTGCAATTAACTATTTTAGAATTGTGGAAAGTTGAGAAGACAGTTGCCAGAAACGATAAATAATATATCAGTACCAACGGTTACAGTGATTGGTGGGGGCTTAGCTGGAAGTGAAGCTGCTTGGCAGCTAGCTTCGCAAGGTATTAGTGTAGATCTATTTGAAATGCGGCCCACAGTAAAAACCGGAGCCCACCAAACATCGAATCTAGGTGAGCTCGTTTGCTCGAATTCTCTTGGCTCAGATTTGTCTGATAGAGCATCTGGAGTCTTGAAAGCCGAATTGCGTCAGCTAGGTTCTATGCTGATGGATTGTGCTGACCAGACATCAGTACCTGCGGGTGGAGCCTTAGCCGTCGACCGAGAACAGTTTTCGAAATTAATAACTCAACGTATTTGCTCTCAACCTCATATACGTTTAATACGTGAGGAAATTACCGAAATACCTGATGGTCCCACAATTATTGCTTCAGGCCCACTGACATCTACGTCTTTAGCTGAGTCGATTGGGAAAATTTCAGGAGAAGATCACCTTTATTTTTTCGATGCTATCTCACCTATAGTCAGTCAGGAATCAATTGATATGGAAACCGCATTCCGAGGGTCACGCTACGGGAAAGGCGAACTAGACGTCGGAGATTACATAAATTGTCCAATGGATAAAGACCAATATGAACATTTTGTTTGTAATCTGATATCTGCCGATCGAATTGAGTTACATAGTTTTGAGGAAGCTATCAAGTCAGGTGTCAAGGCCGGCGCTCACCAATTTTTTGAGGGTTGTTTGCCAATCGAAATTATGGCTGAGAGAGGTATAGATTCACTCGCTTATGGACCAATGCGACCTGTCGGACTGACGGATCCACGTACTAACCGACGCTCCCATGCTGTGGTTCAGTTACGGCAAGATAACATAGCTGGTACACTGTATAATATTGTTGGATTTCAGACAAACCTCAAGTTTGCGGAGCAGAAAAGAGTATTCCAGTTAATCCCAGGATTAAACAAAGCAGAATTTGTACGTTTTGGTCAAATGCACCGCAACACTTTTATATCAGCTCCTACACTACTGCATCCGACGATGCAGTTCCGGCAACGAGAGGACTTATTTTTTGCTGGCCAGATTACCGGTGTAGAAAGCTATGTAGGCAATGTTGCAACGGGTCTTTTGGCCGGCTACAATATGGCTCGATTGCTAACTGGCCGTAAGTTGATGATTTTACCAGTAACTACTATTCTTGGGGCACTTTGTCATTATGTTACTCATGCTAGCCTTGCTGATTTTCAGCCGATGAAAGCTAACTTTGGTTTGCTTCCTCCTCTACAAATTGATACAAAAACAAAAGGAAGACGGATGAGAAAAAGACAACGCGCCCAAGCCCATTCGCAACGGGCATTGGCTGATTTAACGGCTTATTTAGCCAGTGTCAGTTAAATTACAATTACTAATGTTATTGAAAAATTAAAGTATCAATGTAAACAGATTTGACCTTTTTGTCCCCGAAAACCGCCCTTAATTTTTCCAGTAGCTGTTGTTTTAACTGTTGCTTCCCCGCGTCTGGGATGATTTCTTCAACGGTTTTGCTGCCCATGATTCGTTCAAGCTCAGTGCGTAAATAGATTGCTTGACCGCGGTCGCCAATCTTACTCCCTAGTTCGCTAACATCTGTTCCTAAGATTTCTTGTTTTATGGACTCTTCATTTCCCTCCATTACAGCAGCGATTCGCCAAGCAAAAGTGTGATGTATGATTATGGCTTCTGTGTTTGTTTGATTTGGAAATATCCACTCCGTTGGTTTTGCCATTGGAGTTAGGCGGATACCGTATCTTAGGTCTTTCTCTTCGGGCCAAAGCAATTCCATAATATCGACAAGGACTAAATCTGACCCTTCCGTGAATTTATACTTGAACTTTTTTGCTTCCTCAAAAAGATCGGAAATTTCTTCCTTCGTACTCAAGTATTCCTTTGTAAGTGCAGTTTCGTATACTTGTTCTTGTCGTTCTTCTTGTATTTTCTGGCGTGAAAAAGGTAGTGTGACGAAAAGAGAAGAAGTAAATAAGAAATAAAGAGCAGCTGGGATAATTAATAATAAGATAATATAGAGAAGAATGCGAGCTACCATTTCAATTGAATTGAGTATAAGATTCTCAGCATTGTGGTTTGCTTTAATTAAATTAGCTCGTTAGAATGTAAAAAATTGAATTTCCATCGGTAAGCCAACGTATATTTATGTTTGTCGAAAAATTATATCATAATCTAAGGAAACGAGACTGTGTCGTCTATACATCCGAAAGTTTTATTAGTCTGTAACAGTAACATATATAAAAACTATATTTCGCCAAACCAAGTAAAACGCCTAGAAAAAATCGCTAGTTGGGATTGGCTCAGTTTTGATCATACAGATATCGGTGCCCAATTGCCAAAAATCTTTTTTGAAGCTATCGAAGATGTAGAGGCTTTGATTATTAGTCATGGTTCTCCCTTAATCGGAGCTGAAATTATGGATTCGGCAAATCGGTTGAAGTTTATTGGTGAATTAGAAGACGATCGATTTAATAATCGAATTGATTTGAGCGCAGCTTGGGAGCGAAACATCCGTATTGTCGATACAACTAATGCATCTTCGTATCCAGTAGCTGAGTGGGCCTTAGCTTTAATACTAATTTCACTGAGAAACGCGGGAGCTCAGTTCAGGCGGATAATCAATGGAAACACAAAAGTATACCATCAAGCTCTCAATTACGCTGGCGGTGTTTTAAACGGTAAGAGGGTAGGGCTGATTGGTTGTGGACATATGGGGCGACGTTTGATCCAATATCTTCGTCCTTTCGAAACCGAGATTTGGGTGCATGATCCTTACTTGCCTAGTGAGATGGCTGAAGCAATTGGTTTCATACAAACGGCACTAGATAATATCCTCTCGCAGTGTGAAGTGATTGTCTGTCTAGCTCCATTAACTCCAAAAACAAAGGGAATGATAGGACGAGAAGAACTTAATAAAATCCCTTCGGGTTGCGTGTTAGTGAATGTTTCTCGCGGTGCAGTCATTGACTCTCAAGCACTTATCGAGCGACTGAAACGAGGTGATATCGTCGCAGGTCTCGACGTTTTCGATCCCGAGCCAATTCCGTCAAGTAGTGAGATCATCCATCTCGAAAATGTCTTTCTAAGCCCACATTTCGGCTACTTTACCGGAAATCAATTTCGGGAATCCTTTATTTTAATGGTAGATGAGTTAGAACGTTTCTTTGATGGCCACCAAACATACTTTGATCTTACCCCTAAATCTTTCGCCAATCGCCATGGGAATGAACCATAAAACCGAAAGAAGTTATGATTATCGTGGCAAACGATGGATTGTACCGTTAGCACCGCAAGCCCAGATCCATCTTTTTTGGATGCATAGATTCATCAGATGGTTTGCCGATTTAGGTTCTTTCTTCACTTGCCAATTATCCCCAGCCTGACTAGATTGGAGTAGCATTCCGTCCTCACCTGCTATCCACACTTCTGATTGACTAACAGCAACTACGCTTCGCCAGGTTCTTTGTTCTGGAGTATTTTGCAAACGCCAAAACTGGCCACCGTCAGTCGTTCTTAGGACGGTACCATCAACACCTACGACCCAGCCATTTTTCTCATCACTAAAAGAAACATCAAGTAATGGTAAGTCAACCCCAGACTTTTGCGACTGCCATTTTTGGCCACCGTTTTTAGTCATCCATATTGTTCCTTTCTCACCAACGACCCATCCTTTTTTCCGATTCACAAAATAAGTTGCCCACAGATGATGTGTATCCGGAGAGCCTTGCTTTTCCCAACTTGAACCACCATTCGTTGTGTGCAAAATCAATCCACCTCCACCAACAGCCCAACCTAAGGCCTCTTTCGTTAAAAAAATATCGGTTAAACCGTTTGCCAATCCACCTGCTTGCTGTCTCCACACTCGTCCACCGTTATTGGTGTAGTAAATTTCCCCTCGTAAGCTGACAAGCCAACCGTGTTCACGGCTAGTGAAAAAGAAGCTATTAATTTTTTCTGGTAAATTAGTTGAATCGTCATTATTAGTTAAGGGAAGCCAAGATTGTCCCCCATTTGTAGTCTGGAACAAGGTTCCACCTGAACCTCCTACCCAACCATTATTTTGATCAACAAAGTGTATATGATGTAGGTGGGCTTGAGTTGGAACATCCGAAATAGAAGAAGTTGGCTCACACCCACTAAAGATATAGGACATAATCAACAACAGAGCAGAAGTGACACGAAAAATTCGCATTGGTAGGTTAGAAGATCCATGGTAGGATAGGAAAAGATCGGAGTTCACAGGCCTAATTCTATCTGACTTATAATGAGCTGTCAATGAGTTATCTAATTGGTATTGATGGTGGTGGTACACAAACTATTGGTGTGATTGCGGATACTAATGGTAATCACTTATCCAAAGTAGTTGGAAAATCAACAAATTACCATGTGGTAGGTATTGAACAAGTAGAAGCAACATTAGGTTCAATTCTGAAGCAACTACTACAGAATATTGGTATCCGCGCGACTAACTGTCAGGCGGCTTGTTTCGGTTTGGCAGGCGTTGGCCGAGCAGAAGATCATCAGAAGATCTATCGTTTATGTGAAAGAATCGGAATTCCTAGACAATTTATTCTAACACACGATGCAGAAATCGCTTTAACTGCTGGTATTCGATCAGGTATAGGTGTCCTAGCAATTTCTGGTACAGGATCCATGGTGTACGGTCAAAATTCAGAAGGGAAATCCGTTCGAGTTGGTGGTTGGGGACACCTACTCGGGGACGAAGGTAGTGGCTATGATATTGGCCATCGAGGTTTAAAAGCTATTACTCAAATGAGCGATGGTAGACGACAGCCAACTACTTTGCGAAAATTTATCTTAGCTCAAATTTCGTTGGATAGAGTAGATCAGCTTGTGAGATGGGTCAGTATGGCAAGTAAAAGCCAAATATCAGCATTAGCTATTTCAGTGTTTGAGTCAGCAGGAACGGGTGATAAAGTAGCACAAGCGATCATCGAGCAAGCTGGTAAAGCCTTAGTAATTGCTATTCGGACAGCCATACGTCGCCTTGAACTATCCACCAATTCTGAAGTTTTTTTGAGTGGAGGCGTTTTCCAAAACCAGCCGAGTTTTGTCCGTTTTTTACAAGAGCAATTTCCAGAGAAAACGATTCAATTAATTCGGCAAGAACCGGTCTGTGGGGCTATTCGAATAGCTCAAAGACTAACTCGATAATGACAGATCATTTCAAAACCACCATTTTTCGGCTTTCTTGGTAACCATTCGCTTTCAAAATATAGAAATATATTCCACTTGCCACCGGTTTTCCCGTCTGATCCAAACCATCCCAATAACCAGACCGTTTCTTATTATGATAGAGGCCAGTGGGTAGATAACCTAGTTCTAACCGACGAACAATATTACCAATAGAGTTATAAATCTCTATATAAACTGTTGATGGTGCATGTAACTGAAAGGGTATCCATGTTTCTGGGTTGAAAGGATTAGGGTAATTTTGGCCGGCTTTAGTTTCGTTAGGTTGAACCTGTTTCGTTACTTGGTTTGTTTCGTCTCTATCGGAATACATGGTGGATGATTGTTGTATCATCAAATCCTTAACTACTTTCCGGTAAATTTTATTGCTACCCAATAGCGAAATATAAACTTCGTTTGGGTCAATGAAAGCCTGACCGGTTAGCGTTTTCATATTGCCAAGATTAAGGTTCCAATATCCATTTTTGTTTGTTTGGGATATCATTAACTGTGCTTTTTTTGCTGTTAAAATGACTAGTTCATCAACTTTGGGCTGGCCGTTGGGATACAAAACCTGACCAAAAATAACTTTTGGTTGACCAGTACTTATGGGTGTAGTCGTAAAATTTATAACTTTACTTCTTTTGATTTGTTTATTTTGATCAAAAACTTCAGCTTGAACCAGATAGGTATGATTTGGCTTCAGGTCCGACAGATTCAGGTAGTGGCTTTGTCTTCTGCTAACTTGCTCTATAGTTTTGGTGTACCATACCTTATCGTTTATTGATCGCCATTTAAGTTGGCTTTGCCCAACTTTGTCTGTGCGAAAAACTAACGTAGCTGAGGATGCCGTTAAATTTCCCACAGTTAAGTGATGTATTGTATTAATATTACCTGAAGGTAATATCTGATTGAGGGCCGTTTGGGTATGATGAATTACTGCTGGGGCGTTGAGGGCAGTGGGAGTCCAAGAAACATCCTGAGTAACTCCAATAAAATAGCCTATATCGCCATGTAGTGGAAAATCGTCACCTTGAACTGTACCATCTACCTTAAAGACAGACCTCCACGATTGGGTGGATGACTCCCAACTGGTCAAGACTTGGCCGTTTGGAATAGTAGATAAGACTCCACTGGCTATCAAACTAGCAGGATAAGGAATACTAATTAAATTCAATCCCGCTTTGAGCTGTAGTGTTACTGGGGTAACAATGGGGTCGCCAGTAACACTCCATTCCGTTGGTTCCTCGATTTCTATCAAGTATCCTCGGTTAGACTGGATGTTAAAATCTTCACCCAGATTGTTACTTGCTACCTTAAAAGACTGACTCCAGCTTTGAGTGTCGGCTTTCCATTCCATAATTGAGCTAGCATTAGTAATCTCATTTAGTAAACTGTGTGCAGTGTGATTGATATTGGAATTAACTGACAGAGCCAAAAGATTAAATCCGACTAATAGATCTGTGCTGATATCAATATCAACCATTTGTATATTCAAAATCAGTGTTTCTGTAGCTATGCCACCATATCCATCAGTTGCCGTAACGGTAATAGTAACTGCCATATCTTGATCCACATCAGGTGGGGTATAAGTAACTGATTGACCACTTAGACTACTGAGTTGACCTTGACTAGCTGACCAGTCAAAACTCAGTGTATGGTTGTCACTATCATGAGCGACTATTGATAAGTTAGTAGTTTGGTTTTCTAGTAAAGGATTGGTACTTGCCGATAATGAGGTAATAATGGGGTGGGCATTCTGCAATTGTAGCGAGACATCAATAAATGAATGTACAGGTAGACTATTACTGGATTGAATTATGAGTTGATCAGTATAAGTACCAGTATTCATTCCACCTAATATTAAAGATAATCCAACCGATACAGATCCACCCGCTGGGATAGAAGTGGAAGATATACTTGGGGCCAACCAGCTGTTTCCGCTGTCAAGAGAAATACTCGAAATGTTTAATCCTACATTACTATCGTTGAATATAAGAATATTGCCCTGATATTTTAGAGCTGATTCAACATTGATTCTACCAATGAATTCTCCGTTCATCCATTCGATCTGATCTGCGCTTTGCCGAATAATATTATTTACTTGATTAGGACTTAGTAATGGGTTCTTGGCCAAAATAAGGCCAGCTAAACCACTAACAAACGGAGTAGACATTGAGGTGCCACTTTTATTTCCATACCCACCACCATTTAGCGTACTAAGAATTTCAACTCCAGGTGCTACAATATCAACCCAACTACCATAATTGGAAAAATTAGCCCTACTATTATTGGTATCAGTCGCACCTACAGATATCACATTACCGTAAGCTGCAGGGTAACTCTCTATCGTGGTGTTATCGTTACCGGCAGCTGCTACAAGTACTATCCCCTGAGAGTAAGCGTAGTCAATGGCTTGCTTAAGCGTGAAATCATTTGAATCTGCGCCTAGGCTCATATTAATTATGTCAGCTCCATTATTAACCGCATAAGTGATTCCTTTAGCAATATTACTTGTATAACCACCTTCATCTGAAGAACCTTGATCTCCAAGCACTCGAATTGCCATCAGTTGGCAACTCCACATAACTCCTGCTATACCTTGATTATTGTCAGATATAGCACCTACAATCCCAGCAACGTGAGTACCATGTTCGCCTTCGTTGGGCTGGTTATCTTCAGGAATTGAATGAAAATCCCAACCATAGACATCATCGATATACGTATTTCCGTCATCATCAATTCCGTTTTCTGGTATTTCCCCAAGGTTTTTCCATATGTTAGTAGTTAAATCCACATGGTTATAATCTATACCTGAATCAATGATAGCCACCACTATATTGTTGGAAGAACCTGTTTCATAATCCCAGCCGGCGGTAGCATTAACTTGAGCCAATCCCCATTGGCTTGAATACTTGATATCATTGGGAACCAATTTCTGACGATAGATATAGTTGGGTTGTGCTAATTCAATTAGTTCGTGTTGTACTAGGGTCTCAATCGTATTTGATAAGGGTTGATTCAAATCCAACTCCAGTCGGTAGAAACTTCCTAATGAGCCAAGCTGTGTACCAAAGACAGATGTTACCCTACTTACCGATAATTCTTCAAAAAGATGGTTGAGTGATAACGAGCTAGTGAAGTTAGCCCCATTCGACTGTTCTGGGTTACTAATCAAGGAGTTATCCACAATTTTTATAATCACTTCGTTAGGTGAATAATCGCTGTCTAAATTGGGAGGTAAGTGTGTAGAAATCGATGATGTATTAGCTAAACCGACTGTTTCAGCAAATGTGAGAGAAGTTGGTTCAGCTCTAATTGCAAACAAGACATCATTATAAAGACGAATTTCATCAATCTGTCCCTGAAAAAATTTGTTTTCGTTGGATTCACCGTCGAGAAATTCTGTCCACTGATTGATATTTCCGATCCCAATGTTTCCACTATGACTATATAGTTTTCCGCCTGCAGCGGTTGCTCTCAGTTCCTTATTCAACCATAATTCTAATTTGTTCGAAGATACAATATCAGTTGTTTTTCTTAACACTAGTGCAACTTCATACCAAACATCAGACTCAATTGGGGTAGAAGCCCATTCTCCAGACCAGTTACTTTCACTTGTATTTTGGTTCCACCCTCCAGCATATAACCTTCCATTTTCTATATAAATGTTCAAACCACGAACATTGCCTCCTTGCTCATAAAGGATTTGTTTATTGGCTATTGAAGTATCATCGGCCTTAAATATAACAACAATGGTTTTACTGGACCAAGGGCCTCCTATATTTATCAAATTATGATTGGGTACTGACACATAGTCGTTGATACCATCAAATTGAAGGGCCTTATTATCAGCATCATTATCAACTGGTCTATCTACCCATTGAGGACTACCTAAAATTATCCCATCATGTCCTGTTTCTGATTCAATTGCTACCACTCCTGAACTTTGGTTAAATTTCCAAACGAATACCGGATCGATAGCTCCATCGACTCTGACTGATAATGCCAACAAAAAAATGAAAATGATGCCCGGATGAGAATAAAGTATCTGATCCTTTCTGTTCTTCGAAACAATTTTCGGCATTTTTTTATAAGTCTTCATTACTACAAATTATTCTTGAAAAATCAATTTTTCTGCGCATTCGGCCCCAGACTATGTCAAATCAAATGGTAATTTAGTGTAACTCTGACCAGCAATCATCGTATTAATCGCTGTCTTTGTTGCTCTATTCTATTCAAAGACCGATACAGAGATTTATCTGTATATTACACCATATTAAACCAATGATTTGGTCCAATAAACTAAGTTTAATCGCACTTTAAAGGAGTCCGAGTGTATGTCCACTCGTCGTCAACTATTGGTTTGGGCGTCCGTAATTAT
>JACLAC010000280.1_pt1 | contig 13258 bp, 10 predicted proteins | sample 8027881 | NCBI WGS metagenome assembly JACLAC01 (sample SAMN15725517, study PRJNA655200) | protist metagenome | isolation source: fluorescence activated cell sorting (FACS) single amplified genomes of... | place: Spain: Blaines Bay Microbial Observatory, Mediterranean Sea | collected 2016-01-19 | reverse complement strand
ATTTTCACTATCTTGTACACCATTTTCATTTAAATAAAAATGAATATCAAATTCTAAATCATCTTGTTTGATATTGTTGTTGGAGATGGTGGAGAAGGAGGTTGTGGAAGAAGAAGACGCCATTGTTTTATATGTACACTTGTGTTGTCTCTCCTTTCTTTTTGTTTGTACACAATGTGTAGAGTCTTACATATATATAGTAAAATATGACTTTTTTTAATAAATTGAATTGTGGGCCGCCGGAACGATGGCTGAATATCCGAGTTTATATTCAATGTCTATTACCTATTAAATATACATAAATCGGTATACTAAATATATACTTGGTGAGCACCTCTGTTTTTTGGTGAAAGGTTAAGGTGTTTTTAATTCTGTATATGCGAATAGCATAGCGGGGTTTCCTGAGTAGCTATATACCTTTACCTTTCTCTGGACACGTACAAAAGAAAGTTGACGACTTTTCGACGACCACCACCTGGACAGTAAAAAAAATAAGAAAGTCTATTTTAATGTTATACACTTTAACTTCGAAAGAGTAGTCGTCTATAGACTATTTATATGCATCGATATATATATTGTATATTATAAAATCGATTATATATAGATATTTTACATGCTCCATTAGTATTCATACAACAAAGTAGATATAATAGAAAAAAAGTTAAATAGAAATATTTGTAGAGAAAAAGAAAATAATAGAATCATTAAAACATGGAGATTATAAGCAAAGTATTAAGAACAATTAAGGAAATATATGATGTTATTGACGATACAGCAGGAAATAAAAGAAATTGTGCAAAAGCATTAGTTCGCGTTGATGGTATACAAAGGATTGTACAAAATTGCCTAGAATCAAATGGAGAGACAGAGCAAAAGTTATTTATTCAACAAGTTATTGACGAAAATCAGCGACAAGCCCTTGAAAATTTAGCCCAGCATATGAATGAATTTTTAATGCTTATTAAGAACCATTCCAACCATAGTTTTTTTAGGAGAGCTACATTCAATAAGAATTTCAAATCAAGCTACGAAGATCTTGATAAGCATATTTCTAATGATATTCAAATTATACAAATGGGATTTGATATGAAAGTCATTGAACAAAATAAAAAAATACTAGAACAAACAAAAATTACATTAGATCTGGATGATAAAATGGATGAAACACTTGGTGTATTGTATAAAATTGAACAAAGGCAAAATGAAGCAGAGAAAGGATATTTAAAAAAAGATATCGAGGCAAATAATAATGATCAAGCAAATAAAACACGGCAAGTGACCATCATGCAACAAAACAATCATATTCTTGAACGTTTAGAAGAGCTAAATAATAATATGAAAATGCAGGAAAAAAAAGATTGCAATAAAAAAAATGAAAAAATCAAATGGTTAAAAGAAATATTTGTTGGGACTTTTTTTTTCAATAACGAAGTTGACGGCGCAGATGCAAAATCATCTTGGCATTGTGACGACCATACGTGGTAAAACAACAATCTTTAAAATATATATAACTGAACTGCACAACTCCCTTTTTGGTTTTAATTTACAGGTGGTGTAATTTACGGTAATTATTAAATGTATATATATATATACTCGTAATAATAATAATACATACAATCGCAATCTAAATCATAACGCACATATATAATTTAAATTCTAATAAAATTCACATGAATAGTAACAGAGGTACATTGAAGATGATTGATTTGAAGAAATGATTTAACTATATATAATAAAGTATTAATATAAATAGTGCTATTTATATGCTATAATATATATTAAATTATTATTATTAACGCAACAACACAAAAGAAACAATATATAATAACAACAACGTTGCACACAACAACCGACAAACAACAACCGACAAACATAAACAACAACAACCATAAAAAATGCTACTGAGAAAATCCATACAGCGTCTATCTTTGATTCATCAAAAAGGTAAACAAATTCTAAAATATAGCAGTAGTGGTATACCATCTATCGTTACAAATAGTGATGAAATTTTATCATTAAAACGCCAAAATATGCCAAATAATAGCAAGGAATGGAGAGCCTTTTATGATTCTTCAATAGGCCCTGAAGGTGGAGATGGTGCTATTATAACGGATCCGACATTTTTCACAATTCCATTGGACGATCATGGTTATAACAGGGGACATGCTGTCTTTGATACCTGCAACGTTATGAATGGCCGAGCGTTTGGTTTAAATTTTCATTTAGATCGATTATTAAAATCATGCGAGTTGGCGAAAATAAATCATAATTATGAAAAAGAATGGTTAAAATCCACTATTTTGCATACAATTGCCGCTTCGAAAAAAAAAGATGATGTTTTTGTTAGATATTGGATGACATCAGGCCGTGGCGATTTTGGAATAGTTCCTAGTAAAACTACAACAAAGGCACGATTTTATTGTATAGTACATGATTATGATATGAAAAAAGCAAAACAAAAAGAATCTGGTGTGAAAGAAGTTTTTGTTAAAGACGTGCCATTAAAACCAAAATTATTAGCAACTGTAAAATCAAATAATTATATGTTGAATGCATTACTTACATTACGAGCAAAAGAAACGGGTGGTGATTTAGGTATAGCAATTGATCAACGTGGGATTATACAAGAAAGTAGTATTGCTAATTTTGCTATTGTTACTAAAGATAAAATATTAAAAACTCCTAAATTTGATGGTATATTAGCTGGCACCAGTGTAAAACGTGCATATGATTTAAAAGATGAATTACTTGATGCAAATGTAATCAATGGTTTTGAATTTTGTGATTTAAAAGAAGAAGATGCATATAATGCAAATGAGTTAATGTTTTTTGGTGGTGGATATTGTGTACCAATCGTTGAAATTCAAGGGAAACAAGTTGGAAATGGTAAGCCTGGGAAAGTTTTTAAAGCTGTTGATACATTATTATTTACTGATATGAATGCAAATGTTGAAACAGATCCAATACCATATTCATAAAGAGAGAGAGAGTGATGTAATATAAATAAACTAAATATGATATTTTAAAAATAATTTTTTCAATTTTCATAAAATGTAATATGATAAATATTTTACTTCGTACAAGACATGCACTATTGCAGCTGCCGCAACAATTTTCAACCCTAATTTAAAAAAAAAACAAAGTACTTGTATATATATACTCTCTTGAAAAGCATTTTATTACATTATCTATTATGTTCATCGTCGGTACATATATATATTTTTAACCATAACATCTAATAGCAGTCGTATCACCTTTTAATGAACATTGTCCCCCCATTTCTAAATATTTTTGATGATATGGCTCAGCAATAAAATATTCAGGTGCAGGTAATAATTCAGTGACTATTTTGTCTTTGTAACTTTTTTGTTCTTTCTCGAAACTTTCCATTGATACTTTATGTTGTTCCTCGTTGTAATAATATACACCAGCACGATATTGTGTACCTATATCATTCCCTTGCCTATTCAACGTAGTAGGATCATGAATATCCCATAAAACATCAAGTAGTTCTGAATATTTAACAACAGTATTATCAAAAACAACTTGACATGCTTCCGTATGACCTGTACGGCCTGAACATACTGCTTCGTATGATGGGTTCTTCACTGAACCACCACAATAACCAACCGATGTTGATATCACACCTGGAACTCTTTGAAATGCAAGTTCTACACCCCAAAAACAACCAGCTGCACACAATAACGTTTCAACATTCGCATCATTTTTACCTACAGCTGCTGCGCCTACTGAATCTAAACGTTTTTGTGCAGTTCCCAATACATTTGTCATACGTGGTGTATATGTTTTCGTTGGCGGTCCAAAAAAAGACGCCGTTTTATTTAAATGCAATTTGGCTTTCGCCATCGCTTGCTTTCTTGCGATTAGTAAGACTCTGGACATGTTGGATGAATGAATAGTATATGTATATATAATATATTATTATTTTTATTCTATTCTTTCTATTTGTATTCACTGAATAGAGTGACCTATATTATTCATATATATATATATATGTATGTACATATCGACTAAGAACACAACAAATTCGTCAAATTCGTACTCATAGGTACAGAGTATACCAGGAGTCCAACCCTATCAAATATATCATTATTAGTATAATTTAAGGAGTATTACAAACAACGCGCTACTATTTATATATTATTACTGTGATACTATCTGGCTGGGCTGGCTAACTACAAATCGAAGAAAAAAATGGTATCATACAAACCACACCCAGCAAGCTGGAAATCTCAGCTGGGAAGACTCTGCGCTTGCCAGAGTACCAGGTACGGCACACACAGGCAAACCAGGCAAAGGGTGGAAGACGGAGATTTGGACCTTGGAAGATCTATGATCTATATGGTGTCCAGAGAGGAAGGCAAAGGGCAAAGGTGCAAAGGCGCAAGATGTGAAACTGAGCTTTTTACCAGTTAGATATATTAAACTTTATAAAAAATCAAATGCAAAAAATAAAAATAAACATTAACACGCATCGCACACACTCTTATATTCACTTGTTCTTTCTTTCAAAAACATGTAAAACATGAAAATTATCGATTGATTTTTTATTGGCAAACATCTGATATGATAAACTATTTTTTAAATAGTACACATTTATTTATCAATTGGGATCATGATAACTTTGACTTCAGTATAGTTTTCTAAACCATACTCGCCAAGTTCACGTCCATGGCCAGATTCTTTGAAACCGCCAAATGGAGCTGCTGCATCGAATTTATCGTAGCAATTGATCCAGACAGTACCAGAGCGAATACCATGTGCAACACGAAGTGCTTTACCAATATCACGAGTACATAAACCAGCACCTAGCCCATATTTGGTATTATTTGCACGTTCAATAACTTCTTCGACAGTACTGAATTTCAAAATCGACATTACAGGGCCGAAGATTTCTTCTTGTGCAATTTTACAATCATCTTGAACATCAGCGAAAACAGTTGGTTGAATAAAGTAACCTTTATCTCCATGTCTTGCACCACCGGTGAGTAATCTGCATTTTCCTGCTGATGCGTCTGCTTTACCAGATTCAATGTATGACATGACGCGGTCAAATTGAATGCTATCAACTTGTGGACCTTGGCTTGTATTTGAGTCATTTGGCGATCCTACCACTGCTTTGTTTGCTTCTTCTACAGCACGTGCAACAAATTTATCGTAAATAGTATCTTGTACAAAAAGACGACTACCTGCACAACAACATTGTCCTTGATTCAAGAATAAACCAACTTGTGCAGATGCAATAGCTTGATCTAAATCAGCATCATCAAAGATAATGTTTGGGGATTTTCCTCCCAATTCTAATGATACACGTTTCAAGTTACTTTCTGCAGCAAATTTTTGGATCAAATGACCAACTCCGGTTGACCCAGTAAACGCAATTTTTTGAACATCCATATGACGTGCAAGTGGTTCACCAGCTGGTTTACCATGGCCACTAAGGACATTTATAACACCTTTTGGGAAACCACAGCCTTCGACTAATTTACAAATAGCAAGTGCAGTTAATGGTGTTTTTTCTGAGGTTTTCATAACGACAGTACATCCAGTGGCTAACGCTGGTCCCCATTTCCAGCACAACATCAAGATTGGGAAATTCCAAGGGATAATTTGACCACATACTCCAACAGGTTCATGGCGTGTATATGCAAGGAATTTTCCATCAATTGGGATGGTTTTACCTTGGATTTTATCTGCCCAGCCAGCGTAGTAACGAAGGCATTGGATCGACAAATGGATGTCGACGAAATTAGCAACATGTACGGGTTTGCCATTATCCATACTTTCAAGTTTTGCTAAGTATTCACGATTTTTCTCAATTTGATCTGCAAGTTTTAACAAGCAGTCTCTGCGGTAACTTGCATCTGCTTCACGCCATTCAGAACCAAGTTTGAATGCTGCATTTGCTGCTGCTACTGCAACATCCACGTCATCTGCATCTGCTGCTTGTACGTTAGCAATCACTTCTTCCGTTGCTGGATTTACGGTGGTAAATGTTTTCCCGTTGATGGAGTTGACGAACTCGTTGTTGATGAAATGACGAGTTTCAATTTTATCGTCAAATGATAATGTTTGTGCTGCTGTTGCTAAAGATGCCATATTGTTTTTTTGTTAATATATATAATATATAATTGCTTGTTTAAATTTGTTGAATAATAATATTCTTTTTGTATACGTTCTATGTTTTTGTTGTTTATTTTACTTGTTTCTTCTATATATCATTTCTATATGTATGTACATCACCCTCTATCGATATAAAAGGGTGTGTGGTTGTTCTAGAAGGGGTATCTATTGATTAGAAAAATAGCATTGATTTAGCTCTAGCAGCACAGTATATTTCAAAAGAAAATCGAATAGGATATCTTTTTTGTGTTCGCAAACTTTTTATTTTTATAGCATAGAAATAACATTATAAAGAACACGTGCCTTCGAATTCATTATTATTATTATGTGGAAGGTGTATATAAGTATGTTGGACTTAAAAGCTCTTGGTGCTATTTGCCTGTATTTTTGTAATTTTGAGACCAAATTATTTATATTGTGTTCTTCAAGTTGTTGATTGCAAATAAAGAAATTGATCCCGGAAGTTCCAAGAATTCCACCTTTTTTTTGCCTTTCCAGCTTGGCCAGAGACGACTGGCCACCAGTTACAGTAGACTGGCCAGATTTATAAGTTGTGGAAAAGCATTTTTATTTTGCTTTCCACAGGCTTTCCAGCTTTCCAGCTTTCCAGTAGTATCGGATCCTCTCTACTTTCCAGGCTTTCCAGGCTTTCCAGGCTTTCCAGCTTTCCATCAGCTTTCCAGCTTTCCTGGCTTTCCAGCTTTCTCATTTTAATTTTTTTTGTCGAGTGAATTTTTTTTTCATCAACAACATTTTTGGTGCTTTCTGGCTTGTTGCATTCTGGCATTCTGGCCTTTGCTATCATCATCATATTTTCGTCTGTCCCATCCTCTCATGTAAGAATAGAATATCTTTTATATATATACTTCGTACAATTGATATTGCAATATTATATATATATATATATATATATATATGTACAAGACAAACACATATACAAACTATATATACGTATAACATAATAAACATATTTTAATAATACTAATATATATAAAATAAAATATATAACCAAAAGAAAAAAAAAACATGCAACCTTTTAAAACATCTTTAACAGAATTATTAAAAATTGATGTACCAATTATGTCGGCGGGCATGGTAAGTTTTGTGATTATATATATACATCATAGACCTTTTTTTACTTTTATTTTTTTGATATAAACGAAAAACTAACACATAGCAAAATGTTTACTATTATTTATATATATATATATATATATATGATAAGGCTGGTGTGGCTGGGCCAGATTTAGTAGCTGCCGTATCCAATGCAGGTGGTATAGGTACCATTGGAGCAATTGGTTTGTCCCCAGATGAGTTACGTGATTGTATTAGACATACACGAACGATGACATCGAAACCTATTGGTGTTGATTTATTATTGCCAAAAGTAGGTGGAAGTGCACGTAAAACTAATAAAGATTATACTGGTGGTCAGTTAAACGGGTTGGTGGATGTTATGGTGGAAGAAAAAATTGAATTATTTGTATGTGCTGTAGGTTTGCCACCGAAATGGGTTGTTGACAAAATGCATCAAAATGGTACTATTGTTATGAATATGATTGGTTCGCCAAAACATGTCAGTGGTTGCATTAAAGCAGGTGTCGATATTGTATGTGCTCAAGGTACAGAAGCAGGTGCCCATACTGGTGCAATTACTACCATGGTTCTTATTCCTCAAGTTGCAGATGCATTACGAGGTACAGGAATCTTGTTAGTAGGTGCCGGTGGGATTTATGATGGACGTGGCGTAGCTGCATCGTTTGCATTAGGTTGTGATGGTGTATGGCTTGGTAGTCGTTTTATTATGACACCAGAAGCAAATGTACATCCAGGATACCAAGAAACAATTAAAAAATCAAGATCTGATGATACTATTCAAAGTGAAATTTATACTGGTCGTCCAATGCGTCATATTTTAAATGATTATTCCAAAGAATGGGAATTCGAACGCCAAGAAGAGAAAAGAAAATTATTAAGTGAAGGTATTATACCATTTAATCATGATGCGCAAAATGGACGGTGGGGTAAAAAAGCACCAGCTGGTGCAGTACCAAGCGGAAGTTTTCAAAACATGCGTGTAGTTGAAAATTGGAATTCACAAGGTGTATCTGGAGTCGCAGTCGGACAATCTTGTGGTGCGTTGAATGTAGTTAAACCTGCAAAAGATGTAGTGGAAGAGATCATGATGGAAACGTTAAGTACAATGAGAGGTTTTTCACAACGATTTAGTTCATTGTAAATTTTTTTAATAAAAATCTAGTACATTCGTATTTTAAGTTTCACATGATATATATGTGCTTTTTGTTTTTAAATAACATATTTACGACCCGTTTAATCTTTTTTACGCATACATATACTCTAATCTAGGTCCTAGACTTTTCACATATACTCCGTTCATTAAAATTTTATATTTCATTGATACAAGAAGGCAGATATTTAATGAGGGGAAACAAAAAAAACAATAACATTTCAGGAATTTTTATCATCTAAAAATAATCATAGAATAAGTTTCTGGAAATATTCCATAATATTTATTATCGGATATTATTATTACTACTCCACTCTAAATAGTCAGTTTGGTAACTTAAAACCCGGTAAAACCCTACACCATAACTCTCGATTTGGTGGATTTTTTTTATGCTACTAGTAAAAAAAAAATTCGATTTTTTTATATAAAATTCGATTATATATATATTATTATTAATTATATTATATGATATATATTAGATATATATATATGCCATCTTCTTGTTAAAAAAACCAAGAGTGGGAATCATCTTCACATAAACCCCTTGCCCTAGCTTGCAAATATAGACAACATGACACAACAAAATCAAAAATTTACAGAGTCGCAAAAGATTATCTTACAATCTATATGTGATACTTTTTATCCAAGCCTATCCGATATCGAGACAAATGATATTATTCAAGAAGACAAAGCGTTTCAAATTAAATCTGGTGTCAAGTATACATTAGAAAGGAGACGATTGGTGATGGAATTTTGTAAACGAAATGCAGAATCTGTTGGTACAGCAGATAAAGTTGAAGAATTATTTTTTAAACAGATTCCATCTGATATTATTTTTCAAACTAATTTATTGTTTTCTGCATTATCAACGTCGCTTGGAACATTTGCACTAAGTTTTGGCACGTATTACACACCTTTCAACGCGCTCCCGCTTGAATCTCGTGTAGATATTTTATCTAATTTTGCATCATCATGGATACCAGATTTACGCATGGGTTTTAATTCTTTGAAAGGTTTAATATCCTTAGTTTTTCTAAGTACTACAACAGCAACGACAAAACGTAATCCATCATGGGATGTATTAAAATATGACCGACCATTATCAAATGATGTTGTCGAAGCAGAACGTAAAAAATCTCAACGCAAAGAGTTTCAATATAAAATGTTAAACGATGATTTCGCTAGTAATGATAATAATCATGGTGCTACTGCTGATACCGATGATCAAGTAATCGAGATGGACGTGGACATTGTAATTGTTGGCACTGGTTGTGGTGGAAGTGTAATGGCATCTGTTTTATCTGAAATTAAAGGTTTGAAAATTGTTGTAATTGAAAAGGCTGAATATTTAATATGGCAAGATATGGAAGGAACGGAAGAACATGGATTTAATAATATGTATGAAAAAGGCGGTGTATTGATCACAGAAGACACTGGTATAGCTGTATTAGCTGGTAGTGCGTTTGGTGGTGGAACAGCTGTTAATTGGGCATGTTCTTTGCGAACTCCTGGATTTGTTCGAGAGGAATGGGAACATTTTGGATTGAAAAGGTTTGGTCCATCATCCACATCGTTCTCCAAGGCCATTGATTATGTCTGCAATCGTATTGGTGTCGTTGAGGGAAATGACATTACACATAATATAACAAATCAATTGTTTCTTGATGGTTGTAAAGCATGTGGGTATAGCGCTGAAGCAACTGGGCAAAATATGAAAAATACTAGTACATACAAATTAGGCTCTGGAGATATATCCATCGGCGATAAATTTGGTATAAAAAATAGTACACCAGAAACGTTTTTACAAGACGCAGCTAATAATGGCTGTCAATTTATTGATCAATGTTACATAGATACCATTATGCATGATGGGAAAAAAGCATCTGGTGTTGTAGGGAAATTTATAGTAAACGATAAAAAAAATGGTCTGGTGATAGAAAAGAAGATTAAAATAACAGCAAGAAAAGGTGTGATAATTTCATGTGGAGCAATTAATACACCAGCTTTGCTTTTGAGGTCAAAAGTACCAAATTCAAATGGGTTGATTGGTAAAAATTTAAGGCTACATCCTGTAGTTGGATGTGTAGCAGCGTTGCCAAAGGAGATCAAGGTTTGGGATGGTGCGCCAATGACTACGGTATCAAATGCTGCTAGTGGTGGATCAGATGGTAGTCATTACGGTGTGAAATTGGAATGCCCTAGTGTCCATGTAGGATTTGGTGGTGCACAATTGCCATGGTTAAATCCAAAGCAAAACCGCCGTGATTTATTGTTCCTTCCAAATTCATTTGTAACCATAGCATTATCACGTGATAAAGGTTCTGGATCTATACAGATAGATAGCGATGGTAATGCCAGGCTCTATTATCCATTGTCACAGCACGATAGGGATTCATTAGTTGAAGGTAGTGAAATGTTAATACGTATAAGTGCAGCAGTTGGTGCGGAGAAAATTATGAGTAGTGTAATACCATTAAATGGCGTAGTTGATCTACCAAATGAAGAAGGAAAAGAAGAGGAAAGACGAGAGAAGATTGATGAATATGTAGAAAAAATGGCAGCAGCAGGTGTGACAGCTAATTTTAAAAATGTTATAATATCAGCGCATCAAATGGGTACAGCAAAAATGAGCAACAAACCAAGTCAAGGTGTATGTAAAGATACTGGTGAATTGCATGAGGTGGAAAATTTATATGTAGCTGATACATCACTGTTTCCTACACCTAGTGGTGCAAATCCTATGATAACATGCTTAGCGTTAACATATGATATTGCTTTACGTCTAAAACAAAAAATCATGTTGGACATTGGTGGTAATGGTTCAAGATTGTAAAAAATAGATCTATATGATATTATATATGATAATATACTGTACGAGTACGAATTATTAAAAAAAGAAGCAGTTTACAATATATTTTTTTATATATGAAAAATTACACGAGAAGTCGTAATATAATTATCATATTATTACACGCACACAAATATACATATGTACTTCGTATGTACATTAAACTCTTACTAATCTCTCTTCAATCCTCATCGCTATCATCATCCTCATCATCATCACTATCATCTTCACTATCATCTCCTTGCGCTTTCTTCAAGTCTTCCGTACGTTCAAAAGTGAATCTATACAAGACATCCTTTTCTTTTCCCGTGAATGTAGCAGATATAGTTGTTTCATCGTATGCTTCAAATTTGCCAGTACTCCATCCATCAGTACTTTTTAATTTTGTTTTCTCAACAATCTCAGTCTCATCAGCAAATACGGCATAATCAATACTAGCTTTTTTTCCTAAACATTTAAATTCAAAAATAACTGTTTGACCTTCTTGAACTTTCACTGATGTACGTTCTTGCACTGAGACATGGATTTGCATAGCACCTTCATTTTCACCCCCATCTGATATGCTACTATGTACTACGCCACCCTCTCCATAAGGCCATGGAGTTTTATTTGTTCCTCCTAGAAATTCTGGTATTTGATTTAAATCGATTTGTTTTTGCATTGCTTTTAACCAGCTTTTCTCAGTCCGATGAACAGATAATTTTTTCCTTGTAGCTGCTGGTAATAATGGTTTTAATAATGCAAGGCCAAATTTCATGAACCACGGTGCATTTGTAAAATAAATAGTTTTTGTTGCTTCCGGGAAATTATCTAAAATTTTAAAGGTTCCTAAAATATATGCCATATATGGCCAATTGGATTTACTCCGTCCAAATGATGTGCCCTTTAAATCCCATACTTGAATTGTCCCCATAAACATTTCACCTTTTTTCTCTGCAGCTTCAAACATATCAACTGCATTTGACATCCCATTGAACATGAATTGTCTTACCCATGTGCAAGCCCCGGGATTAGCGAAAATTCCTTCGTTTGAGAAATCTTTATCTGATTTTAAACCTTTCAAATTTTTACCTAAACCTTCGTCATCAAATCCACCATTTTTGAAATACTGAACAGGATTACCACGACGATCAATGCCATAAATACCATGTGGTCGATGTTGATTCCATAGTGCTTTATCTTCCTCGCTATCTTCCAGTTCAGCAGCATCTAAAATTTCCCAAAAAGAACCACCTATACGACCTTCGATTTTGTCCGCCTCAAACCATTTAATTGCTTCAGTTATCATAAAAGTTGCTTTTTTTAGATTAAGATCACGCGCTCTTAAAAATCTAAGCAAAGTATGGTCTTTATAAAAGTAAGCACGCCAATTATCTGGGCATTCCCCACGTGCTTTTATTAATTCGTCTCGAAGTTTTGGAATGTATGGTTTTTCTTTTTCAGTCACATCTTCTGGCGGTATATTCAATCCATTTTTCCATATATTTTTAAACCTTTGACTCATTAATTCTTTTTTCCCATTATTATTCGAGCTACTTGTTGTTGCAGGTGTTGTTGGTGTTTCATTATCAGTTACGAGCGATGCCATTGCTATGATAAATGTTGTTATATATATACTATCTACGCATAGTTTTACTAAGATATTTGCTTTTCTCCGTATGTAGTATTTATTTTTACTTTTTAGTATATATATCTATTAATGTTGCTATAATATATATATATTATATAGTCATAGCATCACACTACTACTACATAGGCACTATAGGCACTAGATTTTTTTTCTATATCTAATATCTATATAGTTTATTGTAGTTGGTAGTATATAAATATATATATATATTAATAATTATGTAGCGCTATAAACATCCCTTCCACTTGTTGATACCCGTTTGATCCATCTCTTTTATATTGTTGTATAGCATTTAATTGTGATTTCATATTATAACTAAGTTGATTATTACGTAGGCGCAAGTGATTTAATGTATTGTTTGTTTTTAATACATCAATAATACTTTGTA
>JACLAC010025630.1_pt1 | contig 13264 bp, 6 predicted proteins | sample 8027881 | NCBI WGS metagenome assembly JACLAC01 (sample SAMN15725517, study PRJNA655200) | protist metagenome | isolation source: fluorescence activated cell sorting (FACS) single amplified genomes of... | place: Spain: Blaines Bay Microbial Observatory, Mediterranean Sea | collected 2016-01-19 | reverse complement strand
TTTACATAATTTTGTTAGAATACTTAAAACTATAGTATGGAGATTTTTTGTTATTTTCTATAGTAGTGATAATTGTCCCTATGAAGTTTTTTTAATATATAGAAATAGCATTATAAAATTAGCATTGACAGAGCACTTTCAACATTTTACTTGTGAAAATGGTGTTTTTCTGCCACATTTTCTGTTTTTCATTTCCTATTATATTTATACTTGATGTCGTACTTTTCATATACTCACTAGATTTGTAGTGTTTGATATATTTGATAGGCCATATTAGGTATTTTTTATACTTGGGAGAAGGGCATATTTCTTTTATATTGTATTCACAATCGGATATTTATAACAAATATTAATATAGGCATGTATCCTTAAAAAAAAGATATAGGAGATTTTTTGTCGTATACTACACAGAAGAAAAGTACAAAATTCCGTCAAAAGCGGTTGTTTTTCAGTGGTTTTGACGGAATTTCAAACTTTCTTCTAGAATTAAGGAGCGCCTTTTTTGCAATTATAATTCTTCAACTGACGATACAATCCACCCCTACTAACTCTAAGTGACTTGCATTGCAATGTAAAAGTCCATGCCAATTCTAATATATAGACAGCACTGTTAATAGAAATCTACAAGTCAGAAAAGTTGCAATTTTTTTCCAAAAGTAGGGTTTATTTTTTTTGCTTAGTAGTAATTTGTATCCATTGTTAATGTTATTTCTATATTAATGACGTTCCAGTGAAGGACCAAAAAATTGACCCTGTCTTTGTAGTACTTCCAAAAACAGCAGTTTTGTTGCACTTTTATTTGATGTAAAAAAATAAATTCAATAAAAAGTTGTGAATCTATGCAAATTTTTTGGTAATCTGCGTTCATCAATTTGGTTGAATGGGTGGTTTAATCGAAATGTTTAAATTATTTTTTTCCCAATGAGGACCTTTTCTGTAAATTCACGAAAATTAGATTAAAAGTAGCATAAACTTAAATGAATTAAATTTCCTATCAAAAAGATACTTTTTTTGAATAACCCTAGTTGTAACTCCTACTACCGAGATGGATTCGGTTCAAGTATAAAAAATAGATAGAAAAGAGTATACTGAATTGTTGCAATATTTTTGAGATACTTTCGGTTGTTTGTAGTAGAAATTGGTGATGAATTATAAGTAAATCGGTCTTTCATTAGCTATTCAAGTACAATGTACAATGTATTTATTTATGGTCAAATTGTATAGTAATAAGTATAAATGTGCTATCAAGAAGGTTAAAATATAACTTCATAAAATAAATTAAAGAACATCCAATTTTTTGTATGATATCATATTTTATGTTACATCATCTCACGTTGGTTGTAAGACCAATTAAATGCAATTGCATTAATCAACTCTGGATATAACACATTTAATCAATAATTCATAATATTAATAATTTAAAATAATAATATATATATATATATATCTTTACAACCAGTTATGCCAAAAGCAACAGTAAAAAAAACATCAATCAATCTTAAATTTACAACATCCAAGGCACGTAAGGACAAAGTTGTGCTAGGTAAAGAAGATATAAAAATCATCATCAAGAAAGAATACACATGCAAGTGGAAGACTAGTACTTGTAGAAGAATAGGCACAAAATATAATGTAAGTTATAAATCCATTTACAGAATCTTTAAGAGATGTGATGAATTTAAAGGCAACAACAATGACATTTTTATGGAGTATCAATGGAAATATTTTAAAGAAAGATATGCAAAAGTTCCAATATTGGAAATGACGTTAAAAAAATACCTGGAGCAAATGAGGGGTCAGAAAAAAAAGGTGAGCTTTGAGAAACTCACCAGCATGGGCTATAAATGCCGTCGTGAACTAATAAAAAAGATGGAAAATGATAATGATTTCAAAAATAGCATTGAGAAGAAAGACAAAAATGCTTATAGCAAATTAAAAAGACATGCAGTCAGTCGAGGTTACCTGCAAAAATTCCTGGCAAGATGTGCCGGTAATTTTGGTAAATCGAAACGTTTATTTGGACAAGCAGGGGAAGTCAATGATGATGATGATGAACGTATGAAAATATTAAATATAATAAAAAATGAAATAAAAGATGTTCATCCTTCATTTATTTGGAACATGGATGAATCTGGTATTCGATACCAAAAACTACCAGATCGTACATACTTAGCAAAGTTTGAAAGAAATGACAAGGTACGTGGCACATCAGATGGAAATGACAAGGCACGTTTGTCATTCATAACATGTGTAAATGGAATTGGTAAGTTGATAAAATAGTTGCAATTGATAAAAATGAATCCAAAAATGAAATAACCTTAAACACACACTAACTTGTACTTAATAATTTTTTGGTATTGTATATTGTATATGATAGGTGATAAGTTCAAAATGGCTGTCATAGGTAAAACAATCCGACCCATGTGCTTTTACAAGAAAGGTGAAAAAACAAATTTGATTCTACCATGCATATACTTTTCACAAAAGAGTGCATGGATGGATACGAGAGTATTCAATGAATGGTTTCGTTGTTTTATAGCATTTTTAATAGAAAAATATCCGCCTGGAAAACATTACCTAAATGTTGATAATTTTTCTGGTCATGTGCCTGATCATGATAATGACACTGTGAAGATTCAATATTTGCCGCCAAATACAACCAGTGTAGATCAAGTATGTGATCAAGGCATCATAAGATCATTACAAGTCTTCTATAAATATGATTTATTGAACACCTTAGCTGATTATGAACAGGTAGGCTTGCCTGGTTTATTCAAACCACCAAAATTACGTGATGATCCTGGACGCGGACGACGCGGTATTAAAGATGGTAGAATGCCAAATGTTATGGATGCAATGGAATTATTGACTAGAGCATGGGAAAAAGTGAGTGATGTTAGCATCATTAAATGCTGGAAGAAAACAAATTTGTATTCTCCATATCACATAAAAGTAGTAGATGCAATATTAGCTAAACGTGGTCGACCAGATTATGATCCTACACTTGAATCAAAACTTCCATTGTCCACTACATTAGATCTGAAAGTGAAATTAGAAACATTAACAATTCCAAAATATGCAGACATAGCATTGAAAAGGTCATTACAAGAATTGAGAGATGTCAGTTGCCAAGTTGATCAAGTTACATTTTGTGATTTATTTCATCGGTTTTTAAATATTCATGAAGACTTCAGGGAAGATACATTGTGCAAAGATATTATTTCAGAAGTAAATAGTGACTTCAAAGAAGAAGAAGAAGAAGAAATGATGCTAGAAGAAGAAACGGGGAAAAAAAGTGCAATTCCAACAAAAGATGCAGTATTAAGGCAAGAAAATGCATTAACTGCAATGTCTGAAGCATTTGGTACAGATCATGAATTGGTGAAGAAAGTACAAAATGAATTGATGAAAACACATACTTTACGAAGACAACATCAAACAGATATACGTCAATTTGTTGGAAATAATAATGTTGTTATACAACCTTCAACATTTAATATTTTTGTTACTCCAACAAAAGATATAGATGAAGATGAATCAAATATGAGTGATGATAGTGATGACCTATATGATGATTGTTTTGTGGAATATAACAGTGAAGATAAAGAAGATGATGTTGACATGCAAGAAGAAATGGAAACAAACTTTTCACAGTTGAATTTGTATGATAAATAGAGAGTTATTATTTATTCATGAAGTAATTTATCTAAGTACAACTTATTTTGTTCTTCTTCATTTTGTGATGTTATCTTTCTTAGTATACCAAAATTCATGCCTACCGATTCACAAACTTGATATTATGTAACAAGTAAAGCCCGGCAAGTAAGTAAATCCAGTTTAGTACAATATTTATATAGACATAAATATGTATCTTACAGTAATAAAATATGTACTTGAAAAGTTACTTTTTTTATTCATTTATTGTCCAAGTTCCTCGGAATAATTTTTTGATTATAATGCTGTATATATGCTAATTATTAGGATGGTATGTGTATGCTATAATGCTATTACAGTATTAAGTCAAATCTGGAAAATAATCTGGACAATAAGTGAATCTGGACAATGGACAATAGATGAATACGTACTCCCTGCAATCAGGGAGTACGTTGCATTATAGTACTGTATTTGAAATTTTATGCAACTTCATCGTATCTTCATCCAATAGTGAACAGTGAATATAGTTATTTTGGGAATCATATTTCACTTTGTCGGATATTTAAAAACCAAGATGTAACAAAATGGGAATAATGGTGATATTATGTATAGGAATATAATAGCATTGATGCCATCTCAATTTGTTTTGTTGTTGCTGTTGGAATTTCCTATAATATTTTATAAAACTCTGACAGATCTTCGAAATGAAGAAAGGAGCTTCTTCTTCCCTGCACAGATTTTGATTTTTAAATATGTCAAATAATTGAAATAATAATTAGATAGAAGAAAGTAACAACAACGTGATTGTGGGAAAAAAAAAAAGAGTTAGTAGAAAAGGAAATATATAAATTTAACAAAAGCAAACATGTCAGCAGAACATTTAGGTAAGTTTATCTACTCGTATATATATATATGTACTAAAGCTAGTAATTCAAGAAATTATCTATATATAGAAAAATGAGGACCCAAAACATTTAAAAAAAAAATAACGTTAACTAACAAATATTTGAATATACCATATACCATATTAACAACATATATACACACACACACACACACACACACACACTCCACAGCGCGTAAACTTGCAAATAAGAAATCGGAGACGGTGCGTGTGGTCGTACGATGTAGACCGATGTCTTCAAAGGAGAAGCAAGATGGTAGGGAAAAAGTAGTTGAAATTGATCGAAAAACATGTCAAATTTTTTTAAAAGATCCAAACGCAGACCGTAGAACAGACCCAAAAAGTTTTACTTTTGATAATGTATATGGTGCAAATACCGTTCAAAAAAATCTATATGACGAGACAGCTGCACCGATTGTCGAGGCAGCTATGGAAGGATACAATGGTACTATTTTTGCATATGGCCAAACGGGAGCTGGTAAAACATTTACCATGGAAGGTGTCCCAGATCCACCAGAGTTAAGAGGAATTATTCCAAATACCTTTCGTCATATATTTCAAAATATATCCATGAATAAGACGAAGGAGAAACAATTTTTAGTACGTGCCTCCTATTTGGAAATTTACAACGAAGAAATTCGTGATTTGCTTGCAAAAGATCCAAAAAACAGATTGGATTTGAAAGAAAATGTTGATAGTGGTGTTTATGTGAAAGATTTAACATCATTTGTTGTGAAAAGTGTAAGTGAAATTGACCACGTTATGCAAAGTGGTAAGAAAAACAGAAGTGTTGGCTCGACGTTGATGAACCAAACAAGTTCACGATCACATAGTATTTTTACAATAACAATCGAGACAAGTGAGATGGACCAAGACGATGGCGAAGCTCATATTCGCGTTGGTAAATTGAATATGGTTGATTTAGCAGGTAGTGAAAGGCAATCGAAAACAGGTGCAACTGGGCAACGATTAAAAGAAGCAACGAAAATTAATTTATCATTAAGTGCATTGGGTAATGTTATCTCTGCATTGGTAGATGCAAAAAGTCAACATATTCCATATCGTGATAGTAAATTGACGAGATTGTTACAAGACTCGTTAGGTGGCAACACAAAAACGGTGATGTGTGCCAATTGTGGTCCAGCTGGATACAACTATGACGAGACGTTGAGTACATTACGTTATGCAAATAGGGCTAAAAATATTAAAAATAAACCACGTATTAATGAAGATCCAAAAGATGCTATGTTACGCGAGTTTCAAGAAGAAATTATGCGTTTGAAAAAACAATTGCAAAATGGTGGTGGCGGCGGCGGCGGAGGCGGCGGCGGCGGCTTTGGTGGCGGCGGCAAAGTACAAGAACGTATTGTTGAAAAAGTCGTTTACAAAGAAGGTATTAGCGAAGCAAAGATGAAGGAGTTGGAAGAACGCAATGCGAAACAACGTGCTGAAATCGAGAATAAAGCACGTAATGAACAACAACGTTTAAGACTTTTACAAGAGCAAGCGGAAAAAGAGAAGAAAGCGATGGAAGAGGCTGTCGCACGTGAAAGGGCCGAAGCTGGTAAAGCTGAAAAAGCAAGGCAACTATTGAAGAAAAAATTAGCTGCAATGGAAAACAAATTGTTAATAGGAGGCGATTTGATGGACAAAGCGGCAAAGCAAGAATATGAATTGAGGCAAGCACAGATTGAGTTGGAAGAAAGGAGAAGACAAGAACAAGAATTGGCACGGGAATTAGCTGAGCGAGAAGAAGCTACCATGATGGTGGAGGAACAATTTGCCAGTTTGTCGGAAGAAGTTGATGTTAAAACTAAGAAATTGAAAAAAGTTTGGCAAAAATACCAACAAACTAAAGAGGAAATCAAAGACATGGGGGAAGAATTCGGTAGGGAAAGGGAAGATATGTTAGATACGATTCGTGACTTGCAGCGACAATTGAAGTTAAAAGATATGATTTTGGATAATTTTGTCCCTCCTGATGAAGTTGAACAGTTGCATAGACGTGCAAAATGGAATGAAGAGAACGAATCATGGCAAGTGGCTAGATTGGAAATAGCTGGCAACAAATTGCGTGGGCGCAGACCATTATCTGCTAATAATTCACGCAGGCCTGAAAGTGAATTTGCAAGGCACCGTAAACAATACGACAATAATCCACGTTATCGCGGTGACAATATTGTAAATTTTGATTTGGACATGCCTCAACGAACGACACATGATTATGAAGGACCAGCAATGTCGCAACGTGTACAAGCGGCATTAAATGCCGCATTGATTGGTGAAGAAGACGAGGTTACGTTCCAGCCACCAGAAAATTTACCAAATGCTACTAATTTTAACCCATATTTGAATTACAATGGGGAAGATGGCGGTGGTAATGATGGCGGTAATGAAAGGAGAGAATATAATGACGAGAGTCGAAATAAAGACAGAGGTGGTGGCCGTCCAAAAAGCGGCAAACGTTCTCGTAGACCGCGCACAGCTGATAGGCGTAGACGTAGAGATGGTCGTAGCCGCGACGATGATAATGAAGGCAAGAAAGATCGTGATGATGTATATGAAAGAGAAAACCGTGAACGTGATATGGAAAGTCAATTTCCTAAGAGTCGTGGATTAGTTGGTCGTTAGAAATATTAATATTTCATTTGCGGAGAGTCGAAAAGTCATTTTTTAAATCAAAGATAAAAAAAAGTAAAAAACACAGGAGAAAAGTAGTATATAGGTGGTGAGATAAAACTATATATATATATAATAGGAAATATAATTCGAAGAAGTATATAATAATATCAATATAAGTATACATAAATGAAATAAAACATAAAACAGGATAATTGGATTAATTTTTTGATACGATACACAAAATAGATGAAACCAGTCCATCACAGCTTTTTATTTTGTTTTTTTACAAATAACCTAACAACATATAATTCTTTCGTTTTGGTTTCTTTTTACCTGCGCTAGCCGGGCGCTTTGGCCTTTTCGGCGTAACACCAAATTGTTCATATCTTTTTCTACGGTAAGTACCTCTGGGAGATATTGTGGATGATTGTGGTCTACGTGGTGAATTAATTTTTCTAGGTGAATTTTGTTTATTCCGTTTTTGTAACGCTGGAGAATCTTGTAATAATGGTGCAACATTTCTACCTAATCTACCACTACGCAATGAACATGTCCATACTATTCTTTCTTCAATCCGCGCTCGGTCTCGATCCCATTCTTCTACGCTACCAATTAAAGGTTTCGTTTTCTCTAATCGTTTGTAAAATGCATTGTTTTCATGTCTTAATCTATCTTGTCTTATTTTCCATTGTGGAACACCTTTGATAATCTTATTTCTCATCTTTTTAACATCAGCTTCCCATTCTGCAGGATTATAATATGCACGAGAATTTTTTTTAAATCGTTGAGCATTTATTTTATTCTCGCGCCTTATAGCACGCTGCCTGACTTTCCATGTTGGCTCCGCTTTCAATAATTTATTTTTCATTCGCTTAACATCCGCTTCCCATTCTCTAACATTGTAAAAAGCTTTACCATTTTTCTTTAGCCTTTCTCTATTAATTTTATTTTCTTCTATCAATTTTTTAGCATTATTTTCTCGTAATATTGTAAATGGGTTTCGTTCCCACTGTTTTTTCATACGCGCGGTATCTCGTTCTATCGCTCTAACATCGTAAAATGCAGTTGAATTCGCAAGATTACGCTTTAATATATCATTATCGTTTTTAATCCTTTGCCTTTCTTTCTTTTGCACAACTTCATTCACGCTTCTAAATTTAATATGCGCACCACGGTGTTTTTGATCTGCTTTTACCATATCGGCAACACGTCTTTTTAATATCATATTCTCTTTTTTCATATATTCTTGCATAGCTTTCATTTTCATCTCTTTCTTTGCATCTCGCTTGCGAAATACTTTCCCTCCTTTGCCCCTTCTTAAACCTTTTGGCATCTCATTATCTATAGATTTTTGTGCTTTCATTAAACGGCCTATTCTAACTTTTTCCTCTCTAGCATGTTGCTTTGGGTCACGCCCATCCATTATTATATTTTTCAGCTATCTTTTTTATTGTAGTGATGTGATATGCAAAACTATGTATATATAGATAGATAATCTATGGTTATAAAATTATATATACAATCGTTTAAACTAATGAAATAAACAATATGAACTTTTCGAATGTTTATACATCAGCAAACACATTAAGTAATGATAAACATTTAGTCAGTAATACTAATAATGTATTAATAGTATACATATATGTTACTACTCTCATCTTAATCTGGTATTTGTTGCTGCTATATTATAAGCTTGCCAGCTTGTGTTGTGTTCTTGTTCATTATTATTATTTATCATTATCATTCCTGGTATAATGCCTGGAATGGTATAATGATGGTATTAAAATAAGAAAGGGTGTAACTGATTAAAAATGAAGCCGATTCTCTGCTGGTTTTGTTAAAAATAGATTATGCTGTTGTAGTTTCTCCATTTTTCGGCCAAAAACTAAAGAAACGCTACTACAGGAAAATGCATTCACACAGCATTACGGGTTAACATAAATAATCTGACATATTTTCCTGTTGAGTAGTACAAAATTCGTATAAAATTACTGCACGAAATTGCAGCACGCAAAACAATTGTACCTGATAATAATACTACAAAACACTACCGGCAACAACAGCGAACTGTGGCAAACCTACTACTGTAAAATAAAACGAAGAAGAACTATATAATAAAATATAACAACAAAAACTATAAATAATATTACCAAATAATACTATATATATTCCTGATATACTACTGACATTAATATCAGTATTATTAACCACCAATATCTTCTTATTCGTAAAGACGACACCCATCATTATACAAAACATGCCAGCTGGAAGCTTTGGCAATGGCAGTGAACCAAAAGTATCGGCGAAGCAAAGGAAAAGGAAGGAAAAAGAACGCCGGGATCGCATTAGAAAAACGAAATGTAGTATCGATACAACTTTACCTCACTCGTATAATATAAAGAAAGGCAAAATAATACGTCGTGTCGACAGGAAAAAACGTTTAATGGAAAAAATGGAAAGGGAATATCATGAAACAGAAAATAAAATATTGGAGAAACGAATGAAAGCTGCTAATAAGTCACAAGTTGATGATCGCTTAGAAGCAAAGTATAGACATTTTAAAACTATTAATGGCCCGGCAAGATTAAAATATCAAAAGTGGTTAAATTTAGATAATCATCATTATCGAAGAAGGTTGAAAAAAACACCAGCAACATATCAACGAAAAAAGTGGAGAGAGTGGCGCAAGAAAACAAATGGCGCTATTTTGTGCAACCCATATACAGCAAGGCGACAGAAACGACAAGAAGAAATCGATATCGATAATGTCATAAATATAAATAATATAGTAAATGCAGAACCAACATTTAACTTAACAGAAAATAATGAAAACTATTTAGAAAAAAAACAATTAAGACTTGTGAATCCGTATACATACAAACGTATGAAAGTGTTAAGAGACATTGATTTTGACAATCAGGTGACTGCTGAACGTATGGAAAAACATGTGCATCCTACGTATACTCCTAAACAGTGGAACATGGAGCGTAAAAATATGAAACACTCTGCAGAAACTAATCCATACACACAACAAAGGTTAAAGGAAGCGGAAGTGTTATCGGTTGATAATTATCATTTTCAGCGTAGATTAAAAGATCAAGGTCCATTTTATGTTAAAGATGACTGGCTAGCAGAAAGAAAAGAAATGGAAAAGAAAATTATTTATATGTGCAAATTAAATGTCGAGCATAAAGGATGGAACGTGGCTCCGTTAATAAAGCGAAAAGGTCACGAAAGCGAATCCCCCGTCAGACCATCGACATCACCGAATCGTACAAAGGATAATACTATAATGCCTGTCCGTCCATCATCTAATAAAAATAGTAAACGTGAAGGTGGTAATAGACATAATCGAATGCGAACAATAAACAATAGCCCAATACTGTTAAAGAAAGAATCTGAACGACTGCTGAAAACATTGAGACAGCAGCAACAGGACGAAGAAGACCTTATAGATGCTATTGTAAAGGAAGAAATTGATGGCGATGCGTATGAAGATGATGATTTCGAAGAAGAAATTACACCCAAGTCAATTAATAGCGAATTCAGTCCACCGAGAGTTATTATTACGCAAGGGAAGAGCAATGGCATTCGCTCACCAATGACAACGTCACCTACAACCATTAATACCTTTAACGATTATGAAGCATACAAGCAATTGTCAAAAGTCAAGAAGATACACGAAGTTAAGGGCAATTCACTACATATGATGCATATTGGGTGAGAGAAGAGAGAGTGCGTAAAATTTGTGTAATTTTAAAGAGCGTGTAAAAAATACATAATATTCGTTTTTATCACATCTTTATTTCTCTTCTCATGCCTCATGATGTGTGCAATACAATATATCCACCTGGAGTAGGTATTTTTGTTGGGCCCTTTTTATAAGTTGGTTTCTTACCAGTAGATCCAGGTGGGCTATGGTAATTGATAGGGGAATGAATGCTTTTAATTGCACCTTTAGGGCCATGTTTAGCATCATGCGCTTCTAAAACTTCTTTTGCATTTTTCATACGAATTAAATATTGTATAATACCATTAAAATCCGGCCTTGCATAACTATCGTCAGCCCAACAATGCACCATCAAGGTTCGCAATGATTCAGGGCACCATTCTGGTATTTCCGGTCTCATATGATGTTCTGCAACTGCAAATGCGATTGCTTCGTGTGGATTTTTGAATTGCTTCAACTCTTCGACATCATCATACGGTTTGCTGCGTGTCAATAACTCCCACATTACAATAGAAAAACTAAAAACATCGACTTTTTCATTATAATCATCGCCTCTTAAAATTTCTGGTGCACTCCATGCTGGATAATCATCATCTTTAAATCCACTTAATGAATGGGACATGCCAAAAGTCACGCTGATTTTTGCTTGTAAATGCTCATCGATGAAAATTTTTGCACTTTGTAAATTTCTAACCATCATTTTATATTTTTCATGTGCATATCGAACGCCACGTGCAATATCGGATAAAAAATCTAACACAATCCTCATATCTATACGTTTACTTTCTCTTACTTGATTTGCCATCCATTTTTTTAATGTACCATGCGCACAATGTTCCATAACTACATAACATTTTGGAGTAATACAAGCTCCTAAAAATATAACGATATTAGGATGTCGTATTTCAGACAGTTTGTAAAATTCTTCCGTTATCTTTTGAGCACTTGCTTTGCATTTGCCTTTTGGATTCATTGCTGTTTTAATTTCAATTTCCTTTGCTGTAACGACAAGGCCTAGCCACTCTCCAATATAAATGTTTCCGAACGTACCTTTAGCAATTGGCTTTTTTAGTTTTAACTTTAACTCTTTTGGGTCGATATACCAAGAATGATCAGTTGGCTTTATTTTTTTCCTATTTTTTTTTACTGGACTTGCTTTATTTGGACTACCATTGGCTTTTTCAGGACTTGCATCATTATTTATACCATCCATATTATTATTATTATCAATAAAATTACCATCTTCATCAAATTCTGCTGGTGCGATTTTTGTATTATTATTAGTTCCTGGTATACGTCTAGGTTGTGGAGGTGATCTTAAGCGAGCATCAAAATCATGCGTTGAACTCAACGCACGGGCAACTTTGAAACGTGTCTTCGCTTTCGCTATATTCAATTTGGTATGATAGTGTACATCTCGTATTTTCTTTTTCGTATGATGGTGTACCATTTTAGCGTGATAATGTATATGGTGTCTATGTACAATTAATTTATGCAAAATAAAGGTAAATATTATAAATGATTCAATAGCGACTATAAAGCGTACGGCTAGATACTCTTCCCTATAGACAGGGATTGTATCCGACATGGTAGTATCTTAAATAATTATGCTGAAAAACTTATGGAGAATCATATGTTGTTTGATAGCGTGTATGTATGTATGTAAGAGGCACTACATTTACTGTTATTATTGTTTTATTAGTTTAATATAATAATAATTCCGTGCAAAAAGAAGTTGTGTGTTTTAGTTTGGTGCTTTTACTTCTTTGTTGTTGTTGTTGTTGTTGTTATTTATTGGCATAACGTTTAATATTTTTTCGCCTATATAATATAATAAATACGAAAATCATCCAAAATATTAATACCAAAACAACGAAGAGATCCCAGGTAGATGTAAATACTGTCTAGTAATGTAATAATAGATAATAGTGTCATGGATGCATCGGCACAGTTGACCTTTATCGTTTCTTATAAGGTCAAGTAGCATCAGTAAAAAATTCCGAAAATCACCGCTACAGAAAGGCTGACAATGTTTGTTGCCATTTGCCGACCTATATTGAATATTGAGTTTCTTTTTATGAGGGTACCGCGGTACCGCCTTACTCTGGACACCAGAGATTTTCCTTGCCAGTACCCTGACAAGGAAAACCTCTGGTCCAGAACGCCAACATCCATTATGAATAGTGTTATTTTTTTCATATTTTTTAGTGTTTTTCCACTTTTTAAATAGGATCTTAGTCTTGGCAGTCTACAGAGCATTATTTTTGTTCTTATTGTAATTAGTATAGACACCTATCAAAATGAAATAATATTTAAGGATTCTCGTCTAAAATGCCATGAAAACATAAACGTTC
>JACLAC010008607.1_pt1 | contig 13271 bp, 7 predicted proteins | sample 8027881 | NCBI WGS metagenome assembly JACLAC01 (sample SAMN15725517, study PRJNA655200) | protist metagenome | isolation source: fluorescence activated cell sorting (FACS) single amplified genomes of... | place: Spain: Blaines Bay Microbial Observatory, Mediterranean Sea | collected 2016-01-19 | reverse complement strand
CGGGATGTGAATGTCCGTCGCTGGTGTGCAAAATCTTTGATTGATGGTGCAAAGCCACAAGATGTCGCTGTTATTGCAGGGTTGTTGAATGATATTAATCCTGACTTGCGAAGCCTTGCTGCCAATTCGTTGGTTGACTTGGCCCAGGATCCACGTTTGAAATCCAACGTCTTGCTCGAAGTAGAGAAAGTGTTCAGCGGGGATAATTGGCGAGGCTGTGAGCAGGCTTGTGTGGTGTTTGGCAAGCTCGATTATGAGGCGTCGGCTGACAGAATGGTGGAGTTGTTGGGGCATCCCCGAGGGGATGTGAAGGTGGCGGCCGCGTGGGGGCTTACCCAGTTAAGGGTCGCTGAAGTCTTACCAGACATGCTTGATCATGCGGATAGTGTTTTTCAGGGGCTCAAGTCGGGGCAATTGAATGCACGCATGCCAGGGGTCACATTTCATCTTGCCCACCTTTGCCTGGCATTTGGTGATCAGGGCTATACTCCCGCCGAACCGCTGTTGGTAAAGCTGGTTCCAAAGAGCTATGACTATGGTGAGTATCCGCGACCGGCTGCTGTTTGGTCATTGGGTATGTTTCACAAGGACGACCCTGAGCCTCGGCTGGTTGCCAGCTTGGTGGAGCGTCTACAGGATGATGCAGGGATGGTTCCAGAGATTGAGTTGGTGCGGATCATGAGTGCTGTAAGCCTGGGACGCATGAATGCGGAATCAGCGAAAGACGCACTCGCTGAATATTCGGTCAACACGAACCTGTTGGCCAGCGCGACGCGTTGGGGGCTTGAGGAGATCACCGGAGAACGCGTTCCTCTGCCTCCTCACACACCCACGACGAACACCAAAAATCAGTGGTTCTTGACTCCCTTGACTCCCTGACTCCCTGACTCTCTGACTCTCTGACTCTCTGACTCTCTGACTCTCTGACTCTCTGACTCTCTCCTTTTCGCAAGGAGAGATGGAAAGTGACAGTGCTGTTGCAGCGGGTCACTTTCCGTCCAAAATTTCGATTTCAAGGGCCTCTTCTGTTTGGCGGCGTCTTCCCTCGGACACTGGGGTTGCTGCGTTTCGCGCAGGCTCGGCGACACGGGGCTGACGACGGTTGGCGGGAACGTTTATTTTGCCGTGGTGAGTGGCTTTCGGATTGGTAGAGAGCTTTGGAGAAATGCGAATAGGTCCACTACTTCCTGACTGCTGAGGTTTTCCAAAAGCCCCTCGGGCATCAGCGATGTTTCCTGTTGCTCACGCCTTTGGACAGCGATTATCTCGAACGTTTTGAGTCTATCCGCGGTTTGGATGGTCAGGGTGTGGTCGTCTTCGCGGATTGGCACCCCTGTGATGATGCGCCCGTCATCGAGTAAGAGAAGGACTTGTCGCATACCACGCGGCACAATTCTGCTGGGGTCAATAATGTTGTCGAGCAGGTACTCAACACTGTCTCGGTTTGAGCCGGTCAGGTCAGGGCCAATCTCACTCCCCTCCCCAAACATTCTGTGGCAGTTGGCACACGATTTTTGGAATACCTTGTGCCCGCTTATGACATTGGGTCGGAATGCACTGGTGTCAGACTTTGGTGGCACTGATGTGAGTAGCGAGCGATAGTGCTGGATACTACGCTCCTTTTCTGCTGAGGTTGCCCGTACAGAGCCCCAGTGTTGCGCCAATCGTTCGTTGAGTTTGGGATCGCCAAGGTTTGCAATTCGGCTGGCTGTCCCGGCTGGTATGTCGCTCGGGGTAACTGTTCCCTCGGCGAGAGCATCGAGTAGGTGTGTTGCGTAACTGGGACGTGAGGCAAGGGTGTAGATAATTGCTGGGCGATGATCATGCTTTGCATTGGGGTACATGTTGATAAGCTGGCGTGGAACATTCGCCGCCGGGTATTGAGCCAACCCGCGAATTGCTTCGGCGCCGATGATGCGATCGGATCGCAGTGAGAGCAACGTTTTTTCTATTCCATCTGCACCTGAGTCCAGGATGACTCTGAGTGCTTGGCGTCGTGCCGTGGGGTCGGCTTCACGGTTGCGGGCTGTTTCTAGCAGAGATTCGATCGTGCGGCCATCACCAAACACCACCAGTATTTCACTTGCCAGGTCGGACCGCGGATTACTTTGTGGGGTCTGATGTTGTTTGATCAGGGGTAACCACGCTGGTAAAGCTGCGATTTTTCGCCTACCGCGTAAAGCTGCGGCGATTCCATGCAGATAATCCTGGACTGCTGTCGTATTCGTTTGGCTCGCAGCCTGGAGGAGTTTTGTGATGTGCTCGGGAGATTTATCGATTTTGGAAGCGAGAAGCCGAGACACATGACGTCGGATGATTGGGAACAATGTCGACTTTGCTAAGGCCAGTGCCCTTGAGGGATTGAGGCTCACAGCTGGTTCAATCCCATACCAAATCATCAGGGGCTGAGCTGGGTCGTCTGCGTCCTGGGAATGTTGCACCAAGGCCGTTGCAAGGCCCCATCGCAAGTAGGGAGGGAGCTTTTGCATAGCAGACGCGAGATACAGACGAACCAGTGGCGAGGGCTCGTCCACTGCGATGGACGCAAGTTCTTCTGCAATGGTACTTGGGTCTTCCGTTGACTGAGCGAGTAGTTGTACGGCCCAAAGGCGAACATGCTCGTCGGGGTGTCCTAGCTGGCGAATAACCCATACGTTCGATACTGCATTGATACTGGCTAAGCACCACAAGGCGCGTAATTTACGAGTGGTTTTGGGGTGCGATTCGAACATGGAAAGCAGGCGACTTGTCGCCAGGTCCATGTTAACACCCTCGGTTGCGAGTTCCTGTAAGCGTCGGCGTGCGTGACGCACGTACCAATCGTTGGAATGGAGCTGGAGTTCAACCAGTTCTGTCGGTGACGCTAGGTTGATCTGTGGTGTTTGGGATGTGCCGGACGCTGATTCGTGATTGCCGTTGTAAATGATTTTGTAGATGCGGCCACTGGTCCGGTGGACTCCATCACGGTCGTGGCACTCGCCAAGGTCTGACCAGTCCGTGAGGTAGACGTCACCGTCAGGACCATATTTCATCTCAACACCACGAAACCATGGATCGTTTGCGAGCAGGAAGTCTGCTTCATGGGATCCGCGGTAGCCATTTCCTTCGCGGTTCAACCGGTCTCGATTGACCCGCCTTCCATGTGTATTGCACATGAAAATAGTACCTCTGTACTCCTGAGGCCATTTGCCCCCTAGGTAAATCATCGCACCAGCATGTGAGTGTCCGCCACCATGTGAATCGTGGCGCCCATCATATTTTTTGCGGTTTGAATTGTCGGTCACCTCAGGATTCCCAAGTGTATCCCAGTGGAAGTGGTCAGCAGTCGGCGGGATCAAGGCGTATAAGTTTGGGTTGAAATCATCACCAAACATTCGCTGGTAATGTGCACCGGGAATAACATGCCACAGATGATTGATCACATTGTTGGTGAAGAACCATTGTCCATGGTCGTTGTAGTCCAAACCCCAAGGATTTGTTGTGCCATGTGTCACGACCTCAAATACCTTTTGCGTGGGGTGGTAACGCCAGATTGAGCAATTCAACCGGGTGCGTTTGCCAAGTGGCGTATTTGGAGTGCCGACCATGGAACTATCAGTAATGCCATGCCGGCCATAGAGCCAACCATCAGGACCCCACCGAAGTCCGTTCACCATGTTGTGCCGTGCTCGGGTGCTAAATCCTGCAAGAACAACTACTGGCTCGCTGTCGGGAACGTCATTTTGGTCGCGATCCGGTATGAACAAAAGATTGGGTGCGGATGTGACCCATACACCGCCAAAGCCTAGTGTGATGCCGGTGAGTCTTTGCCCCTCGTCCCAGAAAACCTGCCGACGATCAAACTTTCCGTCCCCATCGCTGTCCTCAAAAATCAAAATGCGATCATAGAGTTTCAGGTCATAATTGCCTTCATAGGTGTAGCATTCGACTACCCATAGCCGTCCGCGATCATCAATTTCCATCGCTATCGGTTGATGAACCGATGGCTCTCCCGCGAATAGTGTTACCGCGAAACCTTCCGGAACCGCCATTTTCGTAGCAGAGGCCGTTGGCGTTGGCGGATGTTCACCCGCAGCTTGCGTGTTGATAGCGTTGATGTTGCTTGCTATTTGCGACTTAGCCGACAGCGGATGCAAAACAGCAAGGATCAAGAACAGATGGTGGAAGCGACACATGAGGCGTGATGGAGTCAAAGAGAGGATTGGAAAAAGTGCTTAGGTTAGTTGTGTCTCAAAGCGAGCAATATTTAATATTCAATTTCTGGGTTGAAACGGAATTGGGATCGCTTCGCGACATCAAGCTGACGACTTGGTCGTTTGCGTTTTAAAACGGGCTATTTGGTTCATTGCTCGCAGTCATCGAGCAACCGTAAAGAGGAAGTGCGTGAGGTGGGAAGCGATCTGGACGACGGGTCCGGACCGGTAAGGCTCCAAGTTTAGCCAAATCAGTCGTGGTTTTGTGCGACCTCACATCATGTAGTTACATGGAAGCATTGAGTCTGGGAATTGTCGGGCAAGAGGCTAGGCGCGTAAGTGTCCGGCACAGGCATGCTGGAGGGGCTGTCTGTGTGTTTGTGAAAAAGTGGTGAGCAGCACAACTACAGAAGTACGCGTGTTTCATACGCGGGCACACATAAACGAGGTCTGTTCTCGGATCTAGATTGGCAGTGTGTGGTGGAGGTTTAATCCGAATAGGAAGTTAAAAACGGTATTTTTATTCCGCGGTGGCGTCGTCTTGTGTGGGAAAAAAGACACGGATTCCGTATATCTAATCGGCAGCGGGGTGTTTCACGGGGGAGCCGGAGCATTTCGCCTCGTCGGGGCGACCAACCTCTCGCCGCAGCGATATTTCCGTAGGGCTGCCAAAGCATGTTGTCTACCCGGACGTGAGGGTTAGTCTTGCAGCACATCCCGAGCGGACGGATAAGCGGTTCTTCCGATAATTCAACTGCTGCTTTCAGCATACAGATGTTGGCGGTCCTTGATTTCATCAGTTGGTGGAGTCTGGGGTGGGAAAAGAATGGTTTTGTGGTTTGAATGTGAATGCCCATGCCCAATCGCATCAAAAGGTGACCAATGTTGTTGTTTCAAGATTCCTTTCGAGTCGGGTGCTTGTTGCTCCTTTGCTGTTGCGCTTCTCAAAATGCGCTGCATGGCGAGGGCTTGCCCAGTCAAGGCGAGCCTGTGTCTGTCCATCCCCTTGCTGCAACTATTCAGTTCGCGGAGGAGCGTCAGCACTACATTAAGGAAAACATCCGGTCTTACAGTTGCCGGCTTGTAAAACGCGAACGTATTGGGGGGCGACTGCAGGCTTACCAATACGCCGATATAAAAGTTCGGTGCGCGGGATACACAGCAGGTCAGAAGTCAGAACCAATGTCTGTTCTCATGAAGTTCCTTGGCCCTACCAGGCTGAAGGGGCGACTCGTCTTGTTCACGGAGGGTGATGAGGATGGACAAGCGTGGGTACGAATGGGTGGGCCCGGACTCTTTAAGAATGTAGAGTTAAAGGTTGAACCAAATGGTGAGTCGGCGAGACGGGAAAGTCGTTACCCAATCACCGATATTGGATTTGACCGAATCATGCAGCGTTTGATTGATCTTGCAAAGAAGGATCTACACACTGACCCTGCCGCGCACAACACCGTGGTCAGGTATTTTCAAAATGCAAAGTTGAAAGACCGCTCGTGTACTCACATTCAGGTGGAGCACCCGGAGAAATCAGAGAAGTTCACCTTCTACAAAGCAAGCCTGTATGTCGATGACGAATTGAACGTGCCGGTTCGATTGGTTGTGTTTGACTGGCCACCTGGTGACGGAGGGCCGCCTTGTCTCATGGAGGAGTACAACTACATGAATCTAAAGCTCAACGTTGCAATATCGCACGAACTGTTTGCAAAATCGCGATATTTCAACCAGAAGTGAATGAACTATTCATCGAAGCTCATTTGTCTTTGAAAACTTGTCGGATTTTGGACCGAAGAATGGATGTTGTTTTGGAGTTACCCGGGCTTGCTAGAGTCCAGAGTGCGATTTTGTATTGGCGTGTGCGTAAGTTGATTTGTAACATCGCCTGTGATGGTGGCAAAGATCCGTTGTGCGACAGGACGATGCCGTCGGCGTTTACGGTGCGTGTCCAGCCATATCCATATTGCTGGTTTTTGTAGGGCTGGGAAACATATTGAGACCACGTTGCACGGTTCATGATGCGTTGGTTTTCGAACGTGCCGCGGTCGGCAACCATCCTTGCAAACCGCTGTAGGTCATGGGCGGTCGTGTGTATGCTGCCACCCACCAACGGAAGCTTTAACTGCTGACCCAGTAGATGGGGTGGCAGTGATGACGGTGCACCCCCTGTAGCGACCACCGTGCCATTGATTCGATGAGGGAAATATGTCGTCGAGCTCATTCCCAGTGGTTCGCACAATTGAGTTCTCAGAATGACGTCGATTGGTTGTCGTGCTGCTTCTTCGGCGATCGCTCCAATCAGACAATAACCAGCACCGCTGTATGCATATCGGTGTCCGGGGGGAGATTGTAGAGGTTGTTGAGCAATGAGGTTGACGGATTGGGATAGTGTGAGGCGAAAGTCGCGGATAGCGCGTAGCTGTTCAGCGGTGGGCAGCTCTTTTTGCGAGTAGATGCCTGCTCGGTGTGCCAGTAGTTGTTTCAGAGTTGGGGCGTGAGTCGGCGTGCCGTCGGCCAATTGAGACCTCGTGAAATCCGGTAACCAGCGGTGTATTGGCGCGTCGAGGGCTATTTGACGCTGTTCAACCAGCGTGAAGATTACGCTCGAGATCAGGGGTTTTGAACATGATGCGATGCAGAACATCGTTTCCTCGGATACAGGGTTGCGACCATCAGGGGAAGTGAAGCCCAAGTTGATGCTCTTCACCTCCGGGAGCTCGCTGGAGCCCTCAAGGATTTGTGCACCAACTACTGTTTTGGATCTGATGGCTTCAACAAGAATCGCAGTTAGGTTCTGCGACTGGCTTGGCGTTGATAAAACTGAATAAAAGAAGACGCAAAGCAGGACCGTCAGGTGATTCCGGCGCGTGGGCATTTTCATATAGTGTGGCGGGCATGCGGTTCTTGCGTTCCTGTTTCTTAATGCAAACCGGATATTAGATGCGCACATAAGAAATCAACGTGGTTGCCGATTGTTTCGAGACAAGTAATGATTCTAATCTATCTTCTAGTTCTCTTCTCGCATCTGGATTATGGGTCGATTGGTTAACAGTAAGGCCAAGCGAACAGCAACGGTGCCGTCGGGCGATATGATTCGTATCCGAGGCGCTCGAGTTCACAATTTACAAGGCGTCAGTCTGGACATCCCGCGGGATGCCCTGACGGTAGTCACTGGGGTCTCAGGAAGTGGGAAGAGTTCGCTTGCCTTTGATACCCTGTATGCCGAGGGGCAGCGTCAATACGTGGACAGTCTTTCTGCCTATGCCCGGCAGTTCCTTGACCAGATTCCAAGACCCGATGTCGACTCCATTGATGGTTTAGCTCCCACCCTGGCGATTGACCAGAAATGCGGTGTGAGTGGTGCGCGAAGCACGGTGGCTACGATTTCGGAGATTTACGACTATCTGAGACTGTTGTATGCCCGGGTGGGCACACCTCATTGTGGCGTGTGTGGCTCTGAGATCGCGCAACAGTCAGCTGATGTGATTCGAGATTCCTTAATTGCGCTGCCAGAAAAGACAAAGGTGATGTTGTTGGCGCCTATGATCCGTGGCAGGCGTGGCGTGCATCGAGAAGTGTTTGAAGAGATCCGCAAGTGTGGACTGATCAGAGCGAGAGTAGACGGGGAAACTCATCTGCTGGAGGATGTTCCGCCGCTGGCCCCTAAGAAAAATCACACAATTGAGGCGGTTGTCGATCGCATTGTGATCCGTGATGGAGTGGAAGTGCGGTTGGCTGAGTCACTTGAGCTCGCATTGAAGCTTGGGAAGGGATTGACGACCGTGCTCACACAGGACAAACGGGGCGGGATGGCGCAGCAGTGGACCGAGCGGGTCTATAGCACGTCCATGTCCTGTGTTGAATGCAATGCCAGTTTTGAAGAGATTGAGCCACGGACGTTCAGCTTCAACAGTCCGTACGGGGCGTGCGGTGATTGTGATGGGCTCGGAGTGGTTGGCGAAGAAGGTGAGGTATGTTTGACCTGTCAGGGCGCAAGGTTGCGTCGAGAAGCACTTGCGGTCACGATCGCAGGGGTCCCAATCCACCAGCTCACAGCCATGGCGTTGGATGAGTCGATTTTGTGGTTTGAGAAAGTTGAGAGGACTCTGAGTGAACTACAAAAGGCGATTGCTTCCCCGATCACTCGTGAGGTAATTCGTAGACTGAAGTTTCTCATTCAAGTCGGTGTCCCGTACCTGACACTCGATCGGCAAGCGGACACACTTAGCGGCGGTGAACTGCAAAGGGTTCGTTTGGCGACCAGCATTGGCAGCGGCTTGGTCGGCGTTTGCTATGTGCTGGATGAACCATCCATTGGTTTGCATCCGGCTGATCATGATCGGCTACTCGATTGTCTCCGTGAACTCCAAACGCACGGCAATACCGTGGTTGTGGTCGAACACGACGAGGCGACCATGCGAGCCGCTGACTTCCTTGTGGATATTGGTCCTCAAGCAGGCAGGCACGGTGGGCGGATCATCAGCCAAGGTACGCCGGATCAGGTAATGAGGGATCGCAAAAGCTTAACGGGGAAGTATCTCAAGGGAACGCTGAGAGTGAGCGAACCAAGGCGTCGGCGGGAGCCAAAACGCGGGAAGATGATAGTGATCAAGGATGTGACCACCCACAATCTAAAGAATATTACTGCCAGGTTTCCGCTAGGGTGTTTGATTGGGGTCAGTGGTGTCTCTGGAAGCGGGAAAAGTTCCCTGATTAATGACACCCTTTACCCCGCTTTGGCAAAGAAGTTAGGGCTCGTGGCGAGTCGGCCGGGGCCGTTTCGTGGGCTGACGGGAGCAGGCCAAATCGATAAGTTAATTCCAATCGATCAGACACCCATCGGCCGGAGTGCACGGAGTTGCCCTGCAACCTACTCGGGAGCGTTGGACGAGATTCGCAAGTTATTTGCTGCAACGAAGCAGTCAAAGACCCGTGGCTTTTCCGCGAGCCGGTTCAGTTTTAATTCGGCATCCGGGCGATGTGAGCTGTGTAAAGGGCACGGCGTTGAAAAGATTGAGATGAACTTTCTGAGCGATTTGCACGTTCCTTGCACGCGTTGTGGGGGTAAACGATTCAATCGGCAAACTTTGCAGGTGCGGTTTAAAGATGCGACTGTGGCTGACGTGCTTGCGATGTCGATTGATCAGGCAGCCGAGTTTTTTCAAAACGTGAGTAAACTATCTCGGTTGCTCGGTTCATTGCAGGAGGTCGGACTTGGATATCTGCATCTCGGTCAGGCAAGTACCACGTTAAGTGGAGGTGAGGCGCAGCGGATCAAGCTTGGTACGGAATTGGCGAGGACGTCGACCGGCAAGACGTTGTATCTGCTGGATGAGCCGACGACAGGATTGCACTTTGCTGATGTTCAGAGGTTGTGCAATGTATTGCAACGTTTGGTTGATGCCGGTAACACCGTAATCGTGATCGAGCACAATTTTGATCTGCTGGCCGCGTGTGACTGGATGATTGACTTGGGACCGACCGGCGGGAAAGCTGGCGGCGAAATCCTTGCGGAGGGTACCCCCGAGCAAATTGCGTCTGTTTCTGACAATGCGACTGGTCGTTATTTGAAGTCAGCGTTAACGGATTAATTAACAGGCCAGAGATCGTGTTTCTTGAGGCGGATAAAAAGAGTTGCAAGAGAAATGGAAGCAACTTTGCTCGTGCTTCTCCCTCCGCTGGTGTGTCATCACGGTCTTCGTTATGCGGCGTTTTGTGCAGATACTGCCGCCTGTGGGATCTCTTTCCTGCTCGAGACTGTGAGGTGGGACTGCTCGTCTGCGGTTCTTTGCAGGGTTATCGATTTTAATTGACTTAACCGTTAACTTGACAACTGGACTCATTTGCTCAAATCATGGTTTTATAAACGTGCTTGACCGCTTAGATCGAATTGTACGACCCATTGCTGTCCCGAACCTGACGATGTTTATCATCGGTGGGCAGTTACTGATGTTTTTGGCATCGCTGAACGACCCCACTTTGCTTGGCAACGGCGACACACCTGGGCGAGCGTTGCTCGTTTGGGACCTTGTGTTGACCGGCGAAGTTTGGCGATTGTTGACCTTCTTTTTTGTACCCTTCACGCGTGATCCAATCTTCCTATTGTTTGCCTATCTGATCTTTTACATGATGGGGAACGCGTTGGAAGCTTCCTGGGGAGTGGTTAGGTACAACGTCTTTCTTTGGCTTGGGGCGGTATTGACGATCGCAGCTGCCGGGATTGTTCGTAATCAACCATTTGACGCCAGCTTCCTTCAGGGGACTGTGTTTCTGGCTTTTGCCACCATGAATCCGGATTTCGAGTTGCGACTCTTCTTTGTGTTACCGGTCAAGGTCAAGTGGCTAGCGGTGTTTCAGGTGGCTGGTTACGTGCTGGTGATGCTAGGCGGCAAATGGTCGGACACATTGATGGTGCTTGCTGCTGTAGGCAACTACCTGATCTTTTTTGGTCCAGGGTTACTTGGACGGGTGCGGAATACGGCTCGGAGAGCAAAGTGGGAGCGGCAGCAATTGGATATTTCAGCAGCGCCCAGGCATACGTGTACGACGTGTGGGGTCGACAGTAACTTGGATCCAAAAATGGAGTTCCGGTATTGTTCCCAATGTGATGGAGAACATGCGTACTGCATGCAGCACCTCAGGGACCATCAGCACGTTTCAGCGAAGTGAAGCCATGGGCCGAAGCTTGGCTTGAGTGCCGGGCAGTTGATGGTGCGTGGTGAGGCGGGGCAGCATGCGGAATATCGATTAGCAGGCAGTCGAAATGTCAGCTGGGCACCTTCAGAGTTCGCTGCATTAGCGTTCGTGTTTGAGCCGTGGCATGCATTAGAGTCTTAATAATATCCGTGGGGTGCACGGGCATCGAGCTCAGTCTTGCTGCAGAACTGAAGCGGCTTCTAGCAATGCCGTTGGCAGGGCTTCGCACTCCATTTGGAACACACGGGCGGCTAGTGAGTCGGCGGTGTCGTCGCGGGCAACTGTGCAGCAACGCTGCAGGATAATTGGGCCATTGTCGTAGTCATTGTCAACGTAATGAACGGTGCAGCCACTGAATTGCACACCACGGTCTAGAGCAGCCTGATGAACCCGATTGCCGTACATGCCAGCGCCGCCAAAGCTGGGTAGAAGTGATGGGTGGATATTGATGACGCGTCTGACGTAGTCCTTGGGAATGCTGACGTGTTTGAGGAACCCCGCCATCACAATAAGCTGGACCCCCTTCGCCCGGCAGGGGCTGAACATGGCTTCGCTGTAGGCATCCGGATCGGGGTAAGCCGATTTCATCACGACGTGTGTTTCGATGCCCGCGTTGGCCGCAACTTCGACGCCGCGAACTTTACTGCTGCTGCTGAGGGCAAGTCTAAGTTCGATTCCTGAGAGCATGCCTTTTTGCTGATAATCAATCAGATTCTGAAGGGAACGCCCGCCTCCGCTCAGGAAGACGGCGACGGGAACTGAGGTGTTCGTGCCGCTCATCCTTGCACCTTTCTGACAAACACTTGTCCCGCATCCGTTGAAACCGCAGCGACGCCGCTCATTTCTGAGGTAGCGAGTGTGGTGGCAAGAGTTTCCTGACAGATCATGTCGCGATGCTCGGCAATCGCCGCCCTCACCATGTCGTCCATTGGAAGTACACTCACCTCGATGCGGTCTTCGTAGTCGCAGTCGATTTCCTTCCGTTGGTTTTGAATGGTGCGAATGATGTCTTTAGCGACACCCTCCCGACGAAGGTCGTCCGTTACTTCGGTATTTAAGACAACCACACAAGTTGGGCCCTGTGCTGCCGCCCAGCCATCGCGCGCTTTCAGACGCACTTCGATATCATCACTGTCCAGGCTCAATGGACCGTCAGGAAGGTCAATACTAACGGTTCCCGTTTCCTGCAATGCACTGAGTAATGCATTACCATCAGCTTGTTGCAATGCTTTTTTTACTGCAGGTACCTGTTTACCCACCTTCGGGCCTAACCGCTTGAAATTGGGTACCACGGTATACTGCACGTACTGATCGCCGTCAGTGGTGTATTCAACGGCCTTCACGTTCAGTTCTTCTCGGATCAGTGCGTTGTGGTTTTTTAACCAGCCAATGCGGGTGTCATCTGTGAGCACAACTTCCACGCGATTCAATGGGAGTCGTACCTTTAGTTTCGCCTCGGCACGCGCTGCGCGACCGAGCGACGCGATTTCGCGAAGAAGTTTCATCGATTCAGACAAATCCTCATCAATGTGTTCCTGCCTCGCCGTTGGATAGTCGCATAGGTGAACGCTTTTGAGGGTCGTACCGTCAAATGGGGCCGTCAAACTCTGCCAGAGGGTTTCAGATAGAAATGGGACAAACGGTGCGATAAGCTTGGTGACTTCGAGCAGGGTTTCGTAGAGTGTCCAATATGCGTCAGACTTATCTTGTGCATGAGCAGTGTCGTCTGCATTTGCCCAGAACCGGCTTCGACTGCGCCGCACATACCAATTGCTTAAGCCATCAACCAGCGCGTTGATTGATTGACAGGCGTTGTAGTTATCGAACGCATCCATCCGGTCTGTCACAGTCTGGATGGTGCGATTCAATTCCGAAAGAATCCACCGATCAATCTCGCTTCGTTCGGAGGCTGGGCGATAATCCACAGCGGTTGAGAACGAATCTTGGCTCAACTGCTCATCGGCACCTTTGGCTGTCGTTGGATCGAATCCATCGATTTCGGCGTAGATCGAGAAGAAGCTCGCTACATTCCATAGACGCAACAGAAATTCCGGAATAGACTCTTTGATGGACTGTTCACGGTATCGGATGGCGGTCCATGGCGGTTGGCCTGCAAAGAAAAACCAGCGCAGTGCATCAGCACCATACTTTTCAAAAATCTCGTTCGGCTCCCGGTAATTCCGCAAGCTTTTGCTCATTTTGTTGCCATCCTCACCGAGCATCAGCCCCAAAACGATGCAATTCCGATAAGGATGCGGGTAAGCTTCATCCGCTTTCAGTGGTGCCTCTCGTTCAGCAGCGGCGCTACCCTCTTCGTGTATATTGGCTCCTTTGCCGAACAGCATCGTGCTGATGGCAAGTTGGCTATAGAACCACCCGCGTGTTTGG
>JACLAC010009839.1_pt1 | contig 13275 bp, 19 predicted proteins | sample 8027881 | NCBI WGS metagenome assembly JACLAC01 (sample SAMN15725517, study PRJNA655200) | protist metagenome | isolation source: fluorescence activated cell sorting (FACS) single amplified genomes of... | place: Spain: Blaines Bay Microbial Observatory, Mediterranean Sea | collected 2016-01-19 | reverse complement strand
AAGCGGCTTGACGAAGACATTGCGGAATTTGACGAGGCCGGCGTTTTTCTGCAGTCCGATCCGGCCACTGGTCAACAGATTTTTGGATTCGTCTTTGAAGTCGAGCACGGGGGCACCGTCGAGGCTCGCGGTGAAATGGTTACCTTCGACTTTGACGACCGCAGTTCGCCATTTTTCTTCGCCGAGTGACTTGGCGGTTGGTTCGGTGCGGCCGACAAGGCTGCCGGTTCCGAATTTATCACGCGAGTCGAAGATGTTGAACTCGTAGCAGTCTTTGGTCGGGTTCGTCGGATCGGGGACGCAACGCAGAAAGATGCCGCTGTTGCCGTCTTTGGCGACCCAGTAGTCGCAGCGAAGTTCGAAGTCGGCAAACGGGACATTGGTCAGCAGCAGACCGGGGTCGCCCTGGCTGGCTTCGATCAGACCGTCGTCGGTGATGTGCCAGTCGACGTCGTTGTTCGGAGTCCAGCCGGCGAATGTCTGCCCGTCGAACAGCTGAATCCAGCCGTCGCGGATTTCGTCTTCGGAAAGTAGCAACATGGGGTCGCCGTTCAGCGGCAAGGCTTCAGGGCCTTTTGTCGTTTTCGGCCTGGCTGCGGATTTTGTTTCCCTGGACGCAGCTTCATTATTCGCGACCGTTGTCGCTACTGACGAAACCGCTGGACCCGCTTCCGGAGTTTCAGCGCCGCAGCCGCTCAGGCCGATGCTGAAAGCTGAAATACTTAACAGTAGAAAAGTGGTGGCACGGTTCATGGCGAAGATCTCGTTGAGTGTGCAAAGTCGGTGAGTTGACGCGTAAAACTTAGGGAGACTGTAGCGTGGTTTGGAGCGGGTTGACAAAGCGCGGAAGCGTCGTCAAAACAGCCGCGCTCAAAGGTCGTGTGAGAAAGCGATCGTTGCTCAGTAGAGAAGTATCGCTGAACTGTTGTTTGAGCCATATCTGCATTTAATCGGGACCGGTTGTCCTCCGCGAGACGTCGAGGCATCAGCCGCCCATCCTTAAAAGCGTCGACATGACGCGACCACCACGGAGAGTTTGAGTTATGAGTGGACCCATCGTCCGGACAGGCACGACGCCCGAATTCTGGGCAAACTACGACCAGGTTTTTGGTGGCAAGAAAGCTACCAAGAAGAAAGCCACCAAGAATACAAGCACGAAGAATACAAGCACGAAGAAGAAGGCAGTCAAAAAGACTGCTGTGAAGAAGAAAGCGACTAAGAAGAAGGCAGTCAAAAAGGCTGCTGTGAAGAAGAAGGCGGCTAAAAAGAAAAAGTAATGACGACAGGCGGCCGTGAGTCGCCTTGCTGGTCTGAAGCCGAAAATGAAGCCCGGTGACTCGATGGGTCGCCGGGCATTTTCGTTTGTGGACGGGGTTCCCGCCTGCTCGGGGATGAAACACTGGCCAGGACTTGTGGGTGGCACTGGTTGCTCGTAACCAGTGTCGCGAATTGACAGGAGGAGCATCGGATCAAGGTGTGAGGTTCTCTTATCAGTAGCAAGTAATCGGGACGACCCAATGACAAACGGTGCGGGCAGTTTGACTCTCGATTTGTGGCCGGTGATACTCGATGGCGATTGTTTTCGAATTTGCAACCGGAGATCTCACACCTATGGATTGCCTTGCCTGTCGCCGAATCGGACGTTGTTTTGCTGTTCTGACTTTGGTCGTTGGTTGCCTGGGAATGCTCGCGAAGTCTGCAGATGCTCGGCAGCCGAATGTCATATTGATTTACACGGACGACCAAGGTTCGGTTGATGTGAATTGCTATGGGGCGAAGGATTTGATCACTCCGTCGCTGGATGATCTGGCGACTCGCGGGGTGCGGTTTACGCAGTTCTACGCGGCGGCTCCGGTTTGTTCTCCGTCTCGAGCGGCGATGCTGACGGGCAGGGTACCTCAGCGAGCGGGCGTGCCGGGGAATGTTTCGTCGACTTATGGCAAGGCGGGAATGCCGGCAGAGCAAGTCACGATCGCCGAGATGATGAAGAAGGCAGGGTACGCGACCGGGCACGTGGGGAAGTGGCATCTTGGTTACACGCCGGAAACGATGCCGAACAGTCAGGGGTTTGATTCGTCGTTCGGGCACATGGGCGGGTGCATCGATAACTGGTCGCACTTTTTCTACTGGCAGGGCCCGAATCGGCATGACTTGTGGCAGAACGGCGAGCACATCTGGAGGGACGGCGAGTTCTTCCCGGACCTCATGGTTCAGGAAGGGCACGCCTTCATTGAGCGGAACAAGGAACAGCCGTTCTTTCTCTACTGGGCGATCAATCTGCCGCACTATCCATTGCAGGGAACGGACAAGTGGCGGAAGAAGTACGAACACCTGCCGGTTCCGCGGCGGATGTACAACGCGTTTGTTTCCACGATGGACGAGTCGATTGGCAAGTTGCTGGCAAAGCTCGACGAGTTGAAGCTTCGTGAAGACACGATTGTAATTTTTCAGTCGGACCATGGGCACTCTCACGAGGAGCGAACATTCAGCGGCGGCGGAAGTGCCGGCCCGTACCGTGGAGCCAAATTCAGCCTGTTTGAAGGTGGAATTCGAGTTCCGGCAATGATCTCCTGGCCGGGCAAACTGCCAGCTGGCGAAGTGCGAAGCCAAATGGCGACGGCTTGTGACTGGATGCCGACGATCGCTGATCTGGCCGGGGTGGAACGCCCGGCCCGGAAACTTGACGGACGAAGTATTGCGAAAATGATTCAGTCATCGGAAGCAGACTCGCCTCACAAGCAGTTTCACTGGCAGAGCGGCGGTGGCAGGAATCCTCAGTGGGCGGTCCGTGATGGTGACTGGAAGCTGATCGGTAATCCTCGCGATACGAGTAACAAAGCTCCGGTCGGCAAAGGCGATGCACGGTTTCTGGTGAATCTGGCGGACGACTTGTCCGAGATGGAGAATCTGGCGGGCGATAATCCGGAGATAGTCAGCCGGCTCGAAAAGCTGCATGACGCGTGGGTGAAGAACGCCAGCAAGTGAGTTGTCCGGCTTGGATGCTGGCGAATTTGGACGGTCTGATTGCGGGATCGGTTTCTGTCCGTTAATCAGTGTGCAGGCCTGCGGTTAGTTTCTAGCTGAGTGGCTGAATTGACACGGCCACTGCGTTCTCACTCTACGACTGACGGATTGTGATCATGTCGAGCGAAACTGAATCCCGCCTCGCGAACATCGAAGAAAAAGTGAATGACGGCGAACGACTGTCCTTCGACGATGGCCTGTTTCTCGAAGAGAAGGTCGACGTACTGACACTCGGCCAGCTTGCGAATACGGTGCGGGAACGTAAGAACGGAAACCTTGCGTATTACAACACCAATATTCATCTGAATCCGACGAATGTCTGCGTTTATCGCTGCATTTTCTGCGCATTTCGGGCGGACTTGAAGGCCGAGAAGGCCTACACGTTTACGGATGACATGATTCGCGAACGGGCTTTAGAAGCTCGAGCTCAAGGGGCGACGGAGATTCATGTCGTCGGCGGACTGCATCATCAGAAGCCGTTTGAATGGTATGTCGACGTCGTGCGAGTCATCCATGAAACGTGTCCGGAGCTGCACATCAAGGCGTGGACCGGCGTTGAGATCAACTGGTTCAGCCACATTACGAAGAAACCGTATAAATGGTGCCTTGAGAAGCTGATTGAAGCCGGACTGGGCAGTATGCCTGGCGGCGGTGCAGAGATTTTCGACCAGGAAGTTCGGGAGCAAATTTGCGAGCACAAAGCAGATTCTCAATCATGGATCGACATTCATCGGGACGCTCATCAGCTCGGGCTGCGGACTAACGCGACGATGCTTTACGGGCATGTCGAAGAGGCGAAACACCGCATCGATCATCTGTGTAAGCTGCGTGAATTGCAGGACGAAACCGGCGGTTTTCAGACGTTTATTCCGCTCGCGTTTCATCCTGACAACACAGGCCTCGATCACATTCCCAAGCCCAGTGGGCTGCAGGATTTAAAGACGATCGCGATCTCGCGGCTGATGCTCGACAATTTCGACCATATCAAGGCGTACTGGATCATGCTGGGTGAGAAGATCGCTCAGACGGCACTCAGTTTCGGGGCCGACGATCTTGATGGCACGGTGGTTCACGAGCTGATTTACCACGACGCGGGGGCTGAGACTCCCGAAGGCATCACCGTCGAGCATTTGCACGATTTAATCCGCGAAGCTGGTCGACAACCGGTTGAGCGAGACACGCTCTATCGACGAGTTGTCCGTGATGGTGCAAAATGGCACGCGGAAGAGCTGTTGGTTGCTGAGACTCTCGCAAGCATTTGACTCGTTGCGGGCAGGCTTATCTGGCTGGTTGTCGCTTTGAGTTTGCCGCGTTGCTCTGCAGATTGGTCCGCGTGATGACAAGTCCGGTTCTCGAAGGAAAACGCGACAAGCTATTGCAGATTCTGCGGGATTATGGCTCAGTTGTGGTCGCGTTTTCGGCGGGTGTTGACAGTACTGTGGTCGCGAAAGCGGCGGCTCTCGCGTGTGGCCAAAAGGCTGTGGCGGCGACGGCGTTCAGTCCGAGTCTGGCCTCGGGTGAACTGGATCAGGCACGAGAACTGTCTGAATTGATTGGGATACGCCACGAAATCGTGGAAACCGGAGAGTTCAGCAATCCTGATTACCTGGCCAATCCCGGAAATCGCTGCTACTTCTGCAAGACTGAACTGTACGGCCATCTCGGCCTGCTCGCGGAGAAACTTGGATTCAGGATTGTCGTTAACGGCGCAAACCTTGACGATCAGGGAGACTATCGCCCAGGCATGACGGCAGCGGCTGAGAATTCGGTCACCAGTCCGTTGATTGAAGCCGGGTTTTCCAAGGCTGACGTCCGTGGATTGGCCAACGTCTGGGGTTTGCCGGTCTGGGATAAGCCTGCGACTCCGTGTTTATCCAGCCGGATTGCTTATGGCGTAGAAGTGACGCCGGGCCGTGTGCGAATGATCGATGCGGCGGAGAAGTTTCTGACTGAATTACTTGGTGAAAAAGTGCTGCGCGTTCGCCTGGAGCGTCAGGGACTCGCGAGAATCGAACTTCCGCCAGCCATTATTCCGGGCATCGCTGAGCCGCAGGTCAGCCGACAGGTCGTCGAAAAGTTCCTGGAGCTTGGTTTCGACAATGTGACGGTCGATCTGCGGGGATTTCGGTCCGGAAGCATGAATTCGTTACTCAGCGACGCTCAGCAGTTGGTTGAGATTACTGACTTCTCGCAAACGCAGTCGTGACGAGCACGGGCTTGGGGTTCCGTTTCTGGCTGTCAAATCAGGTCTAACGTTGGTCGTTGTTGTTGCCGATAAGGCTTACTTCAGCCGGAGTCCAGACTTTCTTGGCGGATCTGGTTCCGGTTCGTTGACACCCTGAGAACTCGTTAATAGTATCCTCGCTTTCCCGCATAGGTTCGCGGGGCCGGACAGCGTCTAAAGGCAGTTTGAGATGACTCAGGAACGAATTCGAATCCGGATGGAAGCGTATGATCACGCTGTTCTGGATCTGTCAGCAACCGACATTGTGAATACAGCTAAGCGTACTGGTGCTGACGTTCGCGGTCCTGTTCCATTGCCGACTCGGTGTGAGAGGTACACTGTTCTGCGAAGTCCGCATATTGATAAGAAGTCTCGGGAGCAGTTCGAGATTCGAACTCACAAGAGGCTTATCGAAATATTGCAGCCGACCGGTAAGACGATTGATGCTTTGAATAAGCTTTCGTTGCCGGCTGGTGTTGATGTGAAGATTAAGGCGGGGGCTCGCTAAGGCTTCTGCTGTTGTTGTGCTCTGCAGGGATGCGGCGCGGCTGGCGAGGACGCTGGCTGGTGGGCACAGACTTCTCTCAATAGTTTTGAGGGATGAGGCTCCGGTTTGAGCTTGATGCTCAGGTGGGGATGGCGATGTTGCCTCAGGGTGACCTCTCACGAATACGAGGATAGAGATGCATACTGCGATTCTCGCGACTAAGGTCGGCATGACTCAGGTCTATGACGACGACGGGAATGTTCAGCCAGTTACGGTGCTCGAAGTTGGGCCCTGTAAGGTTGAGCTTCTTCGGACGCAGGAACGTGAAGGCTATAGCGCTCTGCAGATGTCACTTGAGCGTCAGGGTAAGACTGTCGCACGTCGTGAGTCTCGCATTGAGCCGGAAGTTCGTCAGTACGAAGTTGGCGAGCAGCTTGACGCGCCATTTATTGAAGTTGGCGGCAAGGTTGACATTATTGGGACCAGCAAGGGGCGTGGTTTTTCCGGTGTCATGAAGCGTCATAACTTTGCCGGGCAGCGAGCGTCGCACGGGGTGAAAAAGTGTCATCGTCATGCGGGTTCGACCGGGATGAGTGCTGACCCTGCTCGTGTGATTAAGGGTACGAAGATGGCTGGCCAGTATGGTGGCACGAAGTCGACTATTCGGAATCTGCGAGTCGTTCGGTACGATGCTGATCGTGGAGTGTTGGCGGTTAAGGGGGCTGTGCCAGGGCCAAATGGTGGTCTGGTTACTGTGCGTTCGCCGGTTGAGCTTTAGTCGTTGTTTTGCGTCTGAAGTTGGTTACGTAAATAAAATAGCTGGATTCTGGGGCGGCCAGATGGTTCAGGTTTCAAAACTTAATTCCGATCTTACGGCGGTGGGTGAAGTCGAAGTCGACGAAGCTCAGTTTGCGGGTAAGGTGACGAAGCAGTTGGTTCATGATGCTTGTGTGATGTATCACGCAAATCGTCGTGTGGGGACTGTGCGGACAAAGTCTCGTGCTGAAATTCGCGGTACGAGAGCGAAGATGTATCGCCAGAAAGGGACGGGGCGTGCTCGTGCTGGTCACAAGCAGTCGCCTGTTCGTGTCGGTGGCGGTCACACGTTTGCGAAGCGTCCAAAGGACTGGTCGTACGCTCTTCCCCGGAAGGCGTTGCGTGCGGCGACTCGGATGGCTTTGCGGCTGAAGGCAGAGGCTGGTGAGTTGAGTATCGTTGATTCGCTTAGTCTGCCGGAGCCGAGGACGAAGCATGTTGCGGCCGCGTTGAAGAGTGGTGGGCTTACTGGGCAGAGTTGTCTCTTTGTGACCGAAGGGATTAACGCTGATCTGGTCCGGGCTGCTCGTAATATTTCAAAGGTTTCCGTTCTTCCTCGTACTGACCTGAATGCGGATGTGCTGATGAGGCATCGGAATGTTCTCGTGCTGAGTGACGCTATGGCGGTGCTTTCCGGGAGCGATAGTTAATTTTTGCTGTGTTGAATGTTTGCTTTGTGTAGGTTGGGTTTAGTATGTCGGAACAGGAAGTAAAAGCTGAGCATGTCCTGAAGGGGGTTATGCTTACTGAGAAGACCGCGTTTATGGCGGAGTCGCAAAACGTGTATGCGTTCGATGTGCCGCTCGATGCGAATAAGATAGAGATTCGAAAAGCAGTGGAAGCAGCTTTTGAGGTGCGAGTTGTTTCGGTGAATACAATAACTCGGCTTGGGCGTCCGAAACGCCATCGTCAGCACTTCAGTCAGGGGCAAACTAAGAAGCGAGCCTTGGTTAAGTTGCATGCCGAAGATCGTATTTCACTGTACTAAATTGAGCGCTTGCGGAGATACGTTGTGGGAATTCGCAAATATAAACCAACCAGTGCTGGTCGTCGTCATGCGTCAGTGAGTACGTTTGAGGAACTGACTTTTAAGGGCAATAAGCCTGAGAAGAGTCTGACTCGGCGTGCCCGGAAAACTGGCGGGCGAAACCATCACGGTAAGATTACGGCTCAGCACCGTGGTGGTGGGCATAAGCGTCAGTATCGGATTATCGATTTCAAGCGTCGAGTGGACGGCATTGCCGGTCTGGTTAAGTCGATTGAGTACGATCCGAATCGATCGTCAAACATTGCGTTGGTCGAATACGAGGGTGGTCAGAGTACGTATATTATTGCTCCGGCAGGGCTTCGTGCTGGCGATAAGGTTTACAGCGGTGACGTCGGGGTTGAGCCGAAGGTTGGCAATGCGATGCCACTTTCGCAGATTCCTTTGGGGTCTGTGATTCATAATATCGAACTGCAGTCTGGTCGAGGTGGCCAGTTGTGTCGAAGTGCCGGCACGAGTGCTGTGATGAATGCTCGCGAAGGCGGTTGGGCTCAGGTTACTTTGCCTTCTGGTGAAGTTCGCCGAATTCCCGCTGGTTGTCGGGCAACGATGGGCGAAGTCGGGAACTCGGATCATCAGAATGTCGTTTTCGGCAAAGCTGGGCGGCGACGCTGGCTGGGCTGGCGGCCTCATGTTCGCGGTGCCTGTATGAACCCGCACGACCATCCACATGGTGGCGGTGAAGGTCGGGCTAAGGGTGGTCGTCATCCGTGCAGTCCTACTGGTAAGCTCGCCAAGGGTGGGGCGACTCGTAATAAGAAGAAAGCTTCAAGTAAGGCGATCCTGCGTCGACGTAAGTCGCGTCGGAATGGTCAGCTTAAGTAAATAGATAGAGTTTGGTTTCGATTGGTTTATTGAGCTCGGTTGTTAAGAGATTGAGGAAGGCTGGATGTCAAGGTCACTCAAAAAAGGCCCGCACGTCGATGAAAAGCTTCTAAGCAAGATCGACCGTATGGGGGCTACGAAGCAGCCAATCAAAACCTGGGCTCGCGGTTCAACGATTGCTCCAGAGTTTATTGGTCATACGTTTCTGGTTCATAACGGGAAGATTTTTCTGAATGTCTATGTGACTGAGGAGATGGTTGGTCACAAGTTGGGCGAGTTTGCTCCGACTCGGACGTTTCGTGGTCACGGTGCACGAGGTAAACGCTAGTCGTTACTCGCGACGTGGGTTGCTCTTGAGGTTCAATTATGGCGCTTGTGAAAAGCGAACATCGATACGCAAGGATCGCTTCAACGAAAGTGAATCGGATTCTTCCGATCGTTCGTGGGCGAGAGGTTGGCGATAGCCTTGATCTTCTCAAGACTTTGCCAAACCGTGCGGCACGTATGGTGGAAGCAGTCATTCAGACAGCAGCAGCGAATGCAGCGGAAGCAGGCGTTCGTAATGTTGAGAAGCTGAAGATTGCAGAAGCAGTTGCGAACTGCGGCCCTATGTATAAGAGAATTCGTCCTGGGGCTCGTGGAATGGCGCATGTTGAGAAGCATCGTACGTCCCACATTCGGGTTAAAATTGACGTTCCTGAGCTGTAGGCCGCTGTGGTCACGATCGCTCAGGTTGTAAAGGTAAATTTCGGGGTGTTGGAATGGGACAGAAGGTAAGGCCAACTGGTTTTCGCGTTGGGATCACAGAACCCTGGCGAAGTCGCTGGTACGCTCCTAAGAAGTACTACGGAGAGTTGCTGGTTGAAGATCAGAAGGTTCGTGAGTTCATTCGCAAGAAATATCAGTTCGCTGGTGTCTCGAGAGTTGAAATTGAGCGGACGCGTGACCAGGTTGTTGTCCATCTCCACACCTCGCGACCGGGGATCATTATTGGTCGCAAGGGGCAGGAAGTGGATCGGCTGAAAGCAGAGCTCGAAGCTTTGACTGGTCGGCATCTTGATCTGAAAATTGTTGAAGTTAATAATCCAAATAGAAATGCATCGCTGGTTGCTCAGGATATTGCTCAGCAGCTTTCGAAGCGAGGTTCTTTCCGACGAACCATCAAGCGAGCGCTTGAGCAGGTGATGGAGGCTGGAGCCAAAGGGATTAAAGTTCAGCTGTCGGGACGTCTCGGCGGTGCGGAAATGTCACGGTGTGAAAAAGCAAGCAGGGGTTCAGTTCCGCTGTCGACACTGAGAAGGCACATCGACTACGGCCTTGTTGAGGCCAATACGAAGATGGGTGTAATCGGCGTTAAGGTTTGGATTGATCTCGGCGACTATAGTGAGGAACTAGCTGATGGCCCTGATGCCAAAACGGGTAAAGCATCGCAAAAGCCAAAGAGGTCGTATAAAAGGTAATGCGACTCGAGGCCACAGGGTGTCGTTTGGCGATTTTGGCTTGCAGGCTACTCAGCCCGGGCATGTCAGCGCTCAGACGATTGAAGCCTGTCGAATTGCGATCATGCAGTATATTCGCGGTGAAGGTAAGCTCTATATTCGAGTATTTCCTCATCGCTCGGTGACGTCTCGTCCACTCGAAACTCGAATGGGTAAGGGTAAAGGTGATCCGGATCACTGGGTCGCCGTCGTTAAGCCTGGGACTGTAATGTTTGAAGTTGGTGGCGTGTCACTGGACGCTGCGAAAGAGTGTTTTGCACGTGTGGCATACAAGCTTCCAGTCAGAGTGCGTTTGGTTGAGCGGCAGGTCGGAGCGGGGGCGTAGAACCAGCAATGGCAAGTACAAAACAACTAAGAGAAATGACAACGGAGCAGTTGCAGCACGAGTTGGCTGAAGCGAGGAAAGAATTCCTCGACCGGTCGGTTCGGTCTTCGGCTGCTCAGGATGAAACGGGACCAAGTCGCATGCAGTTGCGACGCGGTGTCGCGAAGATTCTTACGATTCTGCGTGAGCGTGAAATCGAAGCCTGAAAAGGGTGGGACGTTGAAACAGACACTGATTGGTATTGTTACCAGTACGAAATCGTCAAAGACTCTTCGTGTAGAAGTGCCACGTAAAGTACGTCACCCACTCTACGGGAAAATCGTGAGTCAGCGGACCGTTTGTCACGCGCATGACGAGAAAGAAGAAGCTCAGGTCGATGATCGAGTTGAGATTGTTGAAAGTAAGCCTCACTCCAAGCTGAAACGCTGGGAGTTGGTTAAAGTACTTTCTCGACATTAGTAGATCGGGTGCGAAAGCATTGCTGGGCGACCTGATTGGTTATTGAGTAGGAAATGTTTCAATGATCCAGATGCAGACTGTGCTGGATGTAGCTGATAACAGCGGGGCGAAAGTCGTTCGTTGCATCAAGGTACTCGGTGGTACGGGGAAGCGGTTTGCTGGACTGGGCGAAGTTGTCGTCCTGAGTGTCCAGAAGACGGTTCCCGGTGGTGCTATCAAGAAGGGACAGGTGGTTCGCGGAGTCGTCGTTCGGTGTCGCAAGGCAACGCGACGTGCGGATGGGTCATATGTCCGGTTTGATAAGAATGCGGTTGTACTTGTGGACACTGACGGAAGTCCTCGTGGCACGCGAATCTTTGGGGCGGTTGCTCGTGAACTTCGCGAGCGAAGGTTTATGCGGATCATTAGTCTGGCAAGCGAAGTTGTCTGAATTAAGTACAGAGCGTTCAATACGTGATGAAGCGTAAGGCAATCGGCAAATGGCACGAGTAAGAGATAAATACCAGACCGAAATTATTCCGGCTCTGGCGAAAGAACTAGGGCTCAAGAACCAGCTTGCAGTTCCGCGCGTTGAGCGTGTCGTCGTGAGTATGGGTATTTCTAATTCCCACGGTGACCGCAAACGGCTTGAGCAGTCTGCACAGCAGCTTGGCATTATTACCGGACAGAAACCAAAAATTACACGTGCTCGACAGTCAATCGCCAATTTCAAGCTTCGTGAAGGTACGGAAATTGGCTGCTGCGTCACACTTCGTCGTGGACGTATGTATGAGTTTCTTGATCGTCTGATCTCAATTGCACTTCCTCGTGTTCGTGACTTTCGCGGACTGAATGACAAATCGTTTGATGGTCGGGGGAATTTCAGCATGGGGCTAACTGAACAATTGGTCTTCCCGGAAATCAACGCAGACAAAGCGACCTTCGTACAGGGCATGAACATTACGGTAGTTACGTCGGCGACAGATAATGATGACGGTCGTGCACTTCTGCGAGCAATTGGATTTCCATTTCAGAAGCCTGACGCAACAAATTGAACAGATGGGTCGACGATAGTCGGCACTGGACTTTTGGGAGTTCATTAACGTGGCAAGTAAGTCAAAAATCGCTAAGGCCAAACGCACGCCAAAGTTCAGCAGTCGTATAGAACGACGTTGTGAACTGTGTGGTCGTCCGCGTGCGGTTTATCGAAAGTTTCGTGTCTGCCGGATCTGCTTCCGTAACCTATGCCTCGACGGTGTGGTTCCCGGTGCCAGAAAAGCCAGTTGGTAACGGGGGTCGGAGAATATAATGCACAGTGATCCAATTGCTGACATGCTGACACGAATTAGAAACGGGGTGTCAATTGAGCGCCCGTTTGTAGATATCCCTTTTTCAAAGTTGAAGCACAGCGTGGCTGAGGTTCTTCAACGTGAAGGGTTCATCTGGGACAGTGAAGTGATCGACGGCCAGCCGACTAAGACCCTTCGGGTAAATCTGAAGTACGGTCCAAATGGTGAAATAGTCATCAACCACATTCAGCGTGTAAGTCGTCCAGGGCGACGTGTTTATGCGGCAGCTTCTCAAATGAGTCGTGTTCGACACGGTACGGGAATTACTGTCGTGACAACTCAGCAGGGTGTGTTGAGTAATCGTGAAGCACGAAAAGGTCATGTTGGCGGCGAAGTACTTGCTGAGGTTTGGTAAGTTCGAGTGTAGGAAATCGTGTTAAACACGGACTGAGTCTGTAACGAGAATAGATATGTCACGTATCGGAAAAAAACCGATTGAGATTCCTGGCGGCGTTGAGATCACAGTGAGTGGTCGCGATGTGGGCGTCAAAGGTCCCAATGGTTCTCTGCAGTGGCAGGTTCCTGAAGGTATTACTGTCGTCGTTGATAGCGATGCCAGGCAGATTTCAGTTGCAAGAGACAGCGAAACTCGTCAGGCACGAGCGTTTCATGGGCTATCGCGAGCACTGATTAACAATATGGTTGTTGGGGTCGTGACTCATTTTGAGAAGAAACTCGAAATTCAAGGCGTCGGTTACCAGGCGACGTTGAACAACGGCCAGTTGTCGTTACAGGTGGGTTTCTCACATTCGGTTGACCTGAAAGTGCCGGCCGACGTCGATTGCTCGCTGATCAGCCCGACATTGATTGTCGTCAAGGGTTGCGACAAGCATTCGGTTGGTCAGTTTGCTGCGAACATCCGAGCTGTGCGTCCCCCGGAACCATACAAAGGTAAAGGCGTCCGCTATCAGGGTGAATTTGTCCGGCGGAAAGCTGGTAAGGCATTCGGTTCGAAGTAGTGCTTGACGCATTGCGGAATTTTTTAAAGCTGCGTGTAGTTAACAATGCGGTGCGGAGACGGCTGAAATGGTAAGTAATATCAAACGTCAGCAGTTGCGTCGAAAGCGACGCGTCAATCGAGTGCGTAACTCGATTCGGCGTTGTTCAACGCGGCAGTACCGGCTATCGGTTTTTCGTAGCAACAGCAACATCTATGCTCAGCTTATTGACGACGCAAAAGGTGTTACAGTGTGCTCTGTGAACACGCTTCAGGACGGGATCAGCTCTGCAAATGGTGGCAGTG
>JACLAC010016261.1_pt1 | contig 13276 bp, 13 predicted proteins | sample 8027881 | NCBI WGS metagenome assembly JACLAC01 (sample SAMN15725517, study PRJNA655200) | protist metagenome | isolation source: fluorescence activated cell sorting (FACS) single amplified genomes of... | place: Spain: Blaines Bay Microbial Observatory, Mediterranean Sea | collected 2016-01-19 | reverse complement strand
ACAAGCCGTTGTTGCCCAAGGTACGCCGCACGCCGCCATGTCTGTTTGTGTGTTTTGCTTATACGTGCTGACATTGCAAACAGGAAGTCGGCCGCTCCCGAGGCCTTCATTTTTTGGTCCTCAGATGTCAAAGTGGCTACAAGTGTCACAGTCGGCGCGTGGCAACAGACAGCCGCGCGGGGAAGATTCGGAGCTCCTCCAAACAGTCGCAACAATGAAAAGTTCGGAACTATTGTGGATTTTGCCTTGCGGTCAAGCTGGACAGAAAAAGCTTAGGACTACCAAGTGCTTCGCTTCAAGGTGGTTTCAAGTATGCATTGGCCGACTTGTGTGTCTCACAGTTTCAAGAGCAAGAGTTGTGGTCTTGTGAGTTCTGCGTAACCTCGCTCATGCGTTATGCCAGGGTTTGGCCAGTTCCAGGCGGTTGCACCGAATTGTTTTCCTAGGGCTGCACTGAACGCATGGGAAGGCGCATTGAGACGTTGTTGCTTGAAATGTCATGGGGAAGCCCGAAGGCCAATCTCTCGGGTGGCTGTGCGTGTCAAGGAGGGGGCGTTTCTCGAAGCATTTCAAGTGGGATACATAGCCGTCTACCATTTACACCTACAAAGTTCATTGGCGGACGTCCGAAACAATGCGTTTGAGGGCATTACAGTCGGCGTGCAAGCAGAGATTGAGACGCACAATTTCCTGGCAAACTGTCAGAGCTTTGATTCGTCGTAATCAGTCAACCGAAGCGACGGGCTCAACCGAAGCGACGGGCCCACGCCAGCGCACGACGGGAGAGCGGATCTCGGGGCCGCGTCAGAGCCCACTCAACAATTCGAGGCATCTGTGTGCCTTGAATCAAGAACAAGCCTGTCCGTAACTTGATCGTTGCACGCATCTCACTAGGATTCGCCCTGTTTCCCTGAACAAATGCGTCAGACTTGGGGGGTCAAGTAACAAGGCAATGCTTGGGGCTCACACGAGGTGGTCCTCCAATCTTCCATCAGGTCGGGGGTCGAGTTCAAAGAAGAATGCCTAAAAGCTTGGAATTGGCACGTGCAACAAGCTAAGAAAGGTTTGCCTGATCTCAGTGCCTCTGCCCAACACCGTGTTGCGAAACACCGTCCGCGGGAGCAATGCCGTGGCGACCCACGGTTGGTGCAAAGCCCCCCCCCCTGCCGCCGCCAGCCCCACTTCACTTGTTGGTCAAGGCCTTGTAAGTTTTGTGGAGCAAGGCCCTGTGCAACACCACTTTCTCGTTCATATTGCGATTGCGCAACATGCGAATCGAGGGCTGCACCGCATCTCGAAGAGCAGTCGGGTCCGTGGTGTGCATGAGGTCGTGGATCAAGCTGGCCTCCACGTAGGTCAAAGTGGCCCTGTCGCCCGTGGTTTTGGCGCTCTTGTGCATCGCGGGCATAAGTGCGATGCCCGCATCCTTGAGCTGCTTGGCATGCGTCGTCACGAGCGCATCGAGGCTTGCGACGCGTGCAGGGAACGTGTCTAAGCCTAAAGCCGCACTCTTGCCAAGGAGCGCTTTGGTCGCGAAGCCGTGGTACGATTCCCATGGCGCCGCGGCTGCAAGCTGCGCCGACCAGACGTCGCCGATGCTGCCACCACCAGCAATGGGGCGAAGGGCAACAAGCAACGCCTTGATACGATCAACGGTCTCCGAGCACGCATTATTGTGCAACGCCGCGTCCAAGGTCATGCCTTCCTGGAGGAGCTGGTTTGCAACTTCCATGACCAGCGTGAAAATTTCCTTCGCGACGGGATGTGTCTGATCCTCGGGCCATTTCACCTTCGTGCGTGGGAAACGGTTTGCCGCCTGCGTGCTAGTATTACGTGGATGGCCGCTCGAGATTTTCGTATCGGACATTCAGCCCCTCCGTCATTTGGGCTTCCAACTTGCGTATCCGAGGGGCGTTGGGGGCGGAGCGAGTGAAAATACGCTGGCAACACTGCATTCGTCCCCGCCCCTCCTACAACTGAAATGCAGATAAAGCCAGATTGCTCGATGTTTATCAGAAGCGGGTGGGGGTCGGAAACGATTGCAAAAAAAGGGCATATTGTTTGCAAGGGCGGCTCAAGAAGCGTCCGTGTCCGGTTTGCGGGGGGGAACGAAGCAAACACACTGCAATGTCCGACGCCACACCCACTTCTGATAACCATCGAGCATTCGGAGTTTCTCTACATTGTGTGGAAAAGGGGCGGGAACGAATGTAGTGTTGCTAGATTGTTTTCACTCCCTCCGTCCCAACAACGACCTTCCGATGCGCAAATATTGCAATCCCAATCGGGGGGGGGATGCATGTCCGATCAAAAAAGGGACGAAACCATAAACCACGTGAAAGCTGACAACACTAGCACCCCGAAAACAAGCGTTTCCAACAACCTCGCTCCGCAGACTCTCCAGCTGCACGCGGAAACGGTCGATCACGGCGAAGCGAGACTCCGACGCGTCGTCTGCGTTTGCGACCTCGTCCAGCAATGCACCGACGCGGTTGGCAACCGAGACGATCTCCGAGAACTGCGCGGCGCCCTCCGAATTGTGTTTTTCGCAGCAGCGACGGCGTTCAGCAGATCACCGATTTCGGGGGTGACGACCCACGGAGATCGGGGGATCATCCAAACTCCGAGCTTTTCCGAGACGTAGTCGAGACGGTCCGCAACATCGGTGCTGAGCTCGAGGCCGTCCGCACACGTCAACGCGTCCTCCAACGTCTTGCACTCCTTTTTCGACGCCTCTGCAGTGAAGTCGTTGGGACCATCACCGAAATAGTCGATCCACTCCTGCACATTTGCAGCAACTTCAGTTTCCATGCGCTGCAAAGCCAAAAGTTGTGCCCGTTCCCCAAACTTGTCGTGCAAAGCGTCAACAGCCTTGTCGTCGGGGTAGTTGTCGACGAGTTTGCTCAGAAGCTGTTCGACCTGCTTGGCGTCGAATTTCTGTTCCGTATCTGCCAAACAGGCGTTGCAGTGTTCGAAGACTGTGTCTCGGATCCGCTTCCGTCCACACATCAGTTGGTTGCATGGCACAACATACGCAAGCGGCTCCCACGCCTTGAGCCCTTCCAGCAACGGAATCGTCTGCGCAGGTTGCCGAAAATCAACAAACTCGTCCTCGAGAAGAGTGCGGAAAGCGCCGATGTCATCTTCTCCTGCCTCAAGGACGGGGAGGGCCTTCTTGTACGCCTCGAAAAACGTCTGCCAATACCCGTTTGCGGCGGAGAGCGCAAGCTTCACTCGTGTGGTGCACTTGTCGAGGCCGTCCATCGCATGCTCTTGACACGCTGTGAAAATCGCCGTCGAGTCGGAGTCGATCCCAAAGTTTGCAATGACTCCGAGCACACCCGCAGCGAGCCGCACCTCCTCGTAGAAACTTGCAGTGTCGGCGTTCAACTCCAAAATGTCTTGCTGACCCATGTCCTTGACAATCGCGGCGGCGAGGTCGAGCGTGACCACCTTTTTGGGGCTACCTTCGGACATCAACGCGCAAACGGAGTCTGTTGAAAGTCGTCGACTTGTACTTGACAAACTTCCAGCCATCGGTTTTCGCCAATTGGCTTGTGCGAGGCTTCTTGTCGTCGAAGACGCCAGTGGCGCCTGTGGGTCGCTGGATCTCCAACACGTCAGCGAAACGACGGTCTTGCAACGCCGCGTCACGGTACACGTTGCACAACTTCTCTTGGACTTCAACGTCCCACACGACTCCATATGGGCGGATTTTCGAAATAATCTTCTCGATGTCAACGACCGTCATGCCGACGAGGATCTTGCCACCCCGAAGACGGATGTCCACAATGGATTTGCACACGTCGTGGTACTGTGAAAGAAGCTGCGCGTCCATCTTTTCCTCGGGCCCTTTGGTCGCGAGCTCCATTGCTTCCAGCTTCATGGCGCTGAGCGCCCGCCCGTCCTTCTTGCCATTTGCAATGTCTTGTGCGGGGACTTTGCGCCGTGCAACGCTGAGGATGTCACCTGGGAAGGGGGTCAGTCTGAGAGAACAATTGTGTGTTCTGTTTTGCTACCAGGGAGGGGGCTCGTCCTTGGAAAATGGCTAAGAATTCAAGGTGAAAAAATCCGGAATACACGTGTTGGCAACCACAAAGCCAGGGACCCGAAGACAAGAATGGTTTACTGTTTGTTGAAATTTACAAAATATGAGTCACCTCCACCAACACTCATGAACTCCGAGGAATCCACAACCGCCGCTGAAGCCTCGGTCGCCTTATCCTCGCCCAATTCCAGTCCATCCGTTGTCGACGCTGCGTCGTCAGCCTTGGTGGGTGACGACATTGGGTCCGTGGAGGCAGCGGCTGAACGACGCGGCGCTGGGGAAGCACTGAGATCCCCGCGGTCCGAAGCACGCCCCTTGTGCCGTTTTTTGCCAGAGCCGAGCAACTGCCTCGAGCTCAGAGCGCTACGGCCCTCGAGTTCATCGGAGCCCGATGCACCTGGAATTGCTCGCTGCTGGGGGGGGGCTCGGAAACGTTGGCCTGCGCAGCGTGCTGCTCGACCCACTCGGCCAAAACTGGAAGACCTGTAATCGACCCAGCAGCGCCCGTTTTGTGAAGCATGCTTGCACCAGCCGCCGACCACACGCATGATGCGTGTCCAGGAAAAAGAGTTGTTACTTCGGATCCAGAACTGTACTCTCCTGCTTGACGAACATTTTCATTTCGATCTTGCATTTGTAGCCGACGTGACCCGCAACAGGCCAAAAGGCGTAGTGGGTGCACATCGTGTGTGGATCCGAAAGGGAGGGTAGCTCGTGAGCACAGAGGCTGCTATGGGCCGAAGCTGGAATCTTCGATTTGTGCAACAACGTCACGAGCTCACTCTCTTCGTGAAGGTCTGCCTCAACAAAATCGAAACACTTTCGATGTGACCCTCGAAGGCACAATTGATGCCGTGGCTGGCGGAAACCTGTGCCCTGTCCTTCGCAGTGTACGTTGTGCGAGCAATGTCGGTGTTCACTCGCACCTCGTCGTACTTCTCGTAGTCGTTCACGAAATCCGCCGTCTGCGCGACCGTGTAGCCGAGCGCTTCTCCCGCAGCGCCACAACAGTCGCAGAGGGCCCCTAGCGGCACTTTCTCCGTTGTGTCGTTGGCGCGTCGCACTGTCTTGTACAGCGCCCACTTGGTGTCCTGAAGATATCGCGTGCACAAAAACAAATCTTCCCGCCCTGCATGTCCACCAATATTTTGGACCCAAGATCGGCACCACAAGAAAGCATGTAAAAAGGCACATGCAGGAAGGGAAGACCCGAATACATGCAAAGATACAGATCCTTCGGCTCCGCTCCGCATATGCCGCAAGCACCCGCGACGGCAAGCTTGGCCTTCGTGCCGAATGCGGCCCAGTCCAGCTCCGCTCCAGTCACCCCTGCGGGCCACTGGGGGCGGTGGCTCCTCGAAGGCTTGTCGCTAACGACAGTAGCCGCCGAGCCAGCACTGGAAGCCCCAGAGCCCCACCGAGCTCGCTTCTTTGGAGGCATGCCACCGAGTGTTTGTCAAGACTCCTGGGCACACCGAAAAAGGAGCAGTCGCAAGATGGGCTGAGCCGCGCAGCTAAGGATTTGTTGTTATGGTCAGCACTCGTTCCCTGCTGCTTTGATTGTGTCTGTTATGTTTCAAAGGTCATGCCCCTGACAGTGAGTCTGTTATATTTACGGCCTCGTACTACGCTCATGGTGTTGTTAAGAACAAACCCAAAACGGACTTCAGTCGCAGGGTGACTACAAAAAGGACAGAATCACTTTGTTGCTGGGCCTCTGCAAATTGGCTGATGTCGTGGGGCCATAGCCCATTAGTAGCGCCTACATAATGGCGGACACGCCAAATAATGGCGGAGAAGCAAAAACCACTTACATAATGAGCGTGATATCTGCTATAGCCGCCCACGAATCCCCCGAACCTAACGCGAGCCGAGCGTGTTGGACTTTCCAAATTCATGCGTTCTGGGTACCCCATTGACCATGGACCCCCCGCTGGAGGCTATCTGTACCTAAGGCAGGCCGCTGCGGCTCCCTGCGAACGAGAGACCTGAATCCATCATGTCCCGGAATGACAAGACGCTGTCCAATTTTCGGCCGCACATTGTCTGAAAACAGAAACGAGGACTAATTGTCGACGAAAAACCAATATGCTCTTGCAATCTGTTCCAACACCAGGAATCCACCGAAACCACCACGAGTCGAGCGCAATTGCCTTCCAACTCGCGCGAGTTGGGCACCGCAATTACCACGGACCACCCGCTGGAGGCTATCTGTACCTAATGCAGGCCGCTGCAGTCCCCTGCGGGCGACAGAACTGACTGAATCATGTTCCTGAAGTACAAGACTATGTGCAATTTGCCGCCGCTGACGGGTGCAAAGTGACAACGACGACCGAAGTTGCAGCAGATGGTGGGTGCAAAGTGTCACTTCGATTTCCATAGCGCAAAGTACGCAACGCAAAGTGTCAATAAAGTGTCACTTAAGTGACACTTTGACCCCCAAAGTGTCAGTAAAGTGTCACTTGATAACAGTGAAAAGGCGCCGGCGAAAAAGCGGGTGTCGCACCAAACTTCTTCGCAACGGCTGACCCCAAAGTGCCACAACAACCCAAGTTCAACGCAAAGGCGTTCGGTGAAATTCGTAGCAGAGACTACTGTACAACGGAGAACGGTGCTGATCAGAAACTCACTGTACAAAAAGTAACAACGAGCAAGCACGCGGGCCCAGGCACGACACGCCCCTTCTTTTTCGGTGTGCTTACCTCGGGGACGCCTGCCACTAACAAGTCCTCTTCCATTTTGAGCAGATCCTGCCCACCTGGCGCGTGGCCTAAAGCACGCCGCCCATCGGCGTAGTCAGAAACAGTAAAATGGGAGCGACACCCATGCCCGTCCCTGCTGGTCTCGAGGTGACCCACTGCGAGCCACGCCACGAACCAGCCCAAAGGACGGCGATCACGTGGATCGCAAATCGTCAACCTCGCCCTTTTTGCCTTGCGCGTAATAGCGCACAGCCTTGTGTGACCACAATTGCAAACAGCAGCGAAGTTACCGTTTGAGGCATAGTACACGACACTGCCCCCAGGCACTACTGCTTCGAAAGTGGCTACGCCTTGCCGCCCACTCGCGGCCCGCACAGGGGTCGTGGCGGCAGGGGGGGGGTGGAGGTGGCGGAAGAGGAGGCGATATTGGCACGGGTGCCGAGGAAGCCGCAGGAGCGCTCCCAGGGGATGAACTTATAGGTGCCGCTCCATCATATAGTTCCAAAAGCGCCGCGAGCTCTGTCACTGGTGGGCCTCCCTCATCCGCCCCCTCGGGCTCTTCGTGACAATCCCAATTCTCGCCCTCCACTGGTCCCACTACATCCTCAAATCCATCGCTCTCCCCAGCCAAATCATTGTCACTGTGGACGCGGCGCCTGAATGGATGGAACTGCGTGAGAGCTGCGTCACCAACCAGCTCAGTCAAGGATACCATATTCGGAACAAAACGCCCTACGGGCCTGTTGCTCTCCTCGATCAAGTAAAAGCACGCACTGATGGAGGGAAACCGAACGAATTCAGCCAACGCCTTATACTTAGTCTTGAATTCCTCCGTTGCAACTACATAAATACGGTCATGACTGTCGGGCATTTCCATCGGGCCGTCAATGCGTCGAACACGCTGCATCTGTGGGGCGTAGGGCGAAAAGACCTGAACGCCAATATGCCACCAGGAATGCAGTACGTCCAGATCGGTTGCAAGAACGTCTTCATAACGGCGGCCCTGCTTCGCCCCCCCCGTGTATATGCGCGACTATGCGACCTGCCGCCAGCATCTGTCTCTCCGTCGATATGAAGGGACAGCGCACCCTCAATAAATTCATGAATCGGTTGACGATCAAATTGAGGGTAATCCCATCACCAGTGCACAAGCAAACGCCCGCCTTGTTGCACGCACTGATGGCCTCCTCACCAATGTCAGGATACGGGCGTGCCTCCTTCTCAGACACGAAGGCAGTTGCTTGGTCAAACGCCCGATCGAGTGTTTTGCCCAGCTTCGTTTTGTTTCCATTGGCCTGCATCCACGCCACAGCGTTGAGTACGTCGTCATCAGATGGAGGTGCCAAGACCAAGGCTTTACCAAACGCGTACGGCATCGGGGAGAATGTAGGGCCACTCAGCGCAGGCAACGTGGCAGAGGCTTCACGCACCAGTTCTGCCCCTTGGGTGTCCTCCCAGGAAGCGATCACCAGGGCATTCTCCCGAGCCGTTTCTTGCTGGCGCCGCACCGCGGCTCGACTCAGCGACCTACCAGTCTGGAGCGCTTCCTCAACGGTGCCACCTCTAGCGAGCTCCTTTGCCACTACGAGCTGGCACGCAGTTGTGTCGTTCTTGATGCCCTCTGTGCGGGCAAACAACATGTCACGCGCAGCCCGTCGTTGCATCCGCTCTATGTCTTTTGTTCTCGGCCCGAAAGAGGATTTGGACTTCTGCTTGATCAAGCGACCCGCACGTGTAGCAAGGTTTCCAACCCGCACCGCCTTCGGATACAAAGGCGAGTTCGCAGCTTTTTTTCTCCTCACGGAACTGTTCACTGATAGAAGACAGGTTAGATCGCCCAGCGATGCCCATGGCGACCAGCCGAACATACCCCCGCCATGCCCCCCCTTTGCCTGGGCGCCGCACTTTGCGTTTGCCTATTCGCCGAAGTCGTCGTGGCTTTTTGCCCTTGATTTTGGGCTTCGCATCGGGTGCCTTGTGGCCCCACAACATCCCATGCCGCCTTTTTTTCTCCGCATAAGCAGAAACATCTGCGTTGCTAGGTCCTGCACGTCTTGCTTCCAAGTGTGCAACGACGCGCCCATGACGAGTCGACGAATTGTAGCGTTACGACGCTCGATCTGGGTTGTGTCTACCCACAGCAGGACAGCGATGGCGGCCAGAACTGTCAGCAAGAGGTCTGATGTGAAGGTGCCATACTGAGATTTGAAACGTCGAGCCCATTGCCCCAGGAGGCAGTCTGGTATCGTGTCGAAGGACGCCCCGAGCGAAGGATCTGCAAGCAGCGCAAATAATCGCATCGGGAATGATCGGTGAGCCTCCGCAATCAAGTAATTGAAAGCACAGCCAGTTCTACTGAGGGCGCGAAAAGCCAACGAACGGAAAGCAAAGGTGCAGGCAACGGGAGCGACCACAGACAAAAGAGTTGCAGACGTGAACGCCATGTGGCGTTGATCCCAAAAGAGCGCGTCCGCTACCCCACCAGCAAGAACGGAAGCCCGATATTCTCGGACTCCAGGACCTGACTCGCCACGTGCGAGGGCTTTGGCTGCTTTCGCTAATTGCTTCACTTCCCATGTGTCACTCCCGAGATCGAACAGATAGGTTTGATAGCGGCGGAGAGGTTCCTGCAACAGGCGAACGAGGATTATAAACGGGAGGCTGTGGCGTAACAGGAACTCCAGCCCAGTACGTCGGTATCTGGCGTGCACTTCCGAAGTAAATCCGATGTCGGTGCTTTCGCTTGTTGCCGACCCTGCTGACTGTTCCACTGGGGGTCCCGCCGTCGAATCTGGATTGCCCCCGTCGCTCAGGTCGTTGAGATCCTCAAGTGCTGTTTGCTCCGCACTACCCCATTCGTTGAATCGGACAACGGCCGCCAGGAGCATATCCCTCACCGCTCCCTTCGTGTAGGACGCTGCGAAGCGAATGAATGTGGGGGTGAGAAGCCGATGACACGCTTCGAACACACCTAATTCGTCCGTTGCCACATCGGCCCCAGTCCACCGCGCCTTGTTATACACGGTAGGCATGGTAGCGGCGAACGTTGTCATGAGGCCTTCAACTACAAATTCAACCGCTGATGCTTCATCGATATCTGTTCGCCCGAAAGGAATGTAGTCTTCGACAAATCTTGAACGCCAGTCACCATTCGGGAACAGAACAAGCAACAACCTCTTCGTAAGAGTACTCGACGCGTGCGACACAAACATATTCAAAATGTTAGCCTTGTATTGTTGCGCATCACGCGAAGGCTGTCCGCGGAGCAACCTGAACCGTGACCTGATTTCCTTCCGAAGAGCGGTGCGGAACCGAACCATCGCACCAAGATATCGCAGTGAGAGTGCCACGTACACCATTCCGCGAATTGTTCGGTCCAACTCCGCCAGGGCAAACACCTTGCCTGTCGTGGTCGCGAGCTTGTGCACCTGGCAGAAGAAGTGAAGCAGCAAGTCAGCGGAACCGAACACGGTATGTGCGTATGCCCTCTCGCATGGTGCGTTGTCACTGCCCGCATCCGTGCACGCTATCCGAGTCTTGTACAGGAAGGACCGTTGTGCGGGCGTCACACCAAACACACGACATTGCTGCTCCATCATGCAGTGACCTGTCGTCCCCTCGACGGCCATAAGCAAGTTCGGTGTGGAGAAGAAGATGGTCAGCAGCCCAAATGCCAGTTTCAGCACCATCGACAAGGAGGTCCAAGACTGGATGATTTTCCTGGGAGCCAGACCCACGCACCCGAAACCGAGAAGGTCCCTCCGTTCGTTGCACCAAGGCGTGATCCGTATTCGCTTCCACAATGTCTGTGCCGCCGGGACCAAGTGCAGGTCGAGTAGACACAATCGGGTTGCCCGAGCTGGGGAAACGTGACAGTACAGGCAGGGGCGTCTCGTCGTGTGCAGCGGCGTCCACGTACGCAACAAGAGCATCGCGACTTAGCTCTGCAGCTACCCCCTCTTCAAGTCGTGCTCGCTTGTGCGTCTGCAGCTCCCACAACGATGCGGCCAAACGTTTTTGGGACGTTCCCATTTTTTTGCTCGTGACGTCCGCCTCTTTAGCCAGCACGCGTTTTGACTGCAGGTGTTGCAAGTCAGGTGCAACCACCATCTGCCCGACTTCCAAAGCGTCTTCGTCAATCACCGAACCATCCGTACGCGCTAGAACAGCAGCTTCACACAAGGAGGGACCTATTGCAGCTGCGCGTTCCTGGGCGAAGAACGACTTGCAGCCTTTGGTGATGGCGTCTGGAACGGGATCTCTCCATCGTACCAGAGGGGGGTACACAAGCCCGACCCCATCCACCCTCTACTGGTGCTGGTGCAGGAATTAGACGGGCAAGAGCATCACCAGGGTCGTCGGCACTATGCACTTCGCGGGGCGCGTCAATGAAGGAAACCAAGGACACATTTTTGGGGCGACCCCTACCACGCCGCGGCAAGTTGGAACCCAACCGTGGTACCTCGCCGCTGGCTAACTCTATATCCCTCGCCACTACAATTTCCGCGGGCTCCGCAACTGGGCTTCCAGGGTCAGCATGCATGTCTACGCCTACGCCTGGGGTTACAGGGGCTGGATCTTCACGTCGGTCTCCCAAGGCATCTCCGATAAACGGCGGTTCATCTGGAAAAGCCATGGGGTCGTCATCAAGTGGTAAGGCGTCAGGAGAATTGTCCCCACTGCAAGCATCATCATCATCAATCGGTAATTGTTCTGGACTGCTCGGCATCCTGGGACAGATCACCACACCATACCTTGAGACACTTGGAACAGCCTTGAGCCAACAACTGGCAGACGGGTGCAAGTGCGGTCCGCGGGAAGTAAAGCCCTTCTTGCTGTACAACTCAAAGCCTGGTGTGCGAAACAAATTTGTGTGCAGCACGCTTGGCGAAGCTGCAATTAGTATAGCCGTGGCGAGCAATGCAGCAGGGGAGCGGGAAACGCGTGAGTAGGTCCAAAAATTGATTGCAATGTGTTCCCTTCTGGAGAGAACATCCACAGCTGCTTGAAAGTCAGCTGTGTAACGAAGTGAACAACGATGTAATGAGTGTGTAAAGGTGTGGTGTCACACTTCGACCGCCAAGGTTTAAGCACGTCGATGCGTACACGTGTTTTTGAGTGTGCCCTACGTGTCCGCCTCTCGACGTGTTCCTAACCATATTCAGACGAGTCAGTACTTACACGCAAGAAGCGAACATCTGCGGCCTGCTAACGATATAGACCACACCTGACGTCAACGACACCCAGTGGGGTGCTACTTCACAATGATAAGTTGTGGGCCCGACTGGCTTCCTATCCACCGTTTCATACTTTTGTACAACAAGACCTGCACTGTCTGTTCAACGACTTGTCAGGCAATACGCTCACTTACATTCCAGCGATCTACATTCGGACCGTGCCCCATACAAGAGGCAGTGCTATACGAGCGCGTGGAGTTTGGCCAATGCGCATAAATAGTTGAGCTCCCACTGCGACGGCTTTGCAACTAGCGAAGGGAACAATGCTAAAATGAATGTGGACAAGTGTGGTGACGCAAGTCGACAGCCAAGGTTCAAGCACGTCGATGCGCGCAATGCTTTTGGTTGTGGAAACATTCCAGTCTCCGACGCATGCTGACTACAATGTTTTTGATATCATTACTCGAATCATAAAATGGGGGACCATGACCTTTGATTGCTTTCTAATTGTCTGTTGCAACAGTGATGCCTAGAAGGTCGCACATGCACGGCCAATTTACACATATCGTTCTGTGAAGCTCGGACGTGGACGAAGCGTAATGGCTGGAGTTTCGGAAGCTAAAACATATTTGAAACCACCCTGTCGTGCTTCTATACAACATTTCCGCCTCGGATGTGTAAGCCGTCGAGACAACCAGTCTGGATATGCACTCATCGATGCAAGTACAACGAACTAGTGGGATCAGGGCACCGTCGAAAAATCAGGAAGGGTGAGGGGGCGAGCTGGCATCGGTAGGGAGAAATCTGGACAGGGCAATGCTGGCTGGCTGGGAACCGACGAGGAAATACTGGGCGAACGAAGCGAAAACATGAAGGAGTGGCGAGACGATTTCCCGTTGCTCCCCGTTGCTTCCCGTTGCTTCCGACTCTGCTCTGCGCTTCAAGTCCACTCGCCGCTCCCGATCCCTCCTCCACCACTCTTATCGCTGTCTTTCTACATACGAGACGATCGGACATCCTAATTGAAACCAGATTTCAGTGCCGACCAGGGGAATAACGCAACGCAAACGAGAGTGCTGCACGTTTGGGATCCAACTAGGTGTCGTTGACGCTTTCTCGTCCAAAAGCTCAATATTGTCGCTCCTACGGAACCGCAAACAAATGAAATAGGTCTAAGGCTCCCCCAGATTCGCAGGTGTGCGGTGCGTTTTCTCTCCCACACTTTCGCCTTACCCCTCTCGAACTTGCATTTTTTGTATAGAGGGGGGTACGAGTTTGAGCACACTTTTTACACACTTATACCGCGGGGTGGTTTTGCCACTTCTGAGTCACCTTTTTACCTGAGCTAT
>JACLAC010011922.1_pt1 | contig 13276 bp, 15 predicted proteins | sample 8027881 | NCBI WGS metagenome assembly JACLAC01 (sample SAMN15725517, study PRJNA655200) | protist metagenome | isolation source: fluorescence activated cell sorting (FACS) single amplified genomes of... | place: Spain: Blaines Bay Microbial Observatory, Mediterranean Sea | collected 2016-01-19 | reverse complement strand
CTTATGTGTGAACGAGGATTTGTAAAAATGTTCCACTTTCTTTTCAGACTATAACTCCAAAACTACACATATGTATCAATCTCTGTCTTCATTTCTTTTCACTATATTCACAGGCTCCCAGTCTGCCACCGGCACGCTATCGCTCACGCCGCAGCTGCGTCCGTCGACGCCCGGGCAGAGCATGCCGATGGGCATGAACGGAGCGTGAGGCTATGGTGCTGCCACCGGCGCCATGGCCACGGTTGGGTCGGTCGGTTCGCACGGGCTGTGAAGCGCAGGCAGTATGGACGGAGCCAGCATGCAGGGTGGCATCTGAGCCACCAGCAGCTACGGCGGAAACGGAATGATGTCGGGAACAGCTGCCGGCACAGGTACTATCGGTGCGGGCGGTGCATATGGCGTCGGCGTTGGGTACTCCGGCTATGATTACAACCGGCCCTCGCCGGCCTACGGGCCCCGGACCGTGGGCGTGGGCCAGTGGAAGCAGCAGCAGTACGGCGCAATGACGAACGCCGCACTCACAAACTTCGCTGGTGCCGCTGGTGCTGGCGCGCAGGTGACCCCGCGAGACACCGCCGGTGCCGCGACGACTCCGCCTGGAGGCGATGACAAGATGAAGCCACTGAATGATCGGTGACGTATGAGTGCCGCCACGACACGGGCTGGCGACTCGACCAAGACGCCGCCTAGCGCGAGGGACTATAACACTAACAGCGGCACGTCGCGTGGCAGCGCCGAGCCCTTCTCGTCGCCAGAAGGAGGCGCGGGTAGCTCACCGGCGGAGAGCGCGGGAGCAGCGGACGGCGCTAAGACCGCTGCCGGAGTGGGCGGAGTCGTTGACGGCGTGGGCGTTGGCCTTGGCGGTGTCACGGACGGCACGGACGGCGCGTACTACGGTACTCACAGACACGTGTACGCGGCGGGAACGGGTGGCGCGTACTACAATACTGCAGCAGCGCAGGCCGCAGCCGCTGACCAGGCGTACTACGCATCAAGCGCTGGCGCTCGCGGCTACGTTGGACGCGACGCGTACGCTGGGTACGCGGCCGGTGTATATGCTGGGCAGGATGCTTATTACGCGAGCGCCAGCGCGGGCGCGCGCGACGGCTACGGGCAGGCGGCCTACGGCTCGACCTACGGACGCGAGGCGTACGCCGGTGGGAAGAAGTATGGGGACAAGTATCGGGACGGCGCTAGGGACGACAAGTACGGCAAGAAATTCAAAGGACAGAACGGGCACGCTCCGTCATAGCCACAGTCCAACCTGCCCTCGCCGACAGAGAGTCCGGCGCAGGCGCCCGCGGCCCAACCTGCCCTATTCGATGGCGGTTCTGAGAAGAGGGGGAACGAGAAGGAAGGTAGCAACCGCGCGAGTCCGGCTGGCTCCGGCTCGGCCGCTTCGGGTTCTAAACCTGATGGACTTCCCAATAACAACAATAGCAATAGCAATAACAACAACCAACAGCAGAAGGACTTTCCCGTCACTCGGGTGCTCTACGTGCGGTGAATTCCGGACCGCTTTTCGGACGAGGACATCCAGAATTTATTCACGCCGTTCGGCAGCGTCGAACGCATGCTCTACAAGCGCGAAAAGAAACACGCCTTCGTGCAGTTCGCGAAGGTGGAGAGCGCGCAGTGACTGCTCGACTACTACAAGGTACTGCCCTGAGTGACGAGCTAGTGACGGGGCGACGGTGCTCTCATGAGCAGGCGTGGCGAAGAAGCTGGACGATGTGTTCGCGGAACAAGCGCAGGGCGTGCATGTGCAAGGCGCGAATGGCAGCGGCCTGTCAACGCTGTCACTGAGCGTGAGCGCGGACTCGGAGAAGTGAGAAGGAAAGTCGGATAAAGAGGGCGAAGGGGAGTCGACGAAAGAGGGCGAAGTGGACGGCTCCTCGGGCGCGGAATCGACGTCTTCCGCCCAGACGGGTGTTAAGTCGGGAGGCGAAGTTGGTGGGGATAGCGCCGACAAGCCAACCACGACGACACCGCGCAGCGAAGGCGCGACGTCGGGCAAGACGGAGACCGAAGCCGGTGACAACAACAATGCGGCGAATGACGAAAGTGGCAAGACGCCAACCGGCAGCGACTGCGGTGCTGCTGCTGCTACTGACAAAAAGGATGGCGAGGACAACAAAGAAGCAGACTCCCGAAAATCCACGGCGGACGAGAAGGCAGAAGCTGCTGCTACATCAGGAACTGCGGACGAAGAGAAGAAGGATAAAGAAAAAGAAAAGCTTATTCAGCAGTCTCCGGCGCAATCTGAAAAGTTTGTCGCTGACCAAAAGAAGGAAGGCGTGCGGTACTGCCTCGAAGTGGACAACCAAATGATAGAGTTTGCGCCCTCGGGTCGCGACGAGATCGACGTGGACGCCCCGAACAAGATCCTGTGCGTGTCGGTCACCAACATCGTGCACCCGGTCAACGTTGACGTGCTTTCGCAGGTGAGCATTTCGCTCCTTATGAGTACTTTTATCTTAAGCTTAAGCTTAAAGCTTAAGTTATTATCATGATCAACTGAATCTGAATGTGAATGTGTATAACTCGCTATTCTAGAATACTATATTAATTTAGTACAATGAGGCACTGGGACTGGCACTCAGACTCAACCAATTATATCAATCACAATCACAATCACTCAATCCGTTCTCAGGTGTTCGAGTCGTACGGCCCGATCTACAAGATCTTGATTTGTCCACGCCCCAATGGCGTTCAAGCTTTCATTGAGCTAGCGTCGGCGGAAAAGGGCATCATGGCGAAGTGAGTTGCATTGTTCTCTCAACATTTAGATCTACTCGTCATCGTCTAGAATAAGTATAACTTTATGTTAGCCTTAACTTGTCTATGTTATCGACGTCTATGTGAGCCACGTCGTCTCTCAACTATTACTTTCTCGACTGTTACTTTCTCAAAATACTAAATACAGCTTTTATCCATCGTCTTCGTCACTCATCGTTATTTCACGTTTCTACAATTGCTTTGCAGGGACGTGCTCGACGGCAAGAACCTGTATCACGACTGCAACTTCATTAGAATTACGTACTCTCGCTTCAAAACGCTGGAGATTCGGCATCAGGTGAGCCCACTACCGAATTACAATTAAGTTCTTTAAGATTTTGACTATACTAGCAGTCGTACTATTTGTGTTTGTGATGTGTTTGTGGAGCTGTGCAGCACAAACCACTACCACTACAACGTACTCGTACACTTACAACTACAAGTAGTACGAAATCGAAATGTAATAAAAGTATAATAAGACTTTAATATTCATCACAATTTACAATATTCTAAATTCTCGAAGGGCGAGCTGCAGGTGGACTTCACCCGGCAAGACGGCGGAGCCATCGGGCAGGCCGCTGCGCGCGACGAGCAGCAGCAAGGCCGGGGAGGGGGCAATAGTAAGGCCGCCAAGAAGCTGAAGAACAAGCAGTTCAAAAACGCGCAGGCTGCGGGCCTCGCGCCGCCTGGCGGAAGTGCGCAAAGCGGTCAAGGTCACTATGGCGGCAGCGCGCACTATCATGGTAATAGTAGTGCGGAGGCGCGTCATGGCAGCAATTCGCGCGCCGACCAGGAACGCGCGCAGCGTGAGGGGCTCGTATCCTACTACGGTCGGACAGACGGGTACCACACCGATCCATACGCCGCACACAGCGGGTACGGTCACACGGCGGGCGCGGCGGGCTACGGCGCGACGGCTTATTCAGTTTCAGGTGGCTACGCGACCGCGTACTACGGCGCTTGAGCTACCAGTGCTGCAGGAGCTGGCTATTACGGCGAAGCTACTTCTAGGGCTATTACGGCTACTACGGGTACGGCGAGTGCTGCTGGCTATTACGGCGTTGTTCCGTCGTCTGCGCAGGGGGTCAGTGTCACTGCTCTCTCTCAGGCGCAGGCAGTATCACAGTCTTCGAGTGCAGTGGCAGCCGCGCCGGGTGCTACGTACGCAGCACAGCTGGTGCCTGCGCGCACGGGCACGCAGCCTGCGCCGCTGTGGGTGCCAGAGCAACACTCCAGCACAGCTGGTGGAGAAACCGTTTCGGTGGCTGCAGGTGTAGCTGCGGACCCGGTGGCGGCGTAACTGCTACATTAACTACAAGATAGATAAGAACTCTGTAATATCAAGTTCAGATTGTACACCTCAAAATTATTCTAAGTTGTAATTCTAGTTGTAAATGTATTTTACTGTATATGTTGTAAGCGCGACCGAGCAGTATAAAATTAAGATTTTCTATAATTTGTACGTACTCAAAACTAAACGGAGACGGACCACCTTTGTATGTATCGAGTGTTCTAATCTCGTGCGATCAATGGCATCAATGAATAATGTCTACTATGACGGGCGGTAGTGTCAATGAGCTCTTATCGAGCTATAACCATCAATAAAACGTACTTTAGTTCAAAGTTTAAACTAAATCACGAACGAACACCAAAGAAAGCGGAATCGACTTTTTAAGAAATGAACGGGGATATGGATCGTCGCACGTTGCTTTTATGAGGAGGTCAATGAGGTGATGACAATAGAGTTAGAGATAAAGTACGTATATAGTTGTTAGCACTGCGACGCCGACGTAGTTGAGATTGAACATGAACTTTACCTTCAACAAATCTGAACGAAGAATTTCTACAACGCACAATGGGTATAAAAGTTTTAGATGAAATAGATGTACGCTATTTGTTGAAAAGAAATCGTAAATCGAATCACAAGAAGAGTATCACTAGTAAACTCACAATCTTCACAATATGAACTACTTCTAGCGACTAGCAAGCATGACTATGAGCTAATCCACAACCGTTTCTAATGAATTAAGGCTGTCGCCCTGCGGTAGCAGGGCCAGCTTGCGACGACCACAACCACAACCGTAACAAAGCACGTCTCCTATTGATTTATTGGAGCACTGCGACTTTAAACAAAGAATACAGACCCACGACAAAGAAATCTATATCTACTAGTTCAGCTCTTTTTCAGAATCAGAGCACAGGGGAGTCTAGGAGTTTATGTGAGCGCTGCACCTGCAGGTGAGCAGCCGTCTCTGTCTGATAGGCTAACTAGCACCAGCTGTACTACTGGTGCGACTTCAAAAACAGATTGATCTATGAACCTATTTTAGTTTTAGACGACGAGAGAGTAGAGATAATACCACAAATGTATAACAAACTTGAACTACCTTCTACTTCTTGAGTGTGAGAGTGTGTTGAACATTGAAAAGTGAGTATCTGTACGACAATTAGTGGAGGATTAGGATTTAGACGTGGTTCGTGATATTGGCGGTGTCACACTGAAGAAAATAATGCAGGCCAGGAGGAAACAGGAGGAAACGGGAGGGGCAACCAGGGACGAAGGCTAGGTGTACCCAGGTGAGTAGGCGGAAGGCCGTGTGAAGGTGAAGCGCCAACGTAACGACCAATAACAATTCGAGGAGGAGATGACGACATCAACAACGACATAAATGTATTTTATGTGGATAGTTAGAGAAAAAAATAGAGAGCTGTAATGGATGCGAATGAATGTGCTTAGACTACGGCAGCGTGGCTTGAGGCCCACGTACTGGATGGATGACACCCACACTAACATGAGTACGAATGGGAATGTGTTGCGATAAAACTTTTATTTGGTAAATTGTTGAATGATGATACAAACCGACGATAATGTGTTCATAGAATTAGCTCTTGTTATCTCTTTCAGTCTACTCAGTCAATCTCCTTGCACTTATTATATCATCTTCGTTCATCATCTTCTTTTGTTTGAGAGCGGGAAAAGGGAATCAAATAACTAATTTCATCAAGTGAGGTACAGTATAGCGGCAGTGAGAGAGACGGAATAACAATAAGATCTACATCTCATCTGATCGGGTTAATAAAGTTTAAGTTCAAGAAAAGATGGGCGCTGACGCCTCGAAGGCGTCAGGAAATAATGAAATGCGCGCCGGCGCCAAGTTTAAGCTGTACCCGTGGCGTGATATGATCAAACACGTGTTCGACTTGTAAGAAGATGAGGTAAAGAGGTAATAAGGGACCTCTCACGCAGGATATGATCATCACGCTGGTGCAGGCAGTGGAACCGAAGGTGGTCGAGCTGACGGAGGGGACGAACGTGAGAGTCAGAGTTTTGTGCTAGTACTACAATCTACATGCGAATATATATTATAATATGGTATATCTTATCTATATTCTATAATATTGCCAAACAAGCTCAAGTACAAGTTGTTGGATGTTCAAAATCAAATCTTCTACTACCTAGTAGGTACGTCTTTTATTTCAATTATTGTCGGCTGTAACTGTAACTGTCCACCCAGGCCGAAGTCGTCAACAACCTAGGTCTCGAGGGACGCTTTCAGCCCCCAACCGAGTGGTGCGTGTGACTGCTCGAGCAGAACGCGGGCCTAGGTGCGTAGTAGATACAACATCGTGCCGCGGTTTGTGGAGGAGGACAGTTTCTGGGGCCGGTATGTGTACCAGATATTCATCCTCATACAGGGCGAGTTGAAAGAGCTGTTCGACATCGAAGTGAGTGATGAGGCGTTGGAGGCGGATGATAATCTGACATTTGATGAGGCGATATAGGATTAGGTGGTTGCGACGTTGCTGTTGCTCGCACTGCTTGCTCATAATAAGAAATGATGCTGACGGACATGATGACATTGACAATGAATCTGCTACTGATATCAAAGTTTCTCATGTGTGGATGCTGCGAGTGTGTGCTTGTGTTGGTTGTAACTGTAAGTTCGTAAAGTGATGTACAATCAGTTTCAGTCGTCACGTCGACGTGGGAAGATGCAAACTACGAAGTAGATCGTTCTGGAAAAAAAAATATAACCGATCGTGAGGAGGAATTACATCAAGTTCGAGAACAATTTCAAGAAGCGGTGTAGCTGTTTAGCTTTAGCTTTAGAGTCCTAGAACCTATAAGTATACTAGCGTATACAAGTTAGGTAGCTAATTCATAAAACAGAGACAGAGCAGTAGACACAGACAGGAAAAGGAAACCAAAGCCAAAGCCAAAGCGAAACCACCATGGGCTGCAAACCCGGCAAGGAGCTGAAGCAGAAGGTGGACGCCCTGGAGGCCGAGAACAGGGAGCTGAAGCAGGCCGAGAAGCGGCAGGAGCAGGAGGTGGTCAAGGTGAAGGCGGAGAAGAGGTGAAAGGACGACGAGGTGGACAAGCACGTGGCGGAGAAGAAAGAGATATAGTGGGTTACACCAGCTGTTGCTGTATATGTGCTAGTTAGCTTTCAAAATAGGAAGCCTCATTGATCCCCTCCTTAAGCGCTCTGTTATTGACAGTGGCGTAAAGAAACAGTTTATAGGACAGTATGTATAAATCGTGCAACAGTCTCGAATTTCATCCATAAAAGAAAACTTTTTTCCGCTGCTTCCTTCCACCACTGACTCTTCAACTAAGTACTACCATATTCAAAATGAATCAACTTCATCACCATCAACACAAACCCTATGCTCTTCCAATCGCCCACTCCGCTCCCAGGTAAGGCCCACCAAGCCATGAAGGAAAAGGTCGAATAAACCAAAAAAGAGCTCGCCAAATAAGAGGACAAGTGAGCTAGCAGTGACTCCCAGTACCAGCAGCTCAATGTGGAATTGGACCACATCAAATTTGAATCAGATGAAAGGTGAGAGCTGATGGAGGCGCAGAAGGCGATCTGGCAGACCTGAGTGGTCGAGTTCGACAAGCAGAGCTAGTAACAAGGACCTGATCCTGCTGGAGGTGTACCACGGCGACACGGACGCATTCATGGGCGAAGCGATCATCAACAGTGAGAGTAATCAGGAAGTGGGTCTGAGCAAGATCGGTTTGCTCACCCGCCGGTAGTGAGAAAAAGCCGGACTACCGCAAGATCGAGAACTTCGTTGCGGTGAAGAAGGAGGAAGAGGACCTCGGGAGCATCCAGGCCATCATCGACGTGATCAACTTCAACGAGGACGGCAAACGCTTCCAAAAGTACTTCATCCGGAGTATCTTCAGACTGAAGAGCCCGAAGGCGCAGGCGAGCTTTTCGAGCATCAACTTCAAGGTGTGGCAGCGGAAGAAGGGTGAGACTGAGATGCACTTCTTGAAAGGATGTATTTCCTGCACTTGTGAAGATAGTATATACTTTTTATACTTGGTTACAGTCTGCAACTGCATCGTGCCATATTTATTGCATGCGACTTGGACTTGGACTTTGATAGACCTCATGTTCGGTAATCAGATATTGAGGCCACCAAACGCCTTGTCAACTGTCCGTAGAAAACCCAGCAGCTACCCTTGATGGTGGGCAGAAGACGTAGTCGTCTTCAACGTTCTTCTGTCTGTTCTTGTTGTACACTGTCTTTTTATACTCGGCTAGTCCACGCGCCACTAAAACTACCATGGATCCACCTACCACTACAACTACTAGTTGCTCCATATTAAATGAAAATGAAATATTTTTGTTTATAAAAAAAAAATCCCCAGGCTCCGCCAAGTGGGACATCCTTGCCAACCTGCACTCCATTATCATTCCTGGCGACGCGCTCTAAAACCCCGACGAACTGGACTGGGTGGCGGAATTTTCCCACGGCATCGGCGACGAGCCTGCGGAGTTTGACGTGTAGCTGTCTGGTGGCATCGGCGGTGATGAAATTGAGACGAAAATGAAGGAGGAGAAAGAGCAGTTGAAGTGACAGAACGCGCAGTTGATGCTGGAGTTGGCGGAACTGAAGGGGAAGTGAGTGCATCCGATATATAGTTGAGTAGATGTAGAAGTAGCTGGCTTTGGCTTAAGCATACTTTTGATTTGTAATCATATTCATAAGTTAGACATCGCGCCTCTATAGAGCTCAAGCTGCTTACTCACTGTGTTGTAGCGCAGATTCTACTTTAGATCATGCCAAAACTTTTTCAACCGCTTCCATTGATTTACGTCTCCAGGGTCGACGAGCAGCAGGCCACCCTCGAGGATAAGGAGCGACGGCTCTAGTGACACCCAATCCGCCCTCGAAAAGAAGGACGACGACATCGAAGCGCAGCTCAGAGAGGCGCGAAATATGCTGCACCCGGTGGACGACTCATGATGAGCCAAAAAGCATGCCATCGACAAGTGAGGCGCTTGAGGCGGCAGCGGTACGAGCGTGAAAGCGGGCGGTATCAGCTTTCCGGGTATTTCGAGCCTGAGCGACAAGAACAGTCTGCGCTTCTTCCAGCTTTTGTTGGAGGAGGAAAGTGGAGTGAGTTTTTGTTCCAGCTGCTGATAAGTAGTACGTATGCGTTTACCTCACTTTGACTTTACTTTAAACTGTGACCTTGCTATCTTGTTCATTTACGACGTTAATTTTCACATGTACTTACATCATAGATTTCCTCTCGCTCTCCCTCTTCAGGTCCTCTACCAGGACGATAAGGTAGAGGTGCACTGGCTGCAGTCATTCCCCTATACCAACGAAGACTTCTTCCACCACGCGGAACGCGGCTTACTCGCAGGACGTGTCGATCTGAAGCTGTTCAGCAAGGGTTTCGAGAGCATTCATCTGAAGTGCACCAACAACGACGTAAAAGGGCTTAAGGTGGTGCCGCTACCGATTAGTGAGTTCTTCTTCAGCATCTGTTGCTCAATCCTAAGCAGACGTCGAAGATGCAAAGTGTTAGTATAGCTATAGTCTGAGCGTATAGCCACTTTTGCTCATCCACTCTTTCATTATTTCCAGGCGCCGCCGCCAACAATGCTCAGGCTGGAGGGCCGCCACAAGTGATCATCCAGACTATCTGTTTCGAGCTGCTCGAGTTGCTTGAAGCCCATCCCTTCGTGAAATGCGACCTCACGCTGCTGTCGAGCAGTACCGACGATAACGGGAATGGTGAGGCTTAAATATAAAGTAGCGCCAGTTTAGGTTGGTAATGGTCATGGTGTACGAGCCTCATTCGCTCGTGGTCTACCTTAGCGGTAGCTCTTATGCCAAATCGATATCCACCGCGAATTTCGAACGGATTAGCAATTTGTATTAGTGATCACAACCGTCTGGATGCCTGTTACGCCAGTTCGCTCTACCGAGCTCTGCCTTTTGCTCTGCTACTACTCGATCAGCAGTCTATCCCATGCTCGCGACGTCCTTCAATTTGCTCACCTTCTATTCAAAACATTTTTTTTTTTTCCACGTCCAACTGATATCTATAATCAGGCGCCGTCGAACGCGAGGACCACGCCTTTATCTTCGCGCTACCCGTTATCCTGCTCAAGTTCTGTTTGCCGTGGGATCCGCCCATTGAAGAGTACGACGACTTTCTTCGGTCAACTGCGGACGAAGCGATCACGTTGAACGATGTGGAGGCGTGCAAGATCCTGAACAGCAACGCGCCCATGAGTATACTGACGTTTGGTGGCATTCTGAAGGTGATCCACGCGACAAGTGGACCTGGAGCCGGCGGCGCTGGATCGGCGGGCGACGGTAACGGTTTCGTGAGCGCAAACGACAGCGCTAAGGACACGACCAACATGCTGAAGCTGGCTACTACGGTGGTGAAACACGGCATCATCAACATCGACCTCAACGTCGCGGTGATCATCACGCCGCACGTTTTAGAAGTTAGGAGCGAGGATCGGCGGCTGAGCCTGATCATCCTGTCGAGTTTGAAGGAGTTCTTCGCATACTACCTTAAGACGGGTGACATAGTGCAGGGCGCGGCGGTGAGCGACGCGGGGGCGCTGGCGAACTAAGCCAACTAAGTTCTTTTGGAATGAGCTTGAGAAGCGGTACTAGTGAGAAGTCAAAGTTTTAAAGTTTTGGTGGCGTTGTAGACCAACTAAGTTTTGGTGCCATCTATACTTCTGAAAAATTCGAAGGTTTCTGGTAAAAGATTTAGTGTTGAGTTAGTCTGTCTCTGTCAACATAAAGTTAAAGTTTTGAGGATGTACTGTAGATGTTGGTTGAGCGGACTGTTGACTCTGTTCTATGTTTCTGAATTGCGCGATTGGTTATAACTTCTCATAGCTTTCGCTTTCGTTACTTGCTTTATTTACTTTTGAGGACTGTAACGCATTTTTTGAACTGAAACTGAGTTTCTTGACTCTGCCTACGTACTGAAGAATTGTTTTTTTTCGACTTTTGCGACCACGTTTTCTCCCTTCGACTGGTATTTCGTTCTTTTCATTCACTATTAATTCGACTTTAATATTCACAACTTCATTCTTTCCACATTTTCGACATCAAACTGTAATACGAACTCACTCTTTCATTATCGTCTTACTTCTAAAAAAATACATTCAAAAAATACGAATATGAACCACGCGAGTGCAGGTGTACGGTATTAATTAGAAAGAAAGGCTGACAAGATGGGCAGCATCAAAAGCTTTAAGCTGAAGATGCTTCTGGCGAAGAAGCAGAAGACCAACCGTCCTCTGCCGCAGTGGTGAGTTTGAGTTTTCTATATTCAGTGTTTTGTCTCTTTACGACCTACATGTAATTTATGGAAATATTATCAGTTCATCATTGTCTTAGTCTTTGTCTTACAATACTTACTTTGTACGAGATCTTTCATACAACTTCTTCTGCTATCCAATCCACCAGGTTCCGCATGAAGAGCGACACCAAGATCCGCTACAATGCCAAGCGCCGCCACTGGCGCCGCACCAAAATCCGCCACTAAGCGAACTGGGAACAAGATCATTATCTTCATTTCAACCCTGAATGTGAAACTAGTATCTTGTTAAGCGACGGTGCTACCGTGCTTGACATGAGACGCCGTGTTCTGCATTTTTGTAGTATGCGCGCGACTTATGACTGGCTAGGTGACTGTCTCTTCTAACCGCAGTGAATGGACCTTTCATTTACTCTTTACTTTGTTAGCTTGCTACTCTTTCTGATGAGATGATGATTACTATCTCTATCATAGTTGTTATGCTAAGTGTTGTCAAGTTTGTAGCTGTTGTAAGGAGCGCCGTAAGGAATTCTTTCAATTATTTTATTTCCATTTGCTTGGTGTCGGGACTTTCGTATTCATCGTTGGGTCGATTTAATTTCAAAACAGAAGATAAGTGATCATGAGCCGCGTTTCTGTTTTGATGAACTATAATCTTAATACTATTTCGAATCGTGGCAGAGAGATAGTACAGAAAAACAATTTACAATTAATGGTGGTGGACAACATATAATTATTACAAGTACGTCATCGTCACCAGAAGAACCCAAATCACCCAAAAATGTCCGAGCCTCTTTTACACACTCTGCCGTACAATCGGCGCGAGGCCGAGATATAGCGCATCCAGGTGGAGTATCTGCGTCACAAAGACGACTTGAACGCAGAGATGCGAAACCTGCGCTTCGTTACTGATCAGGTTAAGCACCAAGAAAGTGAGTTCAAATAGAAAGTGGTGCAGTAGAGCCTTTTTCTTGGCGAAACGCTGGAGGCGTCGCGAGTTGGAGGACGCGGATACACTTGAGGTTGAGCAGCGTCGTCGTCGTCGTCGTCGTCGTCGTCGTCGTCGTCTTCTAGCAGCAGCAAGGGTACGTAGGTGACGCATGGTACGTCGAACACTAATGCGGGCGACTGAACCTGAAAAGACGAGAGTTCCAACGCCATGCTCAAAGTCCGAAAGACCTAGTAAGATACAGAGAATTAACGCGATGTGAGCGACGCTGCAGAGTCGCCGAAACTAGTAAATGAGCGCTGGAGGCAAAAGTGTAGTAAGACGAGATGACGTTTGCAGTGATGACAGGACGCTTAGTAAAGAACAAGTTGCGCTGACTAAATCGCAGGCGTGATGGGTGCGCGAGCCTCCGACTACGCTGTTAGAAGATAACACTAACACTTCCGACAGTGACGCGCAAAAATTTGAGCTGGAGTTCGATCGGTTCGACTACCTCGGCATTGGACAACACGCCTTCATGGATGCGGCGGACGAGGACTACGCGCAATGTCTGCGGATGCTGGAGTTCCGCCGCCTGACGATGCTCTTCGACTTGACGAAAATATTTCCCATAGAGAATGCACCTGATGATAATATTAGAGGCGCTGCACGGTGAGGTGCCAACCCGTCTAGTTCACCGACTGGCGCTGTAGGCGCTGGCAGCGAATAGCAGGACGACTCCGGTGAGTGTGATCGCGACGCAGCTGCGGAGGGCAGAAGCAGCAACGCCGCGCTGGCTTTCGCTGTCGCAGCGGGTGGACTGGCGGGTGGTCTGGTGCACAAGTTGACTGGTGGAGGTGGCGCAGAGCAAGGCACAGCCGCGCAAACTGGTGCAGCTGGAGCTGCCGTTCGGTCCGCGTGATCGTCTGAAAACTCCAAAGCTACCACCACTTGATAGAGTA
>JACLAC010001034.1_pt1 | contig 13277 bp, 5 predicted proteins | sample 8027881 | NCBI WGS metagenome assembly JACLAC01 (sample SAMN15725517, study PRJNA655200) | protist metagenome | isolation source: fluorescence activated cell sorting (FACS) single amplified genomes of... | place: Spain: Blaines Bay Microbial Observatory, Mediterranean Sea | collected 2016-01-19 | reverse complement strand
ACTTGAACTGCGCCTCGCTCGAAACGTCGTGGAAGTTTCCGTACGAGGACCAGGACGAAGTGTGGGAGATTCCGCCGTTGCCAGAGTTTGAATTCAAACACAGGGTCGGGAAGGAGGTCCCGGACGCCCCGGTCCTGCGGCGGCTGGGCGCGGCGTCCATCGATTTGACCGTCTCCGCCGTCGTCACGGGGGGCGTCTTGGCGTTCATGTATTTTGACCTGGACAAAGAGCTTTACACGGTGCTCCCAGCGACTGCCCCCATATTTTTCGCTGCCTTCTCGGTGCGCGACACCGTTTTAGACATGGGGACACGGTCGATCGGGAAGAAGTTAATGGGGCTGGAGGTGATAGACGAGAACGGGCTCATGCCCAGCCGTGGGCATAGCATCATCAGGAACCTGTACCTGGCACCGATGCTAGTGGCAGCCGGGTTTTTTCCAGAATCGTCCGTTTCTTTTCTCGTCGATATGGGGTTGTTGTTGGTCACCAAACGAAAGGCAGGCGATTACCTTGCACGGACCAGAGTCATTAGGGAACGATCGGATCGTCCTCGTCGTTTGAAAGAAAGGGAAGACTATGTTTCAAGGGAAGTAAGAATGACATAAATAATGTAATTAATTATTATAATTAATTCTTCTTTCATAATAATAATATCCTCCACCTCCTTAATAAGTTGTTATTATATAATATATTAATATATGAATAGTATCTAATGGATATATTTAGTTTAAGAAGTAAAGTGTAATAATAATTAAAATGATTGGGCGGGGGATTATTCGATTGGTGGGCTTGGAGCTTGGAATCACCACCATCACATCTTAACAACTGATGAATGAAGAAGAAATTAATGACAGAGGTATAGAATTGATCTGTTTTTCTTCTTTCTTTTTTTTTCTATCTTCAATTTCTTTGGGGTCAACATCAAATTGAAACCGCGGGGCGTGCATTCCGATGATGAAAAATTAGTGCCTGTCCTTTCTTTATTGGATCAAACAGACTACGGCGTTTGGGGACAAGGTGAGACGGTGTATTCTACTACGCGCGTCCCTCGCATGAACCGTGCGTCCAGGGAGGGCGCCAGCGAACGCCTTCTTGGGGAAGGGATTGGCGACGCTACCCAAGTCAAAGTTGTTGTCCCGAGGGAATACTTGAACCACGATGAAACGCCGGCTCACATGTCCACACGGATTCACGATATTCTGATGTGCCAGGTGCTACAGGCAGGGGACCCGTTCGTCCTGCGCGCTCGGGTTCACCAAGAGGACAAAACGCCCGTCCAGTGCTGGGTAAAGTACGTCTACCCGTACGAGACCGGCCCTTCCCAGGTTGTACCGACCACGTTCCTGCTCGTGGAGTGCGAAGGGGTGCCGCCCGCTGCCGCGGGCGCTGGAACGAGAGAGCCGAAGGAGACGCTGGCGGTCGAAAAGCAGGGAAAGAAGGGGGGTCACGACAAGTACGTCGACAGTTTGGTGGAGCTTCTGACCATGCCCATAAAATTTCGAAACATTTTGAGGGACTACCCAAGCGTGAAACTGCCCACCGGCGTCCTGCTCAGCGGGCCCCCGGGGGCAGGAAAGACCTGGGCCGTGCGCCAAGCAATCGAGCGCTGCAATGGCACGCCGGTGAGCGTGGGGGAAGAGGAGCACGTCCGGCCGACGTTCAAGCTGTTCCCGGTCAACGGGACGGACATATTTAGAGAATTGAAGAACGGTTCGGGGAGTGGAGAGAAGAAACTGAGGGAGATCTTCGCATCGGCGCAGGCTTTTGGGCGGCGAACGTCTGGCCGCAGCAGCGCCCGGGCCGGCCGGGCGCCGGGGGGAGGCATGGAACGGTTTCAAGAGTCTTTCCCAGTGATTTTTATAGACGAAATAGACGTGCTGTGCCCGCACAGGGGGAAGGGCAGCACGAACGCGACGCGCCTGGTCGCCCAGTTGCTAACGCTGATGGACGGCGTGGCAACGAAGGGCCCGCTGGGCCCCCGGGTGTACGTTTTTTGCGCAACGAACCGGCCCAACGACATCGACGAGGCGTTGCGCCGGCCCGGCCGGTTTGACCGCGAGGTCGTTTTCCACCCCCCGACCCTGGGCGACAAAGTCTCTATGATGCGGTACCACTGCAAAAGCATGTCGTTGGAGAAGGGGCTGGTCGACCGTGACTTTGAAGGGCTTCGGCGCGTCGCACAGCGCTGCGTGGGGTACAACGGAGCGGACATTGCGGCGCTGTGCCGCGAGGCGGGCCTTGCGGCCGCGGCCGCGGCGGGCAGTGGGGTAGCCAAGGAACATTTTGAAAAGGCGCTGGCGCTGGTGTCCCCGTCTGCGACCAGGGGGGAGCATTTTCTGTTTTTTCAGAAAGGGGCGTCGCGCACGTGGGACGACATTGGAGGCCTCGAGACCGTGAAGCGGCAAGTCCGTCGCGCCGTCGAGTGGCCCCTGCAGCGCAAGAAGGAGCTCTCCCGCATGGGAATCCTTGCGCCGAAGGGGATACTGCTGCACGGCCCCCCCGGCTGCGCCAAGACAACCATCGCCCGCACGGCTGCTGCGACGTCGAACGCGTCGTTCATAACCTTGTCCGGGGGGGACATGTACAGCGCCTACGTCGGCGAATCGGAGCGCCTGATCCGCACGACGTTTCACCAAGCTAGGCAGGCCCTTCCGGCGATCATCTTTTTTGACGAAATCGACACCATCGTAGGAAAGCGTTCTTTCGGGGGAGGCGGCGGGGGCGGCTCCGACGGCGTGCAGACGCGCATCCTCTCGACACTGCTGAACGAAATGGACGGGATCGTCGGTTCGAACCGCTTGCTCGTGATTGCAGCCACCAACCGCGTCGACATGGTCGACCCAGCGCTTCTCCGCCCTGGCCGGTTCGATGTCCACATCCACGTGCCCCTCCCGAACCGCACCGAACGCGGGCACATCATGAGGACATTTTTGCGAAACGTGGACGTTGCCAGCGTTGGTTTGTCAAACGATGGATTCCACTCCAACCTCGTCGATTATGCAAAGAGTGACCATTGCGACGGTTTCAGCGGGGCTGAACTGAAACAATTAGTCCATGCAAAAGTAACGGAATGCATGCATCACGGACTGCCGTAATTTAAAAAATAAGAGTCGAACGCTTACAACATACGAAGTGTTTAGTTGTTTCGTTTGTCAATGTTTAAATAGACAGGGGACACTAGTAATCAATCGGTCGTCTTATCTTTTTTAAAATAAATAATAATAATTTAAAAAAGCAGAAGATTAATTATTCCACAGAGGAGGAGGATTTTAATTAAAATACATAATTACACTCCTTTCCTTTTATTTTTCCTTGGTCGTTCTATCATCAACAATTTGATTTGTCAATATAATATAGTATTCTAAAATAATAAACAAATACAAAAAACAACCAAAGAAGTTGGCCCTCCCTATTTCTATGTATTTAAAAAAAAGAGAATTATTTATTATTATTATTATTGTTAGACGACTTCTTCTTCTTTTTTTCTTCTTTCTTCTTCTTCTTCTTCTTCTGTGAAAGAAAGAAAAGAAGAAAAGGAGGAGCGAGGAGGAGGTTAATAATAATTTATCACGAAATATTTATTAGCTTAGTAGAAAAAGAAGAAGAACTTTTTTAAAAGAAAGAAGTGTTGAATTGAACTATGATAGATAGTAGTTCGTAAACAATATGGAATGGATGGTGGTTGGTATTATCGTTCAATAAATAACAATAGTTTATTGTTTCCTTTCTTGCTTTTACGAAACGACCGTTTGTGTGCCACGGAGTTTATTTCTGCTGCAGTACGTATAGAGGACGGCGAGGGGCGTGTGTGACGGTGTTGTTGGGTACCGTTTTTGGCACATTGGTGGTTTACTTAGTCTAGGATGGATGAAGATATCATAGAAGAGGAATTGGGTAGCAGTCAGCTGAACCTGACACGGACTGTAACGGAAGAGGTGGAAGACATGGCGGAGTCGGACGGGGGGGACCCGGAACAGTACAACTCGGACGAGTTTGAAGAGGACTACGAGGACGAGGAGTTTGAGGAGGACGAGGACCACGCACGAGACGCTGCACGGGGCCCCCGGACGTTGGCACAAAAGCTCAAAGTGGAGGAGGTCGGCCAGCTTCGGGCCCCGCTGCAGGTGGAATCCCCGGTAATGGCCCGTCGCGCCTATAGGGTCGAGCGGCTCGGGTCCAACCTGTCCCCGTCCAGCGTGCAGCGTGAGGTCTCGAGCCCGATCAACCCGCTGCTTCTGTCGGCGACGCGCCGGTCTGCCTACAGCCGGGGGGGAAAGAAAATAAAATGGAAAAAGGGGGAAATGATAGGTAGTGGCTCGTTCGGGGACGTCTTCAAAGCGCTGAACATGGAAGATGGGTCGCTGATGGCCGTGAAGGAAGTGTGCTTTAGTGGGGAAGACGAGAAAGAGATGGCGCTCCTGCGCTCCGAGATAAACGTGATGCGTTCCTTGCGTAACCAGCACATCGTGAGCTACCTGGGGACGGAGATCGACGGGAAAGACTGCAAGCTTTACATTTTTCAGGAGTGGGTCGCGGGGGGGTCCGTGAAATCGATTTTAGACCAGTACGGTCCACTGTCCGAGAGCATTGTGGTAAACTACACCACTCAAGTCTTGCTGGGGCTGAACTTTTTGCACAGCAACCAGATCGTTCACCGGGACATCAAGGGCAGCAACCTCCTCGTGGACGATCGTGGCACCATAAAGCTGGCGGACTTTGGGACAAGCAAGCGCTTCGGGGACTTGACCATGAGGTCCGACGATAAGTTCAAGACCATGTGCGGGACCCCTTACTTTTTGGCGCCCGAAGTCGCCTTGGAAACGGGCCACGGGATCAAGGCCGACATATGGTCGCTTGGGGGGACCGTCCTGCAGATGCTGACGGCGGAGCCGCCGTGGAAAAGCTTGAAGATCCTGTCCCCTATATTTTTGCTGCAAAAGATTGCACTCTCCAACGAGATCCCGCCGTTTCCCAAAGATAAAGAAACCTCGAAAGAGTTAGAAGATTTCCTGCTCCGGTGTTTCGTTCGGGACCCGAAACGGCGCCCGAATACCACGGTACTGCTGCAGCACCCCTTCGTCGCAAGCGCCGTGGCCGGAAGCGCTGCAGAGGACGACTACGTCCCCGCGTGGGTCGCTTCGCGCTACCCCAGCAGTTTGCCCACGGCCAGTGCGGAAAGCGATGGAAAGAAGAGCGCTGGCCTGCAGCGGGGCGCGAGCGGAGTAGTGCAGCTCGATGGGCAAGCTGTTGCCCGAGGGTCGACCTCTTCGTCCGTCTCTTCCAGCCGTGCCGGGACTCGAGCGGGCTCGTCTGGTGTTTTTGCAGAAGACTCGCCCGCTGCGGCGGCCCGGGCCGGGGACGGTGGCTTGTTTGTTGCTCGCCCAGACTCGGGCGAAGCGGTGGACGATGGGCACGATGTGCTTGGGGACACTTTGAACCGCTTCGACCAAGCCGCGATCGCTGCGGCGGGGGCGGCCCGTTTCTCCGTCGACGAGTCTGTCAGCGGAAGCCACTCGTGGTCGCAACAGATTCCTAACACTTTAGACGAGAAGCGAGAGTTCGGGGAGCGCGAGGACGACGACGATGCCGGGTCTCCGGGCAGTGCAAAATCCTATACGATTGTGAACGAGTGCGACGTGTCCAGTTTGGTCCATGGCAACAGGGCAGAAGGATATTTCGAAGTCTTAGACAACACCATGACGGTTCAAAACCTTTCCCCTGGCGAGAAGGCGGACGAAAATCCATTTGCGAGGGGAGGGACCAACGACGGAATGAAAGGGGTGGAGATTGCGCGAAAATACAACGCTTGGAGCCCCAATTCGGGCAACGAAGGAGGAAGCGAAGATGAGTACATACCCGCACAGGACAACAACGAGTCCATTGATGTGACAAGGGAAACATTTATGAAAAATTTTGGCCTTGACGAAGAGGATGGGGATTGAAGACGGTCGACAATAGAGAAACGGAATGGGTGGGTGTGAAGGGGGTATGTTTTTATAATAATTAGACCGACCGACCGACCGACAGATGGAATCCAATAGAATATTAATTTTTTGGTATGGTATTACATTTATAGTAGTCGTCTAAATTATAATAATAATAATACAGCAGCAGGTGGTGTAGTAAGGAATTGTAATAAATAAATATTAATATATTATAATACTATAATACTGCACCATATCACCACCACTCTCGTTCTCTTCTTTTCTTTCTTCTTCTTCCTTTTTTTTTAATAAAAAAAAAAGGAAGAAGAAAGAAGAAGTAGTATAAATAATACTACTTTTTTATTAATCATAATAATATGATCAGAAGAAGAATGATGAATATTTTATTAATAATAATAATTTTATATTTATTATTTTATATTATTATTGATTGAACACATAATTTTTAATACAACACTTTTTTTTTCCTTTTGTAAATCGAGAAAAAAGAAGAGGGAGAAGAAAGACATCTCAAGTGTGTGTGTATGTTGAAGAGAGAAGGAATAGTTTCGTTTGGAACAATACAATTTATAACCGTCGTAAAAACATACTACGAGATAAGGTCTGCGCGTCAACCAGGGGAGTTGCAAAGATACATATGTCTGGTCAATCGTCTTACCCGTTGACGGGTGTGAAAGTCCTGGAGCTGGAGGGTATTGGCCCTGGGCCGTTGGGTTGCTGCATGCTGTGCGACTTTGGTGCCGATGTAATAACTGTCTGCCGCGTCTCAAAAGGAAAAGTAAAGTCCCAGAACGACCCAGTATCGAGGGGGAAACGGAGCATTGCAATGAATCTGAAGTCCAAGGAGGTTATCCTCGCCTTCAGAGAAATGGTTAAGAACGTGGACGTCGTCGTCGACCCGTTTCGTCCGGGCGTCATGGAAAAGCTGGGTTTGGGGCCCGACGTCCTGTGCGCGGACAATCCGAGGCTCATATTTGCCCGAATGACTGGCTGGGGGCAATCCGGCGACCCGAACTACGTGCACTCTGCTGGGCATGACGCAAACTACATTTCCTTGGCGGGAACCCTTGACTTGTTCAGGCGAGGGGACGAGAGGCCGCTGCCCCCCGGCAACTTTGCCGGTGACTACGCTGGGGGAGGCACCATGTTGGCCATGGGCGTGCTGCTGGCAATTATCGAGCGTGAGAGAAGCGGAAATGGGCAAGTCATTGACGTTGCGATGACCGACGGGGCAAACTACGTGGCCCTGCCTTTGTTCAAGTGGATGCAGCCCGGCGGCATCATCCCCCAAAGGGAGGACGGACACTTGAACGCGAACCTCTCCACGCTGCACCAAGGGCCCCATTGGAGCAATACCTACACGTGCAAGTGCGGCGGCTGGGTTTCCGTGCAATCGATGGAGCCCCAGTTTTACAAGATCTTGATCGATACGCTTGGCCTTGACAAAAAGAAGCTGCCGCACCAGTACGATTCTACGAGCTGGCCATGGATGAAAAAGCGCTTCGAGGGAATCTTTATGGCAAAGACACGCGACGAGTGGGAAGACATTTTCAAGGGAAAGGATGCGTGCGTAGCCCCAGTGTTGTCCGCGATTGAAGCCGCAAAGCATCCCCACAACGTTGCGCGGGGGTCATTTGCGCCGACTCCGGAACATCCAGGCCTCTTTGAACCGTCCCCAGCGCCCCAGCTTTCTCGCACACCGGGTCACCGCCCGCGCATGAAGCCGAAGCCAGGGTTCCACACCGTCGCCGTTCTAGATGAGCTTGGTCTGTCTTCGGCGCAAGTGGCGAGGCTGATGAGAGACGGCCACGTGATTGACACGTCGGCGTCGGCGGCAAAACTGTAAATGGCAGCGGTACGGGAGTGACGAATGCAGAGGATAATAATGTTATATGATACAAAGCAGTTTAAAAATTGAAAACGAAAATGATATCTAGTTAAAAATACACGCGTTTTAGGCCAACTGAATAAGGTTGATTTTTTACGTTACCCACGGCGTCTTTCAACGTTCCTGCTCCGCGGCCCCGGGATGTTTACAGTTTAAAGGGAACAACGGTAAGGAGCGCTTGAAGCTGTAAAGATCTTCGACGACCGTCCCCCCTGTATCGCCTGCTTTTTCGCCCTCGTGGTTCTTTCCAACAATCTGAACGCTCAGCTTTCTTCGCTCCGGCGCGCCAGCAGCAATGTGAGAATCGAAGAATGCAATAACGTCCTTCAACGTTACGCTGTCGAGCTCGTTTGCCTCCTTCCAGCTGCGATCGAAGCAGTATGTCCTGTTCTGCATTTCGCCAAAGTATAAGTACGTTTCTTCTCGCATGGTTCTGGACTTTTTGATCTTTTCCATGATAAAGCTGTCCCGGTGCTTTATAAAGTCCTCCTCGGCCATCTTTTCGAGATGCTCCTTTCGAAACGTTTCCAAGAACGACTCGATGTGCTCGTCCAGCGCCGCAGGCCCGCACTTGCCCGACTGAATTATGACGCGAATCCCAAGAATGCCCTCATCGGAAACCGTGCCGGAGAACACGATGTACCCGAGTTGCAGCTTCGTGCGGAGCTGATCGAAGCACGGCTCGTTCATAATTGCCGCCAGCAAGCCGCCGCGTGCGCTGGCGGCGTGGGTCGAGGCGCCGATCTGAAAATACACTTCGATGGACGAGTTGATGTTCTCCGGGTCGTGGACAGGCTCGGAGTACACGTACGAGCTCCCCCGTGGAAGGCTGACGATCCGCTGCAGCAAAATTGTTTCGGCCTCTGCCAGCGGCGATGAGCCCAAAGGCTTCTCGAACGATTCGACGAGCGCTAGGGCTTCCTCTTTCGTGGCATTCCCGTGCACAATGGCCTGAATCTTCGTTCTGCGCAGCAGCATGGGGATAAAGCTTCGAACATCTTCCACGGTGACGCCCTCGATCATCTTCGCTTTGTCGCTGTTGTGCCACCGGGGAACGCGCGTCCCTTGGGTCACATTGTAGAGGACCCACTGGTACGGCTGCTCCTTTTCAAAGTTCCGGTACGATAGACGGCGCTTTTCTTTGACGACGTTGAAGCGGTCCTCCTTGACCTCCAAATTTGCAATAGTGCCCGCCACGCGCCCGGCCAAAAGAGAGATCTTGTCGTTGTACCCGACGAAAGTGACTTGAAGCCCGCCCACCGTGTTACAAATGTCGTACCTTAGGCCAGCGACGTCCGCGCTGTAGGAGAACTCGTTCAACGCATCCTTCACTAGCTTGGCAAAAATGTCGGTCATTACGCACCCGGTGACCGTATCGTACGCCAACGGGGTGTCCAAGCTTATGACGAAATTTACCTTTGGCTGCTTGAACGAGTCGTCCTGCTTGAACCACACCTCTGCCATGGCATCGAGGCGAACCAGCTTCACGGCCTGTGGGGGCGCCCCCCGCTTGCTCGGGTCGGCGGTGACACTGTCCTGCTGCTTCAACCACAAGTGTTCCACGCTGTCCAATGAGGGGTTGGCCTTCCGTGCCACGTCCTCTCGGCGCAGCGAAAAATCCTCCGCGATGAACATGTTCTTTTCGGGCAACTTGAGGAGCGGGTCGATGGACACGGGCGCCTTCAGCTTTGCCAAAAAATCGGACGGGATTTTCTCCCGCTTGTACGGCGTGCCGTACCACGGCTCCTTTTCGTCGGTCAGGTCGACGTAACGTTTTGACGTAAAGCGAATGCGGCAGTTTTCCGGGACCAGCAACTCTATCAACGAGGAGATTAGCCCTTCGTCGTACTCCCGCGCCAAGTACCGGGCGCAGAGAACGTCGCTCGGCTCGAACGTTCCCATAGACGCCGCCAGGCCGGAGACGTAGCCGGAGGGGTTGGACTTCGGAAGGAACCGAAAGTTGTTCGCGTTGATGGTTTTCATTTCGTCCCAAATCCATCGCTGCGGTTTGGAGGTGCGCATGACGTGGACGTACTGAAAAACGATTTCAACGATTTCAAAAATGTGCTCCAGCCCCTCTTCGGTGAGGTCAATGGTCACGCCCATGGACGCGAAGCTCCACGTGTGCGTACCGAACCCCGCCATAAGGTCCATTGCCCAGCCTTTCGCTTTCAGCGCCGCGAGGATGCTCCCGGGGCCCTCGTCCCCGAGCAGGTGAGAAATGTAGCCAGGGGCATGCTTTCGGTACTCCGACTTCAACGAAGGGAACTGAAACGCGATTTCCACCCGTCTTAGCTCTTTGATTGGGACCGTGTAGAACTGCTGGCCCTTCTCCTCGGCCTCCCAGGGCAGCACGTCTGTGAACCGGGGGACTTGAACGTCCTTGTTCTCAATCTGCGAAAAGTTGTCCCGGACGTATCCCTCCAGCCCGTCCAAGCCCTCGGCGCCCAGGACGACCAAGTTCATAATGTTTGAGCTGTAGTACTGCGTGTGAAAGTCAAGCAGGGCATTTCTAGTCTCCGGCGTGTCGAGGGTAGCCTTGCTCCCGGTTCCAAACTTGCTGAACGGGTGCTTTTTGCTGCAGGTGCTCTGCATCATTTGGTGACTCCTCCACAAATCGCTTTGCAGGTTTTTCTCATGCTCGGAGTTGACGGCCTCGAGCTCCCGCGCGGTGCCGTCCTCCGTAAACAAAGGGGAGATGAAGAACTGCGCGAAACGCTTCAAGGCACCCTTCAGGTGAGGGTGGTTGATCTCAAAGTAATAGTTTGTGTCCTCTGAGCTCGTGTAAGCGTTTGAGTAGCCTCCGTTGGACGACAAGAACGAGCTGTACTCGTTCTCGTCCGGGTACTTTTCGGTCCCCAAAAAAAGCATGTGTTCACAGAAATGGGCGATCCCTGGCAAATTTTCCGGATCGCAAAAGTAACCGACCCCAACGGACATGGCAGCCGCCGCCTGGTCCGTCGTTGGGTCCGAGATCAGAAGGACGCTCAGCTTGTTTTCGAGCTTAATGTACCGGTATTCACGAAGGTCGGACTCTGACTTGACCACCTCCACGGCAGTTGTCGTAAAAGACGCCATGCTTGTACGATGATATGTGTGCGTGTGTGTGTTGTGGTGTGTATATTTCTCTACTGAATGAATACATACACTTTCGTTTCTGTTCTGAATCAGAAAAGGACGAAGATGTAGACGACTAGGTGCAATTGAGAACACGCCCTCTTGCTTTGATTGGGATGCAGTACCGTACCGTACCTATCTCAACGTACTACCACAGTGTCTAATTCAAAATGTACTTCCGTCCTACCAAGTAAGTACTTGTGAACAACAACTGCGATGGTTGGTATAAATAGTCTACTTATAATATCTTGTTGGTTTTTTTTTGAAAAAATAATTATTTATTATTATTTTATTATTAGTCTATATAATTGGCTGTTGTTGTTTGTTATTTAGAAGTGAATATTATGATTTATATGTGTCTAACTAATAAATAATATATTTACTATGATAAATATAGAATGAAAGAATGGCTTGTGTAGACTTAATCATCATACCGGGTACGGGTATTATACCAACCCGATTCATACGTATGAATATACGAGGAATAATATTTGTTTTCTTTTTTTTTTCTCTCTCTCTTTTTCTGTCGTCGCTCGCGTCTTTCATTGTTTGCCAAAGGAATTATCCCATTGTTTACTTATACCACTGGCATCCTATCAACGCAGCAGACCGACCGCCGTTTAGAAGATCGTTTCGTTTCGTTCCCGCTTCTTCCTTTCCTCCTCGGCCATGGCCAGCCTCTCCCTCTCTAACTCTTCTTCCCACAACCGCTTCTCCTCCGCCTTTTTGTCCGCAACCTTCTTTTCGTGGCGCTGCCACTCCTCCCTGTCGTGCACGGCGTGGCTTGTGCTTATGATACGGTTTTGGCTTTCCACCCACGAGTTGTTCATTTCGTCCTCCTCGCGCGTCCCCACGTCGCCGCTTACCTCAGTCGGCAGCTCCCCGAGCACGTCGCCGCCCTTCTCTTCTTCGCTGTACTCGCTGCTAGCCTTGAACGCGACGACGCGGTCGTTCCCGGACGCGTATGGGTTCTGGCGCGGGCTGCTGCGCGGGGTGCCCAGCTCGCTCCCCATGCTGCGCTCCAGCGTGGCCTGGCGGGTCAGAAAATTGGTGATTTTGTCCTCGGACGTCTGGTCCGGCAGCGTAAACTCGGCTATGTCGAACTCTTCAAAATCGTCCCCGTTGTGGGACAAGGACAGGTCGCTCATTACCCCCCCGTCCCCGCTGGGCGGCGGCGGCCTCCCCGCGCTGGGCGCGTCGCTGCTGCCGCTCCCGACGGGGCGCTTTTTCTTCAAGGGCGACGGGGTCTTCGCCATCATCTCCTCCAGCATCTCGACGGTCTTGCCGCCGTTGATCGTCTGCTCCCAGCTCTTCGTGTCCCCCGCAGAGACGATGAACGGGTGGTTCTGAAGCTCCTCGATTCGCGGCCGCTGGTCGGGGTCTCGGACAAAGCAGACGTTCAAAAGCGACCGGAGTTCTGGGGTGATGTCGTCCGGCATGGGGGGCGCCTCGTTCGTGTTGGCAATGTGGTACATGAGCGCGGAAATGTTCCCAAAGTTCATCGACTTCCAGGGCGGCAGCCCGCTGGCCATCTGCAGCACCGTGCACCCGACCCCCCACACGTCCGCCTTGCTCCCGTGCCCGGACTGCGTGATCACCTCGGGGGCCATAAAGTACGGGGTCCCCCGGAGGGTAATGTTGTCCCCGTTGATGGTCGCCCCGTTCATCGTCTTCGCGACCCGCTTGCTCGCCCCGAAATCGCACAGCTTCACGTTCCCGCGGTCGTCCACCAATATGTTGCTGCCCTTTATGTCGCGGTGCACGACGTTGTTCGAGTGGAGGTACGCGCACCCGTTCAGGATCTGCGTCGTGTAGTTCAAAATCACGCTCTCCGTGAACCGCCCAAACTTTTTCAACAAGCTTTGCAACGACCCCCCAGGGACCCACTCCGTGAATATGTACAGTGTATTGTCGCCTTTCATCTCCGTCCCCAGGTACGCCACTATGTTGGGGTGCAAGAACCCCTTCATCAGGCTGATCTCCTGCTGCAACGCGGTTACCTCCTTGTAGTTGTCCGGCGTGAAGACCATCTCTTTGATTGCTATTAATTCCCCCGAGATCTCGTTCATTCCCATGAAGACCCGGCCAAACGCCCCCGCGCCGATCAACTCCCCACGCTTCCACTTGTTCTCCCGCACCGTCCGCCGCCTGTTCGGCGTGTTCGGGCTGCTGCCGATGCTGAACTGGCTCTGCGAAATGCTGTTCGGCGTCCCGGACGATGACGACGTCATCAGCAATCTGTCGTCGCCCGGGCCAAATTTCATCGCTTTCGGGGCCGCCGCGTTGAACCGCCCCCCCCCCGCTGCCTGGGTTTCCCGCTAATATCC
>JACLAC010026346.1_pt1 | contig 13280 bp, 7 predicted proteins | sample 8027881 | NCBI WGS metagenome assembly JACLAC01 (sample SAMN15725517, study PRJNA655200) | protist metagenome | isolation source: fluorescence activated cell sorting (FACS) single amplified genomes of... | place: Spain: Blaines Bay Microbial Observatory, Mediterranean Sea | collected 2016-01-19 | reverse complement strand
TTTATTGGTGGCTTGTACGCAGACCTTTTTGTGGAAGAACATCAATCCAACTACGGCAAGATGTCACTACAAAAGGCGATCACAAACCCAACGATTCCGGGCGCCACAGTGATCTTGGGATCTAGGTTGTGTTTGTTCTTCTCATTCATGCTTGCTGTGCTCTTTTTGTTCCGTGAATTAAAGCAGTCCCGCAAACGCAGTGCATTAGATTACTTTTCTGATGGCTGGAATCTTCTTGAGCTTTTTGGATACAGCACTGTAATTGCGACAAACGTATGGTTGGCATTTTCGGTGAGTAGTATTACCGGTGACGTTTTTTTGGTTTTCGCTATGCCTATTTTCCCTCATGATTTATTTCGCTGACCTGACGCCACTTCCAACACTTTCACCCGCCTCAGTTGCCCTGGTCGAATATCGTGAGCTGTATATCGGCCATGATTTTGACCACGACGACGATGGCACATCTCCGCGGCTTTGAAGCCTATTCTCCTATCATAACGACGTTCATTCAAATTGTGGCTGACATGAGATCCTTTATCGTCATTGTGGTGCTCTTGTGGGTGGGGGGCACCGTTGCCTTCAAATGCTTGCTTCCGCGCCGGGGCTCTTTTGAAGGCTTTGAGGGTTTTTGGAGCACGTGGCAGATGGTGTTAGGCGATGTCATGTCGACTTCGGTCAGATATGAAGACGCCGATATGTGGCGCGAAAACGATTATGAGCATGCTCTTGCCACGTCGATAGTTGCGAAACTTATGAGCGGAATGTTTGTCCTTATTGTTGTCGTAGTACTGATGAACCAATTGATCGCATTGATGGGCGATTCTTATGACCGGGTGCAGGAGAATTATACTGTGCAGGCACGAATATCAAGAGCCAGGGTAATTCTTGACATGATGGATCTGTACGTCCGAGAAAACGACGATCGAATTTTTGCGAGGTGGATCCACGTTTTGAGGCCAGCTGGAGACCACGAAAAATCTGGGAAGAAGGGGGCATGGGGTGGTAGATTGAAAGCAGTGAAAACAGCGGTATCGAAATCTGCACACGATCTGGAGGCAAATATGATGCATGCGATGACGTCTCATCTCGACCGCATCGAGGAAAAGTTCCAGAAAAAATTGGATGCGATTTTGAGAAGGATGGGTGGGAACCACCACAGCATTGGCGCAGCAGGTGGTGGAACTGGGTCAGTACGACGGGCCCGCCGCCGATGACCGGAGATTCAAATTCTGCTTGTACCAGGGATGAAACGCATCGTCTTAAGCATGAATAATATAAACAGTGCCTACATCGCAGTGCTCACTGTTCCTCTATCTGTACGATATTCTCTACACTAAAACACGGTCTCAGTACGACTGTACCCGGGTAAAGTATGACCCAACCTTGGGTGGACGATTACGGTATGTACAGTATAGGACTACATAAGTTCTGCACAGCGGGGCTGGGACCGGTGATTCCACCCAAGCCTAAAATGGCCACGCGCGTACGAAGGAAGCGATTTACGAGCTCGTATAATATAATATGTATAATAGAGTGCAGGCTGGTGTAGACACGTAAATATGCTCAGCAATGTAAATGTAATAAAAAAATATTATTGCACTGATTTTCTCTCAAGATCCTTTTTCGACATACTGTAGGTTTTTTCACGGAGAGACCCCTTGATTAGAAGAATTTTTCCACGTTGTACTCTGTGAGCCCGTTCCATTCCCCCGGTCAGCGGTGATGATCGGGGGCGCGCCTCTCCAGTGGAGGTGTCGCCTGCCTGGTGGTCCTTATCCAGGAATTTCTTCTATTGGCAAGGGAGAACTGGTTGTGTGAACTCTGAGAGTTGGTAATCTTTTTTCTTCTCTGCGAGAAGGATTCTTATCGTTTCTGTAACGGATCGCGATCTCGCGGGTGACGTTCGACGGTGTGCACACACCACCCAAAATGTCCAAGACCTCCTTTGACGTCTCAGTAAGACTCACGCGACACAATCTATCCGCGCGGGAGGCCGACAATTTTCGGGATGCCGCCTCGCACGCGTTTGAGTTTCTAGCTGATAGCAGCCGGGAGGCCGCGTCGGGCAAAGCTGGGTCGAAGCGCAAGGCCGCAACACGCAATGACGATGCAATGCAATGCGCTGCGGCGCAGCTGGTCTCAGGCATGAATGCCGCCACAGCGGCTTCAGTGCCTGGTGGCAGCGCAAGGAAAGCATCATGGCACTGCTTTGTCGGCCGTAACCTTAACATGGCGGTGCGTATGCGCAAATATGCGTGCGGAAAGATTAACGTTCTAAAGACAAAGTCAGGTGTAACGTCATCGGCAGCAACGACTGTGCCTGTGTTGAAGTCTCCGCTAGACGTGTTTCTGTTTCGATCTGCCGCCAGTACCTCTCAGGAGGAGCTTCGGCAGGCGTGCCGACCAGATACGAGCGATTTGCACAATATAGACCCTGACCCTGATGAGCAAGAGAGAATAATTGTGACAGCAACACGCAATGACATGGACAATATCAAATTCGGTACGTTTGCAGCTCTTTGTCGGATTGCTCTGGCGAAAAATATGCGGAGGCTGACGCAAGCCGGGAGCTTATCCGCCGATGATTCTGCGGCAGGGTCTGGGTCTGACTTGGGTAGTGTTGCAGTCACAGGGGCGCGCATGAGCAATGCGGCTGCAGCGGCGGCGGCGATGAATTCTCTCGATGCTGTAGCAAAGTATATTCGTGCGCGCATGACGGAGATGCACAGCGGGCCGTGGCAAATTATAGTGACGGCTCCAGGACCTGATGGCCGTGCGTGTCACAGCGCACACTTTCAAGAAGGGGCAGAGGATGTTGTTTCGATCTACTCCAACGCAGCCCAAGGCGTTTGCATAATTGCGTTTCGACATACGGATGACGCCAGTGATCCGTTTTTTCTTAACCTCTTTGGCGAGGACGGGTTGTTTACCAACCCCCGCACGTCTCGCGCAGCATCATCTGTCGTTATGTTCTTATTCCTTGGCATATACCTGTTGATAGGATGGACGTCGTGGCTGGATTGCCTCAACGGAGGGCCGGATAAAGCTGCAGACTATGATGGGAGTGGTGGTGGCGCTCTGGCTGGTTGCAGTGACGAGGAGATCGTTTTTTCACATCGCATGGACAAGGTCAGGGTCGGATTCATGGTTGCTGCGTTGTTGTTTTTCATGTTTTCGGCCATTATCAAGACTGTTCAGCGGGTGAATGATAGGAAGCGTAAGAAAGAAAGGGCGAAGAAAAATAAGGCGCGTTGAATGGGGGCGGTTGGTTTGTGTATGATGATAAATGTCGACAGAAATACATCTGAAGTATCGTACAGGGCAGGGTGCATACAGGGTGGTGTGTAATGCCGAATTACGGTACCGTATGTCCACAGTGAAACAACTTGACAACAAAACAAACTCGAGCAGCTGCTCTAAGCTCTAAGTAATTTAAAATTATAAAATGTATTGATTTTTGTTGAGTTGTCAAAATATTTATTTCGGTGGATGCGGGGCAGGATTGGAATGGTCTGATATAAAATATTTTAAACTTTATTTAACTGTTTTAGCAAGGCAATGGCTCACTCGCGCGGGCGAGCATAGTCGACCCGGACTTCACGGCCTGCGATTTTAGTTCCAGCAACCTTGTCCACAGCTGCATCAACAGCCTCAGTGGACGCAAACTCGACGTGGCCAAAACCACGGTACTCGCCGGTTTCCCGATCCGTCGCAAGTTTTACGCGTTTCACCTCTCCACACACGCCGAATGCCTCCCAGACGGCATCCTCGGTAATGTTGAAGCTCAGGTTTCCAACAAAAATAGTGTTGCAGCCGTCTGGCTTAGACGATTCCGGCTTATAGCCACGTGCGGATTTACCGCCAGACTTGCGCGGCGAGTTGCTGCCCTTCGCGAAGTCGACGCGGATAGCGCGGCCGAGGACCATCTCTCCAGCCATGGCCACAGCCTTGTCGGTAGACTCAGTGTTAGCGAACTCGACGTGACCAAACCCTTTGAAATCGCCGGTGGCACGGTCCATCCCCCAGCGGATGTTCGTCACCTCCCCTGCAGAGGCAAAGGCCTTCTTAAGAGTGTCTTCGTCAATGTCGTATGACAAGTTACCAACAAATACGCAAGTGCAACCGTCGGGTTTGGCCGACGGGGTATTGTCGTACGTGCGCTTCGGGCGCGGGACGTAAAGTTCGATCTTGAGCCACCGTTCTCCCATGGTAGCGCCGTTCATGGCCACGCACGCCTGCGCTTCCTGCTCCGTGGAAAACGTGATGTTGGCAAAACCCTTGGAGCGGCCCGAGTCTTCCCATAGCGGCATGTCGATCTCGGTGATCGTTCCGCACGCCTTGAAAAATTCTTTGATGGAATCCTCCGTGGTCTCGTAGGGCATGCCGTTAACGCGCACGGTCTTTGGGTCGGCAGCCGGTGTGGCACCGGCCTCAGTCTTGACGAGTTTGGCCACCGGGGTGGAGACAGCGCTGGTGACCTCCTCGCGCTTGCGTTTGTTGGTGTGAACAACCATCTCCTCGTCATCGTCACTGTCACTGTCGCTTGAGCTGGAGCTGGAATCGGCTGCAGCGGCGACTGGCGCGACCTTGGCAGCAGGAGCGGCGGGGGCGGCAGGCTTCTCGTCCTCATCGTCGCTACTGTCGCTATCACTGCTATCGCTGCTCGAAGAGTCAGCCTTGGCGACGGGCGCTGCCTTGGCGACGGGCGCAGCCTTGGCGGCAGGCTTCTCGTCCTCATCGTCGCTACTGTCGCTATCACTGCTATCGCTGCTCGAAGAATCAGCCTTGGCAACGGGCGCTGCCTTGGCGACGGGCGCTGCCTTGGCGGCGGGTTTCTCGTCCTCATCGTCGCTGCTGTCGCTGTCACTGCTATCACTGCTGCTATCCTTCTTGGCGGCAACGGGCGCGGCCTTGATCGCAGTGATCTTCTTGGCAGCCGTGTCGGTGTCGTCATCCGAGGAGTCCGAGTCGGAGGAACTGCTCGAGCTCGAGGACGAGTCAGCAGCGGCGGCCGGGGCCGGCTTCGACTTCTGCTGCGCCTGGTACGCGGCGAATATCTCCTTCAGGTCACCCGAGGCGGCCGAAACAGAGCCAGCGTTAAGCTTGGCCTCCTTCATGAGCTTCTTGGCCGTGGAGGAGAGGCCAGCGGCCTCAAGGTATTTGTACACGAGGGGGTAGAGGGTGTCAGACATGGTGCGGGAGTTGTTGTTGGTTGGATCTGCTTTTCCCGGACTCGAATCTTTTCCGAGAAGGCCGCTCACGTCCACCAACCACTCCACAGAGGCGGCTTGACACCCCTCACTGGATCTGGCTCCGGGACGGAGAGGGGTGTCAAGCCAAGCAGGTGAGACTCGTCCTTGCTGATGTGGAGTACAGTACTGTACCCACACAGGAATTTTCGTACGCAGTAGATAATGTACTGTGGGTGGGTAAACTCTGGCCCCGAGAGTGATGTGGAGCACTCTCAGAACGAGAGGAAATCGTAAGTACTTAAAGGTAGTATGATTTTTGAGAGACTTAAAAGTACTTTAATGTACTTAGGCTTATTTAAAAGTACAGCAATATACTACGAATGAAATAAAATGTAAAGAAAGATTACGGTACGATGTGGAGTGGAGCGCCGTACGGAACGAGTACAAATATTGAGCGCCATCCGCGAGAATGAGCGCGCCGCCAGGCTTATTCGAGGACATCGACGCGATCCTGTCCAAAAGGGAAGGCTACTCGCCACACTCTCGACCGACCGTTTGCGACGAATCTCCCTCCGCGCCCCCCGCGGACGATCCGCCGCCGAGACTTGGCGCCGCGTACAATCTCTTTGACGGCGAAGAGCTCCTCGAAGCATCCATCCGCTCCTTGCGCCCTGTCGTGACCTATGTCGTCGTCGTGTACCAGCGCCGCTCTAACTTTGGTGAGGCATGCAGCCCGACCTTGTTACCGCTTCTCCGCCGCCTGCTTGCCGAGCGTCTTGTTGATAGACTCGTCGAGTATGAAAACTCGGACACTGGGTTCTCTCACACAGACAAGGTCAACATGGTCTCCCCTCGGGCCACGGGCTCTGATTTGGGCGGCGCCCGCGCGCACGACATTGCCGACCCTTTCTTCAATGAACTCAGAAAGCGCGAGATCGGACGTCAGCACTGCATGCGCGCTGGTTGCACGCACTTTATGTCTATTGATACGGATGAGTTCTACCTTCGCGATGCGCTGAGGGCGGCATGGCAGCGTATGATCGCCGGAAAATATGACGTTGTGGCTTGCCGCATGCGGTTTTTTTTTAAGTTTCCGCGCTGTGAGCTTGTGCCCATGGACGAAGAGAACCATGTAACGGCAATCTTTCGCGTCGATTCTCTTATGCCTATGCGCCTGGGACACCCGTATCCCATGCTTTTAGACCCCACGCGCAGAATTTTTGGATGCACAAGGCTTCTCATTCTACAGCGCTCCGAGCTCGAAATGTACCACTATTCGTTCGTTCGCCGTAACATTCTAAGTAAAGTCGTCAACGTGACGAATCGGGGCAACTATGAGAACGACTTGCGTGATTTTTTGTCGAAATGGCCAACGTGGCGACCAGGGCAGCCGCTTTGCCACCCACACCCGTACTTTGCCAGGAGGTTTCAAAAGACGCGCATCGTTCCGAATTGGTTTGACGTGTCTATTGGGCCTGAGTTCAGCCTGGGCTTGCTAGGGCCTCTTGGTCGATTGGGTATTAGCGATAGCGGTCAAGGCGCGACAAATGGCCAAGATGTTGCTAGAGAGCGTTCCGCCTTGGGTACGGATGCTTATTCTCAGGCAGAAGTAGACACGAGTACATCTACATCTAATTTTGTCACGCTTAGCTCCACCGTCCTCGCTGCACCTGCTAGTGGTGGTGGTGGTGGTGCTGCTGCTGGTGGTGGTGATGACAATGATGATCATGCAACGGTCACCCCATCGTCAAAGAGCAGGGACGAGCCTGCTCTCATCAAAATGTCGCCAGCATTAGCCATGGATATTAAACTATTACGGGCTTCGGCCTCCGACTTATTTTCATCCCGGCGATTTGAAGACTCGTCTCGCATCTATCTTGAGATCGCGAGCACTCTTAAACATATTGATGTAGACAGTTCTGATCATGTTGGTATCGTCAAGGAGGGCACAGTCAACCCGATCAAGGTTCTCAAGGTGAACGCTGCAACGTGCAATATCAAAGCCAGAAAGTGGCAAGATGCTCTAACGTTGTGCGATGAAGTGTTGTCTGATGAGCCGACAGACACTGGGACTGGCTTATCCAAGGGAACAAGGGCAAAAGCGCTGTACACACGCGCACTATCACGGTGGCAACTGAAACATGCGCGAGAAGACTGTAGGGAAGCTTGCCTTGCTGATTTAGACGAGTGCATAGCCTTGCAGGGGTCAACGTCGAGCCAAGTGGTTAAACTTAAACGCGCAATCGAGAAACATGATCTATCGTCGGCGGCGTCTTAACCCAAAAAAATTCACAATCTTCATTTCAATTTAATCAAAGTGTACTGTCTCAATACTTCGCACAGGACGTCTGGTAAATGGACACGTGCCGCGAATCCTTCCCACGCATTCGCCGCAGAGCAACTTTCCAGACGGCAGAATTATCTTTTCTACTTCGCGTGCCATACAGATTTTGCACAGCATACGATCTTGCATGTCAGCATTTTCTTTGACGAGGGCTGCTAGACGCGCCTCTTGCCTTGCGGTTGTGTCTCGTAGAACGAGAGTTTCACTCATCAGCGCGCGAGTATCTTTGTCGAGAGAGAGCCCCACCCGTCCAAGAATATCGTGCACAGCGATCATCAACTCGTCAGCGTTGACGGTCCCAACATTTCCTCCGTCTTCTGTCAAATAGACACCCGTTGCGTTCATGACACCACGGCGAGCTGCAGCAACATCCGAAGACAACACAGGTTGACCCCTTTTTGTACCCCCCGGCGATTTGCCGGCTGCCCCTGCACTCGATATATTCCGAGAGCGCTGTGAAGGCAGCACACCATCACGAGTGGGGCCAGTGGGCCCAAACGCATACACTTGAGACGAGAGCATAGGCACTATGGAGGATGTACCACTGGTAATACCGGTCGCTACCTGCACAAGTAACCTCCGAACTGCGCCGTGCTGGCTCCCCAAGTTCTTCATAACAATGCCATAACAAAGCTGCTGCTGCTGCTGCTGCTGTACGTCCGGTGATGGCAGGACCGGGGCTTTGCTCCCAGAGCGCTGGCCCAACTTTGCCCTGTCAAAGGCAATAATTTCGTCGGTTTGATAAGGGTGCAAGGGCAAGAAGCGGATTTTATCTTTGTCAACATTAAGCAGTGGCATACCCGGACAACCCCGACTCAACTCGAGATCCCGTTGTGTATCATGGAAAACACCATGCACCGTCAAGACGCGGCCTACGATGTTTTCCTGAGATATATTTCCCTGACGGTTTCCCTGGCCGCTATAGCTGAGCTTCGCCATGGAAAGCAAAGAAGAGATCACGAGCAACCCCCCATGGCTCACAATCGCGTTTGATTCAGAATTACCCCTACCAAAATTGCCCACTGATGCCACTGAAGACACGTCTTCAGCAGAGCCACCACCCCCACTACCGCGATCGGCTTCTCCAGACCCCACAAATTTTTCCGTTGCCGCAGTGATCGTCTCTATAGCCAGTTGGCCCATGGCTCGGGCAAGGACCTGCTCAAATGTCACCGCCCCGCCAGACGCTCTCAATGGTGCTTCCGATATCACAACACGCGTTCCGTGGCTGCGACCATGCTGCTTCTCCACCCAAAATGGCACACGGCTGCTCGTTCCAGGGCGTGTGCAGTCCATCCCCTTGGGCAATTCAGAACCAAGACTATGTTTCAAAAGCAATTTCGTTTCGAGAGCTTGTTCCCAGCGAAAGACGGTCACAGCCGCAAATGTGCTCGCCACACTATGGAAGGATGCGGCCCCGGCCTCAGAGTGATCTGCCGCCAAGCCCAGCGCCAAGGCCACACCCTTGGCAAAAAACGGATCGCGGACGCGCTCCGTGGCCGAAGCATCTATCGTAGATGCCATGGAACTCATATCATTGGCTGTCGCTACGAGCTTTTCTTCCATCACGTCGGGGAGCCGCAAAATTCCCAAGGCGCGAACTTCCCTGTCAGAGATGAACGAACTTACAAACCGAATGCGGGAATCGTCTACACGCCGGAGAATCTCCCCCGCCCGATCGTCCAGCCATCCATTTCCACGTGCAACGCACTGCCACTGCGCGCATAGCACACCATTTGAATCAGGCACTATAAAATCCCTTTGCCCCATTCTCCCGGCCCTCGATGGACGTTGGAAGCCTTCGGTGCTATTCCCTTCTGTGGCCTCGGATTTGAGCAGTAGCCGGACGACACGAATCACTGCCCTTAACTCGTTTGGGTTAAGAGTCGCGTCGTGGCACTCTTCATAAAGCTCTTGAATGAACATACGGTAGTCACTAGTTTGTGGCGACTCAGCCGCACCCAGTCCGGCAAGTAGCTTCTCGAATTTCCCAAAGACGCGTGGCACCTCAAACAAAAACGGCGGCAAGGGGACTTCCATTCTGAAAAATGTGCGCGAAGCTTTGACTAGCTGGCCCGGTGCAAAGGCGTTGCCGTTGCTTTTGGACGAGGGGGAGCCTGTGCTGCTGCTACCATCAACACTGTCACCACTACAAACACCTCCCACAGGAATCAGGGGCATGGAAGACAATGCTTCGCGTTCTCTTCGATCAAACTGCGACCATTTATCTTGCAAAAAATCAAAACATGTGCTCATGACCGCTACGGCTGGCTCTGGGTACGCGAACAGCGCGGCCGTTTTGTTTTGACCGTCACTATTGCAAACATTGCGCAAATGGGCAAGCACGGCACTAGGCGTTTGCTTGTTTGCAATACCCAAACGCTCCCATGTCTGGCGTGGCGGTTCCAGGTTTTCTGGCAGGATCGGTTTAATCGTCCATGCCAAGTGCCGGTCCTTGTACAACGCACAGTCTTGAAACCGGACGAAACAAGTCGCCGTGTTGCCCCCTTCAGTGCCACCATCACCTCCAGCCTCATAGCCAAACGCTTGCGCAACACGCATAGGAGCGCTCACAGGCACAAACGAAATTGTGGCCAACTCGGCCAGCACTTCGTTAGAAAAGAGATCAGAGAAATTGTCAAAAAAATGCAGAATTAGTCTGCTCGCCCTGCTTGATAACCGTTTCCTATCGAAGATCTTGTTGTTCCCACCAGGACTGTTCAGCTTCAGAGACTCGGTGGCGAGCTGAGCCGCGGCGCGGGGGAGTAAGTCTTTGTCTAATTTTTCACGAAGGCCCAAGTCTGCGAGGACGCGAAGCCACCCGGAGGTAGCATACTCGCCACGGGGAAACATGTGTGGAGATCCCTCAAAGAACTCCGCTAGCAAAGGGACACGAGGATCCAGAAGGTCCGAGGGCTTTGCAACGCCGGCTTGAGACACGTCGTCACTTGCCGCCCCGGCTGTCCTCAAGACAGGCACAAAGGCCAAGTTCTTCAAAGCGTCGACCAGAGGCTGCTGCTTTCGTAGCTCTGGCCACCGTTCACACATTTGATGCATGAACTTGTTTTGGTCCATTCGGCCTAAGCTGGCAAACTGAGGAATGATAAACTTCTGCATCAAATCAGCGTCCTTCAGCGTTTTCACATTTAGCTGTTCCAAGAGGCACTGCACTTTCGTACCCACCGTGACGCTGCTCGATCTACCCAAGCGTTTCCACCAGGAGAGAGATGGAGCAGTTTTCGAAGCGCCCGCGGACTCGGCAGCAGAGTTGGCGTTCTTCGACTCTGTATCGTGCCGTCGTAGGATGCGCGTTGTCTGAGTCACGGAATTGGGTAGGGCGCCAGAGCTGGGTGAAGTGACAAAGTACCCTTCCTGTTCATGATCCTCCAATGCGGTGAACTCGCCAGACATGGTCTCATAAATGGGCAGCCGCTTGAGGCTGCGGAGCTCCTGATGAGTGTAACCATTCTGTGGCGAATTCACGGCTAGATATTCGAGCAGTCCATTGCGCTCACCGCCAGACGTCCGCGCCCAGTTAAGAGAGGGCACCCGAGCCGCGCCGGAGACGGCGCGCCCGCTTCGCTTGGCGGCCGCCGCTCCCGCCGCCTCTGCGCCCGCCCCAGTATGGTGCAACTGCTCGAGGGAAGCCAGCAGACGGCTAGGCAGGCGCTCTCGGTAATTTTCGCGCAGCCGGGCGCAGTCCGCCGCGGGGAAGAAGGCTGTCTCGAGGAGCGGAACGCCCACCCGCTGAAGCGTGCCGCGGAGGTTGGGCTCGTCCATGCGACAAAAAAATCAAAAAAAATGAATTCTCTCTCATCTCATTCTCATCACACTTTTTTTCAATTCTCTACCCGGTAGACTGACTTATAGACTGACTACAGTACCCGGTACCAGGCGCTGGTACAGTACAGTACTGTATCGTCCAGAGTTTCGAGTTTACCCTAGGGCTCGGAAACTTCCAAGCTCGAAATCTGGCTAGGAAACTTTCAGAAACTTTCAGAAACTTTCAGAAAGTTTCGTAGAAAGTTTCAGTAAGTTTCAATGCTATATAACGCTACTGGTATTTACACTACGCCAATATACTCCAGACAGATCAAGAATCAGTTTACATGGCAGTATAGAGGCGATACAGATTTGGATTGTACCAGGCAGACCTAGATACTGGGAAATGGGGGGGTCCCAGTTCACCAAGACCCTGTGCACGGGATTGGGGCAAACCACGAAAAATGACAATGGGGACTGTCCCCATTCTCGATTTCCGGGGTTTGCCCCAATCCCGTGCACAGGGTCATGGTGAACTGAAATCACCCCACCCCTGCAGGGTGGAGGCTGGAGGAGGCTTGGCCCGGCCATGACGGAACGACGGAACGGGTTTGCGGTATTTAGCTGTAGTATCCGAATACACACGTTAGGGTTGTGGGTTGGCACTTTTAAGTACTTGTTCATTGCTGGTCAACCTGAAAGATGAGTTATAGACAGACACAAGGAAAATATTTTGATTGCTTTCTTCTCTCTTTTCGTTGCACTGTAAAGTACTTGAAAAACACTGACCGATCTAAACCAAGTCTAATTTCCCGGGGGGTTGGTACAATCCAAAACTGTATCGCCTCTATATGAATCTACACTATGATAAGCACTACTACAATATACTCGGGTAAATATTGAAACTTTCTCTCTCTCTGATGAAACTTCCAAACCTCCAAAATGAGGGTAGGAAAGTTTCAGAAAGTTTCATGAAGTTTCATGAATTGAAACTTTCAATTTTGGAAGTTTCCGAGCCCTAGTTTACCCACCACAATACATTACAGTAGAGTACTACGTACGAAAATACAGTACAGTACAGTACCTGCTCCAGCAGAGATCTTGTTGGCTTGACACCCCTCTCCGTGATTCTCTCCGGGACGGAGGACGGGGTGTCAAGCCAAGTCCCGGGTGGGATTTGACACCCCCTCTTTCGATAAATCTTGATAAAATATGCTAGATCCAGGCAGGGCGCTTTCGCCGCGGTCGCGGACAGGGTCCCGCTCATCTCCGAAGCTGGGCGCCGTCACGTCCCCACCTCGGACTGCCATGCGCAAACGGCTTGGGGTGGGCACGCCTGGCTCCCCCTATCGGAAACTTGCCATCAACACGGATGCGGCGGTGGAACCAGTTTTGGCGCCGAATAGAACGAGGGCCGACTCGGGCCCACACACTCCGTTCCCGTCTGAACGGTTTTCGCACGTCACGTACACGACATACTGTAAGGGCACAACGTATACGTCTTATATCATTCAGGATGCCCCGGCCCCAGCAGCCTTTCAGCTAGAACGCCCGAAAGGACGAATCTTTCAGACGACCTACAAGACGCTGAAGCAAAGTGAGGAGGGCGAGAACACCTGGTTCACACAAATCCACTCATGGATGACCGAGGAGACGATGGATGGGAGTCCCACGGTACCGTCTTCCCCCCGTCGCAGGCTGCGAAGTATCGCGGGCCTAGAGCGAGGTCAATTATCCCCTCGCAGATTCTCAGGCGTTGGAAATTTCTGAGGAATCATGCCGCCGACTTTTCATGTTCATTGTTGGCGAAATTCCAACATCGTGTATCATATAAAAAAAATATACTTTAACTTTCGTTCTATACTCAGTATCATGTATCATATCTCTGTCGTGTGAGCTCTGAGGTGTCGAGCTGATCCTGTATCATACACGTCCTCACACAAATTCCAAAAGACAATCGAGAGCTCTCTATTGTTGCGCAG
>JACLAC010016327.1_pt1 | contig 13284 bp, 5 predicted proteins | sample 8027881 | NCBI WGS metagenome assembly JACLAC01 (sample SAMN15725517, study PRJNA655200) | protist metagenome | isolation source: fluorescence activated cell sorting (FACS) single amplified genomes of... | place: Spain: Blaines Bay Microbial Observatory, Mediterranean Sea | collected 2016-01-19 | reverse complement strand
AAAGATTCGTTTTTTCATTTTTGCTTTTTGGTCATTCCAATTTCAACCCCATCGTCATTGGTAAAACCTTGTTGAACTCCTTTCGAAGCCCATTCAGGGCGTTCTGGTCCTAGTTCCGAGTATTTTTCCAGTTCTTGAAACATAGAGATTTTCGAAAAGTGGGGCGTCCACCCCAAAATTTTCTGAGCCGCAATACAGTCAATCCACCTGGGAAGTATATTCAAATCAAAAGAGTGAAGCTTTGCGGTTTTGAGCAACTCTTCAGAAAAAATCTGCGCAAAATACATTTCTGACGCTTCCATTATGGTTGTCGGGGTAGGCGGGAGCGATTCGGCATCGTCCTCGGCCTCTTCTATGTTTGATAGAGTTTTTGTTTCTTCAACCACTAAATCATCGTTTTCTTCGTCCATTACAGTCTTTTTTCCTTCTTCGGAAGACCTTTTCTCTATGTCACCTTTATCGGAAAGTCTAGCGGGCACGTCGGATATCTCAGGAGTGCTCTTTTCTTCCATAGCAAGCTCCACGCTGCGTTTACTGAATTTAATCCGCGCAGATTTCATTTGAACCACCCAATCGTTGTACTCTTCTCGCGTGCACCCGACGTGTCCTGCCACTACTATTGGCATAATACGTTTTTTGAGAACGGGTGGATAGTTGGAACCCATTGTTTCGCGCTTGGTGACTGACTTATTAATCAAAATCCGAACCCCTTTTATGCACGCATCTACAGCATCGTCGATATGAACTCCCTCTGTCCAAAAATCATGGCACCATCTCAAGTAATTGTCCCTGTAATTGCTCCTGTCATACGGCGGCGTGCACGGTGCAATGCGTAAAATTATTACTTCTAGATCGTTGACTGAAGCGTAATGTCGAATCATATTTTCACAAGTTAGGCATGCCCAACCAGACACTGAATTACTATCGTTTGCTGACGTGCTTGATATGTACAAAAGTTTCCCGCACTTCGTCCGTGGAAGAGCTTCCAACACCTGAAAAGTGCCTTTTACGTTCAAGTGAAAAAAATCTTCCCGGTTTTTCTTCCCAGAGTCAAAATCAAACTGATTCCAACCGGCCAAGTGCACAAGAACACTGGTGCCAGTCAGATTGCAAGCAGCAATTATTGAACCTTTATCTGTGACTGAACCTTGAACATATTTACCACTGACCAAATCATTTGGTATCTGCGGGTCAAAGCGTACACAGTGCAAATCTTTTGGGTTGTCACTCAGTAGCTTTTGAATTATGGCCGCCGACAGGCAACCTGAACCCCCCGTGAATAATATTTTTGTTCTTCCGTCACTGTTTGAAGCCATGCTACTCACCAAACTTAATCTCTGCCCGCCTTGGCCAGTTTTAGATCGTTTGCGTATTACAAATATTTAGCAAAGTAAATAAACAAAAAGCTTTCGAAGTATGATTATGTGGAAAACGCAACAAATATTATATATATTATTATTACGACGAAGAAGATTATTGTTTAATAATCGAGCGACGATCATCGACAACAATTTTAATAGTAATGATTTATGATGAGATGGGACTGCTAGCTCGCGCTGTTGCTGAAGAAAAAAAAGTTACTATTTTTTTTATATATTATTTAGCCGTTATTATTATCCAAGCAGCAAACAATACACCATCGTAAAACTTAAGGATGCGACCCTTCGGGATTAATATTTGTTACTTCGTGACCTCTACTGTACAATTGATAACAATAAACACGAAGCAATAACGTATAATATCCCGTAGGTACATTTCCTTACCGTGCGAAGCAACAATTTGCGCGATTTTTGTCATCATCAAGCAGCAGCAACAACAAACATCATTAATTAATATCAAATTGAACGAGAACTGTAAGCATGGTGAAAAGACTTTAATTGCCCTTTAAGATTGCAGAAAATTACACCGTATTCGAAGTTATGACAAAAGAGTATTTACTTTTCAAGATTTCCCCGGAATTACTATAGGATAGACGTTAAAAAAGAGTTTACAAGGAATGAGCCGGTACCGTGCATCAAGGCAGCGATGCGATCACAGCTTTGTTCCTCCCGGAAACCTTGATCGTCACCCCGAGTTAGGCATTACGACTCAAGTAGAAGTAAAATGTCCTAGGATACGAACAAGCATTTGCTCGGCTGGTCGAATAATTGGAAACAATATGATCAGCTCGTCGTGTTTAATTTTACCATCTGAGCAATTTAACAAGTTGCAGCAACATTACACACCGAGCAACGATCTCATAGCCCACCCGCATAGTGTGTCTTCACCACCTGAGAAGACTTACCGTAGCAACGTTCGCAACTTCAGTGCGGCTTTTGGGGATGGGTCAAATTTTTCCCCGAAGGAAACGTACAGGCGGAAGGATTTCCCCCAAAGACCGAACGAGCAACCTTCGAGTGTCACATCACTTAGCAGAGGAAGGAGAGGGTTACCAGACCCTCTACAGGTCCGTTCCAACCCTGAGTTGACATCGCTCCCTCCTGGCCCAATTGTTGTTAATGAGAACAGTGGGTGGTATGTTTCATACAATAAGAAGAGAACGCACAGTTCAGTGGAAAATAGAAACCGATCCGTATCCAAGGAAGCCCCTGAATGGTTCAAAGTAGACAATTGTCGTGTAAAGGCAGAAGGCCCAAGGTACCACCCACTTGGACAAAATGGTCGAAAAGAGCAGGTCTTGAGTGCTGCTTCTCCAGAATGGTTTCTCGGAGACCGTTCACCTGACATTAAGAGGACAAGCATTCCGCGCGTCGACCCGAATATTGCTTACTGTGGAAAAATTATTTTATGATGTACAACTTTATACTTTTTTAGGTAGAGATTTAATTACAGTGCTTATAAGCCAAAGTCACAAACAAACCCCCGCCCGACAGATAATCATGTCAAATCAGATCACAGTTTCTTTATAAAATCTGTTCTCATTATTTTAGATATATAAATTATATAGCAAAGAGGAATTAGGGATATTACAGTACGCACGACCTTGACATTGTCAATAATAGTTGGTAAAAAAGGCCAGCGGTGGTGTATTATAACTTAATGTTCAATTTAAAAGGTACAATAAAATCCATTATTTTTTAAAACATAGGAGGTCATCGTTTGCCGTACCTACCACCCGTACATTGCCGGTTTTATTAGACTATTATTATACCAGTACCGGTACACTCGTATAATAATAAGGAACACACCGCACCGCACCGCGATTATTTTAGAAGACACTTCGTTCCTGATGAAATGAAGAAAGAAAGAGACAATAAATTTGTGCATGCTGCAGTTGATGAATTTTGAGTTTTCATAATTTACATTACACGAGGTATACCGTACGGTATCGAGATATAATATTACAATATTTTTATTATTAGTAAAATAGTTGTCAATAAAGTAGATGTAAAAATAAAACAACAAAAATAAGTTGATAAGCAAAAGCTAATATAGACACAGCAGGATAATAATAATAAATTATTATTTTTCTTTCATTTTTTTTTAACTCCTCTTCTTCTCCTCTTCTTTCTCCCTTTTCTCTCCTCCGTCCGTCCCTTCATTTTTACATAGTAATAACATCAAAGAGGCAAAAAATCTTATTGGTGTAGTAGTAATTTTGTTGTTGTTTTGTTTTTTCATCATCATGTTGTTTGTCTTTTTGCAAACCAGTTCTAATACGAAATGAAAGATACAAGACTTAGAACAACTTTAACATTAAAATCCCGTATGCAATAAAGTTCGAGAACTTACAAATGCAAATTGATTCGAGTTTTTTCTTTAGCAACGACGAGCGGTAATTAAGGCGTTCATTCTACCAACGGGCCAACTACTACATTTCTGCCTCCTCCAACCAGGTTCCAAGTAGTATGCCTGGTTTCGATGCTACTTCACCGTCCTCCTCGGCGTTCTCTTCGCCGTCGTCTTCGCCGTCATCTTACCCAAAACTTTCGTCTACCGCCGGGAGACTTGCTTTGGAATCGTTTTTAGATACTGAAGCAGAAGTTCAAGTGTTGAACGATCTGACTTCTAGCGAGCGTGTGCTAGAGGAGCAAGAACGGCCACTTAGAAGAATATTTGGAAAACTTGCAAACCACGAAAATGTTGTGGACAAGGGCGCCTTTCTTGGATTTTGCAGAAAGTGCGCCTTGTCGCCCCAGTTGCTATCGAGGGCGGAGATGATGGAGATTTACAAAACAACACAGTTTGATGAATCGGAAAGAATGCGAAATTCCGAAACGAAAGCGATCGATCGTGCCGGCGCAAAGGGAGACTGTCTTACTTTCTACGGCTGGCTCGAGGCGTTACGCCGCTCGGCGGGGGTATTGTTCTCAGGGGATAAATGGGACGAGCTGTATCCTACAGGTTAGTATTTTTTACCCCTCTCTCTCTCACATTAGATTATCAATTGGAACCGTAACTGACCATAGACCTTCTTTTTATTCATTTGTACATTACAGAGGCTGACAAAGTGCGGCTTTTGCTGTTTTGGATAGAGCAAGGGGAGACAAGAAAATGGGGGACGGGCCCAAGCCCACCCGAGGTGTTGATGGCTTCTCCAAGAATACCCGTGCAGAAGCGCGCTAACGACCCGTTTAATAGGAACGCACTATTTCCAGGGAACAGCGAGAATTTGTTAAAGCAGTCCTCTTCAACTATGTTTTACTCGCACAATTTTAATGAGCGAGCCCTGGCGGCCAGCACCGCCTTTGGCGTTCCCGACATTCGGTTTTCTGTTGCCCCGTACGACGTCGGGGGAGTACCAACGCGTTTACCACAACTTCTGCCCCACGTAGAAAGCATAAACGTAGAGTTAAAGCGCCTGTTTGTGTGGTACTCTGGATCACCAGAAGAATTGCCGCCTGGTGACCAGGGGGAGAGCTTAGAAATGAGCGCTGCAAGGTTTTACAAATTCATACGGGAATGTAGATTGCTTCGTGGATCCATAACTCGCGGCATTGTTGATGTTATTTTTAAAACGGTCACTGTGGCGATGAATCGAAAAGGCAATGGCGACCAAGCAGTGTCGAAGGGCACCAATACTGTTGGTGTTCACCATTCCACACGCAAACTGAATAAACTCATGCAGCCGGAGATCCACTCAAAAACGTGGAAAAACAATTCCTTTAACGTACGTTCCACGTCCAACTCAATGATGAATAGAAAGATGTCGTTCAAAGATTTTTACGTGGCTTTGGCGGATGTTGCGACTCGTAAATACGCACGTAGACCGACTGCAACAGGCGCCAGCGTTGGTCCAGCGCTTCATAAGTTATTGCTAAAGGACGTTCTGCCCATGTTTGCACGTTTTTGGGAGAAAACCAGTCACAGTTCAAAGGGAGGGACGGCGGTATCTATTTATTCTTCCAATGCACAGCAGAAGCTGTTGCAGATAAGCACAGCTGTTGGAGGAACCCCTGCGAAGAAGGAAAGGTCATGGCGCCAGCGTTGGGTTCAGGTGCACCGCCTTGAAGACGAATTACGAAGGACCGATGTTGTCCGCGCATTTCACTTAAACGCCAAACAACTCATAGGTTTACTGAAGGCGCCTAAAGTCACGCCACCCGTTGAAATCGGGAACGGCTTGCTGTCGGACAAAAAGCGACCTGTCCCGAACCGTTTTTTTCGCTCAACTCAGGCATCGGAACTTCTGGGCGTTAATAATTCATCCCCAACAAACAAAGTCTCATCTTCGCAAATGAATGGTACCTCTCAAGATGAAAACATTGTATCGAAAGTGTCATCAAAGAATTTAGAGATTAAATTATCATCAGACGAGGGCAGTGCAAATGATTTGAAAGACATTTTACATTCTGTGCAGTCCAAAATATATTCCCTACAACAAACTATTGGGGTATCGGGTAATTTGACAGACCTGGAACCCACGACAGACGTGATTGTGGCAAAAACTGTAGAAACCACCCCGCACACGGCAGAAACGCACGATAGTCCTGAGAAAAAGGAAACCCAACCGTCGGAAATAAGCGAGGATGTGAAGGAAAACGGAGCGTCGCCAATGCATTTAGAAGATTTGATGACAAGTGAGAGGGCTTCAAAGAAAAAAAAAGTAAAAGTAATAGACTCAAAACCTGAACCTCGCGACAAAAAAGGTAAGAGTGCAAAAATGACACCAGTACGAACGGGCGAGAAATGCCTTCAGTACAAGAGCGATACCGCATCATTTTCGTCCAAGCGACGAGACCCATACCTGAACCCCCGACAATCGCAAAGGAATAGCGCATCCTCGGTTTACTTTCTTATCTCCAGTACATCGAACGTTTACGCCCGCTTATTGCTTCTCAAAGATACCGACGGGAATAGGCAAAAGGTTTCGTTTAGGTCGTTGCCCCTAAAACACGAAGTTGAAAACGAATTTGTTGGTGTTCTCAATGTGCATATAATGGGGCTGAGAAAGCCCCATGCGGACGTTTTGGGCTCGTTGAGAATCTATTTGACTTCGGACGATGACCCAAAATTTCATTTTAGACACTGCACAAATAAGGGCTTACACGGCAGCAGCCAGAAACAACTAGGCCTTGGCGTAAAATTTGAAAACTACCCAGGAGTATTGCAATCTATCTTCAAGGAGTGCACTTTAAACAGGGATATGAAAGTTACCTTTTCTGCAAAACGAGACGGGAGGGCCCGGCTTTCCATTTCTAGATCGCTGTACAATGGGGCAAAGACTGTGTCCATACTAAAGTTAAATTTTACCAAGACCCCAAAAAGCATATTGGAGGAGGGCAGCCGTGGACAAAAGGCGTTGAAGCAATTGTTCAAAGACTGAAACAAGCCTTAAATTAGCGATTGTATGTTGTAAAAGAATTAAAAACAAAAAATTGGCTGTTATTTAAGTAATTAAATTTAGCTTCATCATACCCTAATCCTAACTGGCTTTTATTTAAGTAATTAAAATTTAGCCCAAAATTTGTGCTGATTGTTTTAGGTAGGATGAATTAAAAATTTCAAGAGATAGTCACACAACTTTGTATCCTAAATTATTAATTAAAAACAAGAAAATTGGCTGTTATTTAAGTATGTTAATTAGTTTTATTTTAGGTGACAAATATGGTGTTAGTCGTCTATCTTTTTAAGATTACAATAATAATATTTTTTTAAATTTGTTTTGCTGACTCATTTGTTTATAAATTTGTTTTAATAAACCGAATTAGTCTTTTTCTCTTCTTCTTTGGACTAGGCCATCTGTTGCCAGCCAATTCACGGAGTTGCATTTTTCCCCGGTGCTAGAAGTCTGTACCTTGTCGTTCGCAGATTATGCCATTGCATATCCTGGTCATCGGGATATATAACATAATGCCCCTGTTCATCATTGTAGTGGTTGACTACGCCTTGGAACCAGCGTGGGCTAAGAATTTGCGGCCCACTCCAAAATACCAGAATTACTGCCCCTACGTCGGAAGAATCAAACCGTAAACTTAGACCAGGATATTCAGCCCCGTTTGGAGTTGGCTCTTTTGGCGGCTCACTTATTGGAACAGCAGGAGGTGGCAATGGGGACAGGCTATCAAGGTTACCGACGCTTGATGAAGAGCTGCGATCTCTGGAACCGGCAGCGTTGGCATTCGACGGTGGAGCATTAGGACTCATCATCGGGCTCGGTCTGGGACTTGATAAAAATTGAAACATAGTACTTTGCCCATCATCGACTCCTTCATGGAACCCAGCTTTCAACCCATTGGCTACTGCTTCCTTGATACCCCTATTAAGTTCTTCGTGTTTTTTGTATGCCGGCAGGTACAGATCATACGTACAAGTTCTGGCCGTTGGTAGAGAGCCAGTTCGCTGATACGAAACATTTATCCGCGTTCCAGGCGTGAGGCGGGGAATAGCGGTAACGAATTCAAGAAATTGGGCCCGCTCGCGATTGTTCATTGCTACCAACTCTTTCACAAGAAGCTTGAACACTTCACTATCATGAGACATGTCATCAGTTGGCACCAAAATTTCTTGCATTAAAATTTCGGTGTTCCAAATCACCTTCGGTTCGCCACAGAACAGTGTCCTTAACTCAGACGGGGTAAAGTATTTCAATGTGTCTACCGGGAATACACTCTCCATCCCTGCTCGAAATGCATTAATTTGAGGAGCAATGCCGGATCCAAACCAACGCTCAAGCACGAGGCTAGTGTAACGTTTCAAAGACTCCCGTGTTGGCAACACCAAGTCTTCTGACGATGCTGGATACAGTTCATCAACAGCAGAGAAAATTTTCGTATCTGCACCAGCTTCATCGGGGGGATTTTTTGCTTCGAAAGATTGTCTTTCACTTGCATTTTTTCCCCCCTTCATACTCGACGACTCATTTCTGCGCGAGTCCCCACCTCTCCGCTTTTTGGTTGCTTTGAGCATGAGAGATCTTACCAATGCCATATTACCAGCACGCTGTGCTGAAACAATTTGCTGATGCAACGATGCTGTCTGTTTAGGGGCATTCAAACTGGAAAAACTGGACAAGGTTGGGTCTACAAAGCGTAAGTCCATCTCCTTTAACCATGCATTTATGGACATGTACAATTTTTGCCCATCCAGATCACTGCGATGGCCAGTGAAGAAATTGCTGCCAAAAATGGAACACAGTTCGTTTCCGCTAACCGTAAGAAACATAGCAGTCGAGCTGAGATTTTCTGGAGTACTTCTTGATTGCATTCTCGATACGTCATGCTCAGTTTGCATTTCTAGTACGTCAATAATATCAATTACCTTGAGGAGGCCGCCTACGAACCCATTGTCACCCTCAACCAGTCTAATCGCTTCTTTTGCGGGCAATTTGTGCCCTTGAACTAACGAGAAAAATGACGTGGTTAAAGGTAGCGGAACGATGCATCCATCCAGCAAAGCTTTGCCCATGAGAATTCCCAAAAATTCAAAGCGTTTCAATACAGCATTTCTCTGGCTCTTCAACTCTTTCAACTTTTCTACGTTAAAATTTTTCGGTGACAGCCTGGCTAGCAAATCAGCAGGCGGCAATGGTTTAGGCATTAATCCATATTTATTAGACAGCGTTCCCTCGCTGGCGTTGCAGTCAGGTATCCACATCGGACGTTCCTTATTGATGCTTCGTTGTTGCAGAGACTTTGCTATACTACTAAAATACCCTTGTGTAACCCCATCGCCAAACCCATTTTCGCCTTTAAACTGAACCTCCAATTTGTTCTTTTTCGTTCTATGGGTTCTCATCAAGTACATGGAGTCTTTTATTAGCATACTCCCACGCCTCACCTTGGCAATGTCGCATCGTAACGAGCCTACGCTATGCTTCATTTCAACTTCATGGAGGCGATCTGCAGCTTGTGCAGCTACGGTCGCAGCTTGGACTTGCTGTAATTCACTGGAAGAAGTCATTGCAACATTTTGCGCTCTTTCTGCTTCCGAGGCAGCATCTCGAGCACTCGATAGTGACTCGTTTTTTTTCTGCAAGTTGTCAATAGTCCGAGAAATTCCAAAACTGGTCATAGCATGGTATTGGACTCGAGTAGATGTCGGAACTAGTAGAGGCATGTTCTCGATCATTGCGGCACACCATTCGGGGAAAGACTGCCTATACGTAGTTACTGCCAACGGGTGTTTAAATTGCTCCTTCAAGATTTGTACTAGTTTTAACGAAACAAACGAGGAAGGATCGATCGGAATTTCTTTCCCGTCCTTGCAAACTCGACTTGCTAAGAGCCCTGTCGAACTGCTACCACTTGAAGCAGCGTAATTCAACCGAGGGCTCTGATTTTTTATTCTCATAAAAGTTGAGTTCTTAGCTTTCGAAGGGTATCGTTTTGAAGAAGTGGTGCCTTCACGGTACGATGGCAGCATGTCAATGAACGAAGAAATTAAGCGCATCAATTTAGCAGCTGCTACTGTGTCTTCCGAAAACGCTGAGTTGGAGAGACAGTCAAGTGCGTTTAGCTCAAACGACGACAACCTATGCATCAGCGATGTCGATAGTTGCACATGAAAATTAGGGCCCGTAGCTCTAAAAGCGTCACTCTCCATATCAGATTTTCTCGATTGATTGGATTCAGCAGCATCTGCAGCTTTATCGTCTTGCCCCGCACTCTCTTCACGTTCGACAACCATTTCATTTTTTTCCGAATCACTGTTGGCGACTTTGTCCAGCAAAGTCTTCAACAGTTTCTTGTGCTTCTGATTGGCTTTAATTCCATGGTCTTTGGCAACTTGTTGAAGCGATCTATAGTCCATTTCTTTCAGCTGGGAGTGGCTGATAAAGGCCTCCCTCTTCTCTTTGCTTGCACCCGCAAAGCCACGGCCGTCCTGCATGTCAACTGACACATTATAACACAATTGATGAGTGATACCCCACGGCGCGATACAAGTTGCCGACCCTTTACCTCGAGAACGGGAGGATTCGAAAGGTCTACTGCTATAGTTCGACTGAGATTCACGGCGAAATATTGGTGTTTCTTTTGCTTTATTAAGTTTGCTGAGCCGAACCAATGCCCCGAAAACTGTAGTTTCTGGCCTGCCGTGACCGCCACCCTCATTATTTGTGAAACTGATATCTGCAATTGTTTCTCGGTTTGGTTTTCGCTTCGATTTGTTTTTTGGTCTGTTTCTCGGCACATGTCGATCGGACCTGGGGGGGCTGTCTTGAAAATAACTACGAGCACTCGATCTAGACTCGAACGCAGGGTTTTGGACATCGAGGTGCCATGTTACATCAATACACGGCCGTTTTAGCGAGGACTTCACATACTTTGATCTTGAATCAACCTTATTTTTTTTCGCCGACTCTTCTTCTATCAAACCGTGCTTTAAAAAGTCATCTTCAGGAACGATGCGACCAGGCTTTCCCGTTTTCCCCATGTCTAACCCGTGAAAAGCATCGTTTGCCTCCGCGACAGTGACATCGTCTTTTGTAGAATAAGTCGAAACAGTGCCCGAGGATATACTGTATCCTATTGCACTAGGGATGTCTTCCTTCCAGGTGTGTGGTTTAGATTGTGTTCCCGTATATTTCAGCGGCAGTGGTTGCCTGTAGTAGGCCCTATTCATTGACGGCTTAAAGTCGTTCGGTCTCATGTTGCAGAGGGCAATGCCAGTGTCTTGAACAATATTGTACAAAATAACTCCATGTTGCCTTTTGTAATGTGCTACAGTCGAGAGCACCCATTCTGTAGAGTCAGTCTTTCTCCGGTGCGAATAAGACCGCGATGAAACCATTTGATGGCTTTTTGCTGCCGTGTCCTCTGGCAGCATGTCCATTTTCCGGGTTAGCACTCTGGTCCCTGTTGGTAGGATACGCCCCGATCCACCGTTAAGCGATTTCCTGACATAATTAAGTGGGAAGTCAGCGAAAATCGAATCTGAATCTGACGGACCAACGAGTAGGCGAACACGAACAGTCGTACCGCCAGCTTTCCTGCTAGGAACCATAGACATTATTCTTGCTGAAAGCCATTGGCTAGAATGTCTGTCTTTTCCCGGTCCGTAAGGGCTTTTAAACGTTGACCAAACCTCCACATGCATATTGACTTGTAATTTTGATTTGTCACCTACGCGTTTTATGTATTCGAAAAGTACATTTCTTCGCTCAACCCCACCCGCAAACTCAATGTCAGCCTTACCCTTCGCCCCACAGGGATCATTATGGAGGTTCACAACTACACCTTCATCGTATCCATCCGCTCTATTACCGAGAGCAAGGACCTTGTCCCCCAAAGATATAGGTACATCGTAACTCGCAACAGGCTTTTCGTCCCCGAAAATAAGTTGATTGGGGTCATGAGCGCTTTCTGGTTTGTCTTTTTCGTTCGTGTCATCCTCGCTGGACACACGATCCAAAATATTGTATTGAATCATGAAAAGTTTCATCCTAACCACAACTTTCTTAGAAGTGTCTCTTAATAGATTATTTGAGCCTTCTTTTGCGAATGCTTCGACTAGCGTGAGAAGGTGGGTACTGTCATCCTTCCGATAACTCCTTACAAAAAATACAAATGTTTCTGGTTCTGCAATTTTGTTGTCCTTCGGCTTGGCTTTCCCTGGGAATGCACCAGTGGACAATTCCGCTTTATTAATAGATACAAACTTGCCGCACAACTCCTGACAGAATTTGCTGTACCGTGGGTCAGTTATATGCACCAACGACAGAATGCGCTTCTCGAAAGTGGAAAAATTCAACATTGGTTGCACAACCATACTACCCATCACTGTGTTGGAATGGCTGGAATCTTTGCTGCTGAAGCTTCCAATATCGCTCACAGACGCGTTGGGACATTTTGGACTCTTTTTTACTAGCAACTCTATTGGCATTGTTAAGCTTCGTAAAGTTACATTTTTACCGTTTAGCCGTCTAAATTGCACCGTGTGCAAATGGGTCGGTACTGGACCGATCAATCGATTCCGCACCAATCTCAGCAGCCGTTTCATGGCAAATTTGCCACACTTCGATATGGAATTGAGCATTTCAAAGCATTTTTGCCTTTCTGCCGCCCACAACCCCATGAAAACGGCGCTTATGTCGTTCTCGTTAAATTTGTGCCCTGACAGTGGCAACATGAAATTGCAACTATCGGTGTCATAACTCACCCCCCCCCTTTTTTCGTTTTCTTTGACCTGCTTCTGGAAAGGATGCCTGAAAATCGTTTTTCAAGAAGGCAACGATTGGGTCCCAAGACTTCGTTTCTTTCAAACTATCCAATGCCCTTTCCAGCGCTACATTGCGATTTACATCTCTATTCTTCTCTGTTTTCAAGAGGATGTTATACGGATGATCGTCGTGAAAGACTGTCAATGCGCCAGTCTTCTTGCTTTCGTAATCGGTTCTTTTCCGTTTACTCAGTCTGGAAGACCTTTTTCTTGTCAACAATCGTTCAACTTTAGAGCGTACAGAGTCTATAATCTGAACGAGTTTACCAGCGATACTAGCGCATTTTTTTCGCCCTAAATGATTGATTGGTAATGCAGGCGAATTTTTAACGATCCAATGTGCAGATGAAATGTTCTCTTCTTTTGACAGTAGACTTGCAAGCTCTCTGATTCCATACCAGTTTCCGTAAAAGTAAAATTCATTAAATTTTACGATAAGTTCGCAAATTGCAGACAGAAGGTGTATCAATATTTCAATGTCAACACCTTCTTTGCAATGCTCGAGCAACTCAAACAAAGGCACGATCGCGTCCCCGCTGGGCCTCTTCATGGTAATTTTAGCACTACCACGATCTTTCTCGCCCTTCTCCATTGGGACCTTGCGCCGATCACCTGAGGCAGTCTCTTCCGGTGGTGTCAAATCAGGCGAGGTTGGAAACTGCTGAATAACAAACCGCAACAGTT
>JACLAC010006671.1_pt1 | contig 13284 bp, 7 predicted proteins | sample 8027881 | NCBI WGS metagenome assembly JACLAC01 (sample SAMN15725517, study PRJNA655200) | protist metagenome | isolation source: fluorescence activated cell sorting (FACS) single amplified genomes of... | place: Spain: Blaines Bay Microbial Observatory, Mediterranean Sea | collected 2016-01-19 | reverse complement strand
GGGTGCCCCAGCTTGCTCGCTCTGTTTCGGAGGCGGCGGTGGAAGCCCTTTGCTACTGTCCTCTTTTTCTGCACCTCCCTGTTTCGATTCAGGTTTTCCTTCTTGACCGTCCAAAAATGTTGTAAATTCTTCTAATGTGATGTGCCCATCGGTTGAAAGATTGATCTCGCGAAACGCTGTTTTGTAGTTCTTCGGCTGCAGTAGAGGTTTGAGTCTCTCGTTTGACGCAAGAATATCCTTTACTTTCTTGTTATCCCTCATTGCCTTGAGCAGCTCCCGCATCTCCAGGGTGTTGCTGCCATCAGCGTCCAAGAGAGAGAACAATCTCTCAGCTTCTGCGGCCATTTCAGTCAGCGTGTCTGGTTAGACCTGGTCGACCAGTTTGCTTTAAAACTTCTTGTAGGTCCACTTGTTTTTCACTGAAAGGTTTCTACTGCCTTTGCAAGCCTTCGAGGGGTGACTGGGCAATTTGTCGTTTGGACGACTTATTGCATGCGGCACAGTACCCCCCTATTGTTATGATGTTCTGAGTGTTGGGGGTGCCGCGGGTATTCGATTACAATGGTGTGTCCTTGTTTTAGTTTTACTATTCGTTACTCGAAGTGAGTAAGTAATATAATCGCTGTTTTTTGTTATTTATTTATTTTTCTAGTCGTCGTTCTATTTGTTTTATTCGTAGTATAATAGTTAGTTGTTCTCTTTATAATCTACTATCAATATTAATATATAGAGACTACTACGTAGACTATAATTAATTACTATTATATAAATAATCGTATTATATGGTTTCTTTTGTTCTTGTTTTTGTTTTTGCAGTTTGTTCCCTTCTTATTCCCTTCTTATTCCCTTCTTGTTTTTGTTTTTGCAGTTTGTCTTATTCCCTTCTTATTCCCTTCTTATTCCCTTCTTATTCCCTTCTTATTCCCTTGAGTCTGTCTTGTCTTCTTTTGTTTTGTTTTGTCCATTGCTTTAACGATCTGCTTCAGTTGTTATTTCTGTTCACCGTATAAAACGTTGTTCTACGCTGGTTTAGTTCATGGACACCAACTATACGGATAAGTGTTCCAGATATCTTAAGCTGACAATTAAATTAAGTAACGAATGAGTGCTTTAAACGATCGCTTTATCATATAGGAATATTACATTTAGTTTATTTATATTTTTGTTAATTTCCTGAAAAATCTAAATTATGTAAAATTATCTCGATATACTATGAATTGTATAAACAAGCCTGTGTAAATCTAATGGGAAACTGCAACAAAATCGAGTGTTGGTAGTCTAGCCTAGCCTTTTCCGAAACGACCATTTTTGAGGTGAAGACAGAACTAGTTCGTTTCTTCTGTAATTTAAAAAAGAGGGGCCAATGTAATTTTTTTTTACTAGATTATACTAGAATAGGCTGAGGACAATGCAGCATAATAACCTAACATGAACATAGTGTGCACATTACTCACCATTTTACAGGTCACCGTTTACGCATGAGAAGCATTCCATTCCCTACTCTGAGCCGTCCACACTGTTTCCATTTTTTTGAAAGGCATTGCGACAAAGTGCAATTTAATTTAGATTCAAACGAATTCGCAGCCGTAGTGCACATTTAAAATATTTAGATACTGAATATGGTGCGTTTATCCGCCTTGGTTATTGTCTTGCTTGGACTATGTGCAGCACAAGTTTTTTCCTTCAATTTGCGTAGTGATGACACGACGGCACAAAGCACTGCAGACGGTGCTAAGAGTGTGGCTAGCTCTGACGAGGATCCTGCTAAACCCATCCACGATGCCGCTGCGCAATTCCTTACTCCCGCCGAGCAAATGATAATGAAAGACAAGCAAGAAAGTAACAAACTGGCGGACAAGTACAAAGAAATGCAAAAAAGGCAAGCGGAGCTCCGTGATGCCATGGAAAAGCGTCTGAAAGAGTCTGCAACCCCAGAGAATATGGCGAAACAGGTGCAAGAGGCAGTCGCAGAAGTCTCCGGAAAAGAATTCCAAAAGTTTAAAGGCGATATCAATGCCATAGTAGACCGTGTATATGAGCTCTTAAAGCCGAAATTAGAAGAGACGTGCACCAATTTAGGGTTCACGAAGGCAGCTGGATCAGCCACCGGTAGCGCCACAGGACCGAATGCAGCGACAGGGGAACAAGCTCCAAGTGATGGAGGTCCCGCTGCAGACAAGTAACCGGGGAGAGGGAAGATACAAACAAACATAATTATTTGCAGTTTATTTTTATATCGTTTCTTATAAGTTGTACTGGAAACTTTAATATAGTCGCGTGTCAGTTCTTACGCACGCGCTCACTGGAGTCTGGGGCGTATTCAAACGCGTGATTCGTGAACTTACAACTGCTTACTATAGGCTTCCATCTTAGCGCACCGTAGCATTGGTCATAACCGAACCCCCAACACAAGAGCGTGTGGGCTTTGAAGAAAAAATTCTCGTAATTTTTCAGGCGCCATGCATGGTCGGTGACCACCGTTCCCAAAATGCTGGGTTACGTCTCTAATTTTTCGCCTTTGAGGAAATGCGCACGGGAATATATATGCACCAAACTTCCCTACACCCAACCCAGGGCCAGTACTATATTTTGGTTTTAATGTTGAAGGAACAACCACTTTGAGCCCCAACATTCTGCAAAAAAAAATGTCTGCCAGGGCCCCTGGTCTGTCCTCGAGGGTTAATCCCAAATTTGTCAGGATCAGAGACATTTCAAATGAATGCGCGGGGGAGTAGCTAAGGAAAACTGGCAAACGTTTTTGGCTCAACACATGTATTTTATTTTCATCGAAATTTCTTTATGTATTTTTATAAAATATTTAAAATGAGAGTCTTAAAACATACTATATATTTTGGTATTATATTTAAAAAAAAAAACTCTTTTTTTCGTAGACTAAAATCTTAAGACGCACACGCACACCCTTGAAATTACATGTCAGCTTTTTGTAAAGAAACTGTTGAAGCACTTGGTGCTGACAGCTTGTGTATCCCGACGGCATCATCACAGCAGACTTTAGTTTCCGCCACCGTCTTTCTTTGCTTTCACACGCGCCCTCGCTTTTTCCAATGCACTCATCGGCTTTTTATCGGAGCCCCCCTCCTTATTTTTTTGAGGAGGGGCAGCTGAAGCAGCAGAATCTGGTTTCGCTGAGTTGGAAGGCTGACTAGCACCACCGTTTCCCCCTCCTGTGGCCCCCTTATTCCCACCGCGACCGCGGCTTCCTCCCCTGCCTCGGCCTCCTCGAGAATTGCCCCTGCCTCGGCCACCTCGAGAATTGCCCCTGCCTCGGCCGCCTCTTCCACGACCACCTCTTCCGCGACCGCCTCTTCCTCGGCCACCTCTTCCGCGGCCTCTTCCACGGCCACGTCCCCTGCCGCTGTTGAAAAACCGTTCTTCAGGAACTTTATCTATGGTATCCTCCTCTAGACGCAAGTATTTAATCTGCGTCCCTCGAATATAGCAAGTTGCCATTTTCCAAAATTTGGTACCATCTGGCGATGTGTGAATTACCTCTCGTAGATTTACATTCATCCAGTTATCGCATTCAGCAAGCAAGCCATTGTAAGTATCCCCCGTTTTCAACTCAATGAGCACCGGACGGCCACTTGCCGCCCTCAACAAGGTTAAAGGTAACATTTAAAGCGAGACTATTTATGGAAACGCACGAATTTATCTTTTTCAGACAAAAAGAATTAAGCGTTTAACGTAACACATAAACAACTGCAACGAATGCAGTCAGAATAGACCCTACGATTCCAGACCACCGTCAACTTACTAGCAATAAACGAAAGAAAAAAGTCAAGTATGATGTTTCCGTTGAGTGCCACTGTCGGCAGCTACCAGCACAGGGCAGAAGCGAGACGCCAGAAACTAAGAAGAGCACGAGCATCTAGGAACCCGCAGACCAATGTGCAAGTCCGGATGATGCTTCAGGAAGCTGAGATTTTTCAATTGGAGCAGTCCATTGACGAGGAATCTCCATTTCAACACGTCTTCAAAGATAGCAGCAAAACAGATGATCATAAGTTTATGGTCATGGGAGAAGGGAAAACGCAAAAATCATTGTACGATCCATGGAACTTAATGTGATTAAAAATACAGTTGTTAGTCTAAAAAATATTTTTCTTAAAAAAGTTTGTTGTTGCCTGCTGTGGTCCTTGATTGATGACGATGATGAAATATAATATAATTGGCAATGCAACAATGAATGATGGAAAAATTAATTATTATTACTTGAAAAAAAAAGCTATTATTGTTGTTGTTGTGAGTAGTACGAGGATAGCCGCCTGTACCGTAGGTACCGACCCCATCACCGTACCGGGTACCGGTATTATACCTGGTACCCTGTACAGCACGGGACGGGTACGGAATCCGGTACGTACCAGGTATCTGGTATTATACTAAGCTCGGTGGTGTTCACAGACTGTTCTGTTCGTTGGGGATGATGATTCCGTCGTTGAATTGAATTGAATAATGTTAGTAGCATTACTTACTAAGTATTATATTACATTTTCTTATCCAGACTTCTTTTCCCTGGCACATTTTCATTAGTTCTGAATTTCATGGGTGGAAAAAAGAGTCTTCTTTTTCCACTGTTTCCGAAACGCTATTACGTTTCTCCCTCTTTTGTTGTTTGTTGTGATGGGGCAGTTTCGTTTCAAAGTTTCTTCGTTCTTCGCCAGTGTACTGTTGCTGGTTCAACTCGCACCGGGACGCGGGCAGTTTGGGGGGTATTCTCTACAACCGTTCCAGGAATTTTCAGAAGAGACACGAGAGATTGTGGACGATGGATGGAGTGATTATGTGGTAGGTTTGCACACAGTTTTGGACGAGAATGGAGAGGAAAGGCAGGAAGAATACAAAATCCCAATATCGCCGAAGGGTCGAATAGCGTGGGTCGAGGATAGGAAACTAGCACGTAGCCTGGCTCGCGCCGGCAATTTTTACGAGGCTAGGCAACAATACATGTACATTTTGAGAAAGTATAATTCCCTTCGTGCCCGGTCTGTCCACGACATTCAGTTGGAACTGGGGCAGCTGTTAGTGATCATAGGAAACCCAGGAGAAGCATTCAGATCCTTCGAGGAAGCCTTAGCCTTCCAGCCGGAATCGCACCTGGCCCACTACCATATGGGCATGTTGTCGACCCGGGTAGGATCTTTTCATGAAGCCATAGACCATTACAAAAACGGTCTCTTTTACAGCCCCGCCCATTGCCAAACTTTGCACAATTTGGGAAGCCTGCTGCTGATGATGCTCCGATTTGAAGAAGCCCAGTACTATTTCGACACCGCATTTTCCAAACAGGCCTGTGGCCCGAAGGATATTTTACTTCGGAAGGAAAACAGCAACAGTTCCTCGCACACGATTAGCATGGAAGACAACCCTAAAGAATATTACGCCAGCATTTACGAACGAATAAAAAAAGAGAAACAAGATATAGTTCTATTGACGACCCATTTGTTGGACCATTTCTTAGGAGCTTTTGTCGCTCAAGTTCAGAAGCTCTACGAAAGCACCGAGGCATACTTGCAGTATTATTACCACGATATGGACGACGACCAGAAAAATTTGGTGACCACCAACGTTTTGATCCACGCTGGCGAAGCCATGTACAAGCAAGGTTTGGTGGAAGAAGCCGTCGCTATGTGGGTTGGGGCTTTGGACTTGCACTCTGACACAAACGGGCTATCGCTGCAGACCGCCATTGCTGTCCCCCTGTATCTAAGAGCCCCGCATCACTCGGAAGATGTTTTTGACGAAGTGTTAAGTGGAATCGCAAATGTGATAAACAAAGCAAACGAAGAGAAAGCGTTCGTCCCGTATCCTGAGGCGCGGTGCAGCGTGTCGCTGGTGCTGACGTCCTTGGAGTTACATTTTTCAGCCACGAGCACTGCACCTACATCCTGGTTTATGAAACGAGGCGTAGAGCTGCTCTCAGATGACCCTACCACGAGAAAGCTTCATTCCCGTGTAGGGCAGCACCGTTACCTCGCCGAGAGAATTTCGAGAATGCTGAGGGTGACGACACCATCGCTGGGCTATGTATCGCCCCATCTGGTAGACTGGCATTCCCTGAAAAAGGTCAAGCGCAGGCAGAGCTATGTTAAGTACATCAGAAAGTTACGTAAAAACATGAAAGAGGAGGGCAAAGATGCTATTACGCTGCCCCCACCGAAGCCCAAGATAGCGTTTGTATCCAGTATGTTCAGGGGAAACAAAACCGCGGCGAAATTGCTCCACGGATTCATCACCCAGGCGTCGGCAATGCGGGCGAGTGGCCATTTTCATGTGACACTGTGGGTACTTGGGTACGATGCGGCTACATGGGAGGCTGACAAGACCTACATTCGTCTAAGCCGTTCTGTCGACCGTGTCCTGGTGTTGCCGAAAGGCAACCATAATTTGCAGCGCATTCGCAAGACACTGGCGGAACAGTCGAACTGGGTAGACGCAGTCGTTTTTGTCGCCCCAGCGCAAGATGACACGGTGTACTGGCTCGCCCATGGAAGGTACGCACCCGTTCAAGTTGTTCATGGCGCTCAAACAGGCACGACGGGATTGTCGGACTCGGTTGATTACTTTCTTGGGGCGGACACGTCGCTCCACGAGAATGCTCATTTTTCGCATTCCGAGCAGCTCCTGCGCCTGCGCGGGCGCGGCAATGGGGTCGCACTCCCGCCGGCTATTTCAGAAGAGCTCCCAAATTCCGCAAAACCAGGCAACCTAAAAATGTACAAGTACCTGCACGGGGCGTTGTTTTTGTTCGCATCGAAGCGTTACTACTACGTACCGCATGGCCACATGGCCGTGCTACACCCAGTTTTCGATCGTATCCTATGCGAGATTGTACGCCAGGAGCAAAGGGCTGTGATTTTGTTTGCTGCCCCTAAGGGGACGAACATTGCCTACGAGCGTCTGATAACGCGAATCCGGAACAAACTGAAAAAGAAAAGCGAGCAAGACCGTTTGCGATTTCTGCCAGCCTTGCCCAGGGTCGAGTACTTCTCGTTGCTGGCAGCCGTGGACATGGTTCTCGATCCTTACCCAGCATCAGGGACGAACATAGTTTACTTGGCCAGTGCCGAGAGCCTTGCAATTGGAACGCCAGTCCTGACCTTAGTACCGTCGAAGTTGTCTGCGAAGAAATCGCCGTGCCCATCGAAATTTCCGGTAGCAGGCATGTTGCGCGCGCTCGGCGGGGCAGCAGAAGATTTTATTGCCGCGTCCAGCGACGAGTACATCAAGAAAGCAATCTCTCTCATCCCGGAAAAATACGGCACGGAAGAAAGCCTATCGGACCTGAAGATCAACCTGAGGTTGTCGGCGAGAAAATTTTTATTTTCCGGAAGCAGCGCTCAAGCGATTTACGAAGACTGGAACAGATTTTTTCTTCGCGTTATCGTATCGGGCAGCGCGCACAAAATTACCTTGGCGGAAGAGAGAGTCGCAGAACTGGAGGAGAGCAACGCGCCCGGGGGAAAGAAAAGAAAACGGAAGCACAGAGGAAAGAAGAAGAGAAGGAAGGAGGAGTAGGAAACCTCGGCCGCCGTTTCTATGGCAGAGTGCTCTCAGAACTCAAGTAAGCTTTAAAAAAACATATATTAATGTACATTTTACTATGTCTGCGGCATGTAGCATCCTCCTTTTTTAAACTGTTTTTGCAAGTTGCATGGTGCATGTTTTGGCTCTGCAACTTCAGAACCGCTTCTGTTCTATTCTTCTACGTAAGAATTATTCACATTAAGATTTGCAAGAATTTTCTTAGCTGTTTTTTGCCCTAAAACTATCTGGCCGTACAATTGCATCTACACGCAACGTCGCCGGGGGCTTGTGCATTAACATGGATTCACCACTTTTCCCACCAAAGTCATCTTTTTCTCCTGCCTGCGCATGTTCACCACCCCCCTTGGTCCCACGCTTCCCGGACCCGCTGCCGTCGCCGCCACCGCCACTTTCTTCACGAGACCCACAGGAGCCCATCGGTTACTACACAAAAGGCGCCCCAGGCAACAAGACGCAGCCTCAGTCAGGGAGGACTACAGACAACAAAAATAGTTTTCTTGGAAAAGCACTTTTTTAGTGGCCAACTTGAACCCTATTGTGAATGTATACGTAGTTTTTCCAAGCAAGAAGTTTGATTCTCCGATTCACCCTTTAAACTAATTTTAAATGCCAAACAAAAACAAAACTATACTGTATGCAACTTGAAGAAATCGACGAAAAAAGTAAGAAGAAGTAAGAAGAATAATTCTCATCTTCCTTCTATTTATTACTAGCGTACGGTACCGTATTATTTTTTTTATTATCGATCATCATCACTCACGTCATACATTTATTTTGGTTCTATTAATAATTAAGGAATGTATATTGTTCTATAATGTTCTGCCATTTTGTAAAAATAATTCTAATATCTTTAATGATCTAGAAAATATGGTGTAAATTATATTAAATATATATAGTTTATAACTTAACCTTAAATTACCAAATTGGGACAATAACCAAATCCTTTTTTTTAATATTTATTTACTGTTTTTGAGTAATAAATATAAATAAAATCCAAAATTTTGAGTTACAGTACAGCACCATACTGTACATTCAATTATTAAATTCTGAAACTCAATCATCTTCTTCTTCTTCTCAGCAGTGTGACGACAACAGTAATCAAGATGGAGATACTGTAGGGAGATACTGTGTAAAAAACTAGTGCCACGAAGGTGTGGTATTATGGAAATTTAGAGAATAGCTAATACCTAAGAGTGGATTACAGGAAAACACGCAGTGCAAAAATCTGTGCCCCGGTTCTTTTATATTATTTATTCTAGTTGAAATTAACAAGCAAAAAAATTTGTTTTCGAGATCAGTTCGTTCTCCCCTCGTATCGTACTGTATTTACAATTTTTACAGTAGAATATCATCACAGGTGGGACGTATAATTAAATACACGATAATAGCGAGGTCACAATTAATACGGAAAACAATCAAAATGTTACTTATAATAAAAATTAGTATATATTGAAATCCTATTTAAATCAAATATCGAATTGAAGCACTTTTTCGATTTGGCGGCTGGAAGCTGGAAGGACGGAAGGACGGACCGACCTATTGAAACTGAGATATAATTTACCTTAACTATTTAAATTACGATACAGATAATTAATTAGACACTATGAAGATTATAATTATATATATTCGGAATTTATAACAATCGAATGAATTTTCGTATTAAATAAGGAAATATTTGTTATTTAAAATCGACAATTGGAATTTGGTTGGTGGTGTGTGCGAGGTGAGGTGAGGTGTAGTGGTGTGCTTTTATAACTACTTTGTACTACATAGGAATAGCATCATGAATTTATTTAAATTTTTATTATTATTATTATATTATATTTTAATGTACACTACCCAACAACTATAATACTACTTGGTAAGTAGAAGAGGCAACAAAAAAAACAAAATCATTGAGGACGACAAAGACCGATTCTTTGTATTTCTTTCGTTTATTGCTAGTAAGTTGACGGTGGTCTGGAATCGTAGGGTCTATTCTGACTGCATTCGTTGCAGTTGTTTATGTGTTACGTTAAACGCTTAATTCTTTTTGTCTGAAAAAGATAAATTCGTGCGTTTCCATAAATAGTCTCGCTTTAAATGTTACCTTTAACCTTGTTGAGGGCGGCAAGTGGCCGTCCGGTGCTCATTGAGTTGAAAACGGGGGATACTTACAATGGCTTGCTTGCTGAATGCGATAACTGGATGAATGTAAATCTACGAGAGGTAATTCACACATCGCCAGATGGTACCAAATTTTGGAAAATGGCAACTTGCTATATTCGAGGGACGCAGATTAAATACTTGCGTCTAGAGGAGGATACCATAGATAAAGTTCCTGAAGAACGGTTTTTCAACAGCGGCAGGGGACGTGGCCGTGGAAGAGGCCGCGGAAGAGGTGGCCGAGGAAGAGGCGGTCGCGGAAGAGGTGGTCGTGGAAGAGGCGGCCGAGGCAGGGGCAATTCTCGAGGTGGCCGAGGCAGGGGCAATTCTCGAGGAGGCCGAGGCAGGGGAGGAAGCCGCGGTCGCGGTGGGAATAAGGGGGCCACAGGAGGGGGAAACGGTGGTGCTAGTCAGCCTTCCAACTCAGCGAAACCAGATTCTGCTGCTTCAGCTGCCCCTCCTCAAAAAAATAAGGAGGGGGGCTCCGATAAAAAGCCGATGAGTGCATTGGAAAAAGCGAGGGCGCGTGTGAAAGCAAAGAAAGACGGTGGCGGAAACTAAAGTCTGCTGTGATGATGCCGTCGGGATACACAAGCTGTCAGCACCAAGTGCTTCAACAGTTTCTTTACAAAAAGCTGACATGTAATTTCAAGGGTGTGCGTGTGCGTCTTAAGATTTTAGTCTACGAAAAAAAGAGTTTTTTTTTTTAAATATAATACCAAAATATATAGTATGTTTTAAGACTCTCATTTTAAATATTTTATAAAAATACATAAAGAAATTTCGATGAAAATAAAATACATGTGTTGAGCCAAAAACGTTTGCCAGTTTTCCTTAGCTACTCCCCCGCGCATTCATTTGAAATGTCTCTGATCCTGACAAATTTGGGATTAACCCTCGAGGACAGACCAGGGGCCCTGGCAGACATTTTTTTTTGCAGAATGTTGGGGCTCAAAGTGGTTGTTCCTTCAACATTAAAACCAAAATATAGTACTGGCCCTGGGTTGGGTGTAGGGAAGTTTGGTGCATATATATTCCCGTGCGCATTTCCTCAAAGGCGAAAAATTAGAGACGTAACCCAGCATTTTGGGAACGGTGGTCACCGACCATGCATGGCGCCTGAAAAATTACGAGAATTTTTTCTTCAAAGCCCACACGCTCTTGTGTTGGGGGTTCGGTTATGACCAATGCTACGGTGCGCTAAGATGGAAGCCTATAGTAAGCAGTTGTAAGTTCACGAATCACGCGTTTGAATACGCCCCAGACTCCAGTGAGCGCGTGCGTAAGAACTGACACGCGACTATATTAAAGTTTCCAGTACAACTTATAAGAAACGATATAAAAATAAACTGCAAATAATTATGTTTGTTTGTATCTTCCCTCTCCCCGGTTACTTGTCTGCAGCGGGACCTCCATCACTTGGAGCTTGTTCCCCTGTCGCTGCATTCGGTCCTGTGGCGCTACCGGTGGCTGATCCAGCTGCCTTCGTGAACCCTAAATTGGTGCACGTCTCTTCTAATTTCGGCTTTAAGAGCTCATATACACGGTCTACTATGGCATTGATATCGCCTTTAAACTTTTGGAATTCTTTTCCGGAGACTTCTGCGACTGCCTCTTGCACCTGTTTCGCCATATTCTCTGGGGTTGCAGACTCTTTCAGACGCTTTTCCATGGCATCACGGAGCTCCGCTTGCCTTTTTTGCATTTCTTTGTACTTGTCCGCCAGTTTGTTACTTTCTTGCTTGTCTTTCATTATCATTTGCTCGGCGGGAGTAAGGAATTGCGCAGCGGCATCGTGGATGGGTTTAGCAGGATCCTCGTCAGAGCTAGCCACACTCTTAGCACCGTCTGCAGTGCTTTGTGCCGTCGTGTCATCACTACGCAAATTGAAGGAAAAAACTTGTGCTGCACATAGTCCAAGCAAGACAATAACCAAGGCGGATAAACGCACCATATTCAGTATCTAAATATTTTAAATGTGCACTACGGCTGCGAATTCGTTTGAATCTAAATTAAATTGCACTTTGTCGCAATGCCTTTCAAAAAAATGGAAACAGTGTGGACGGCTCAGAGTAGGGAATGGAATGCTTCTCATGCGTAAACGGTGACCTGTAAAATGGTGAGTAATGTGCACACTATGTTCATGTTAGGTTATTATGCTGCATTGTCCTCAGCCTATTCTAGTATAATCTAGTAAAAAAAAATTACATTGGCCCCTCTTTTTTAAATTACAGAAGAAACGAACTAGTTCTGTCTTCACCTCAAAAATGGTCGTTTCGGAAAAGGCTAGGCTAGACTACCAACACTCGATTTTGTTGCAGTTTCCCATTAGATTTACACAGGCTTGTTTATACAATTCATAGTATATCGAGATAATTTTACATAATTTAGATTTTTCAGGAAATTAACAAAAATATAAATAAACTAAATGTAATATTCCTATATGATAAAGCGATCGTTTAAAGCACTCATTCGTTACTTAATTTAATTGTCAGCTTAAGATATCTGGAACACTTATCCGTATAGTTGGTGTCCATGAACTAAACCAGCGTAGAACAACGTTTTATACGGTGAACAGAAATAACAACTGAAGCAGATCGTTAAAGCAATGGACAAAACAAAACAAAAGAAGACAAGACAGACTCAAGGGAATAAGAAGGGAATAAGAAGGGAATAAGAAGGGAATAAGAAGGGAATAAGACAAACTGCAAAAACAAAAACAAGAAGGGAATAAGAAGGGAATAAGAAGGGAACAAACTGCAAAAACAAAAACAAGAACAAAAGAAACCATATAATACGATTATTTATATAATAGTAATTAATTATAGTCTACGTAGTAGTCTCTATATATTAATATTGATAGTAGATTATAAAGAGAACAACTAACTATTATACTACGAATAAAACAAATAGAACGACGACTAGAAAAATAAATAAATAACAAAAAACAGCGATTATATTACTTACTCACTTCGAGTAACGAATAGTAAAACTAAAACAAGGACACACCATTGTAATCGAATACCCGCGGCACCCCCAACACTCAGAACATCATAACAATAGGGGGGTACTGTGCCGCATGCAATAAGTCGTCCAAACGACAAATTGCCCAGTCACCCCTCGAAGGCTTGCAAAGGCAGTAGAAACCTTTCAGTGAAAAACAAGTGGACCTACAAGAAGTTTTAAAGCAAACTGGTCGACCAGGTCTAACCAGACACGCTGACTGAAATGGCCGCAGAAGCTGAGAGATTGTTCTCTCTCTTGGACGCTGATGGCAGCAACACCCTGGAGATGCGGGAGCTGCTCAAGGCAATGAGGGATAACAAGAAAGTAAAGGATATTCTTGCGTCAAACGAGAGACTCAAACCTCTACTGCAGCCGAAGAACTACAAAACAGCGTTTCGCGAGATCAATCTTTCAACCGATGGGCACATCACATTAGAAGAATTTACAACATTTTTGGACGGTCAAGAAGGAAAACCTGAATCGAAACAGGGAGGTGCAGAAAAAGAGGACAGTAGCAAAGGGCTTCCACCGCCGCCTCCGAAACAGAGCGAGCAAGCTGGGGCACCC
>JACLAC010019069.1_pt1 | contig 13287 bp, 13 predicted proteins | sample 8027881 | NCBI WGS metagenome assembly JACLAC01 (sample SAMN15725517, study PRJNA655200) | protist metagenome | isolation source: fluorescence activated cell sorting (FACS) single amplified genomes of... | place: Spain: Blaines Bay Microbial Observatory, Mediterranean Sea | collected 2016-01-19 | reverse complement strand
CACGCTTGTACTCACAACACCGAGAACACTGTCTACAAATGCTTCGATATAACCATGTATCGCTCTGTGTGCAGAATTCAATTCACTGAGTTGAGATGCCTATGATCCATTTCCTTGTCGCGTAGAAATATTTCTTGCTCAGTTATCCACGACAATAATTTACGACGCAAACAATTTTTCCCGTCTCCAGAACCTCGAAGACCGCGTTACGCCGATGCATTGGATCGATCAATAAATTGCTGCAAATTAATGATCTCCCGCAGTCCAGACTAACCGCCCACTCACGGCATGAAACCCGCATATGAAACTGGACTGCACTAAAATAAACCGGGGCGCAATAATTATCAATTAATAGGACGTGTCAACGCCGTCAGGATTGGGAAGGATGGACAAACGCGCGTCGCAACCTAAATATGAAGAAATCGCTCAACGTAAATCATAATATGAAGAAGTGAAAGTCCCAGACTCATGACATTGACAACAACATCACGACACTGACTGAAAGAACGTACTGCGAACAGACTCTGTCTCTCGACCCCTTGCATAATCTGGATGACGCAAAATTGAATACCTACCCTGGATGACACAGACACGACCGAGCCAACATGACATCCGCGCGCGGATCTCAGATGGACTGCGGAGTCACTGGACGCCAAAAATTGTAGACATTAAGACGAAACTCAAAAAAGCATGACTAGATAGAAATTAGTATTTAAACTCTCGCCCAGACATCCACACTATGAAAAATGACATTCGCAGACAACCCGACGACAATGCCATGCGCCGCCCGATGAATCTTATCTGGTCAGAACAAAATCGACCGGGGCGCTCCGAAAACTTTCACCTGACCCCCTACGCGGAACCCAGACCACAACGGAGACGAGATAACAAAAACGCGAGCAACCAATTCGTGGCACAGACTTCCACCACGCTAGTCGGCGGCACGGGAAGCTTGGCCCAACTGCGGACGCGACACACCAAGACCCTTATTAAAGTTTACCTAAACCGGACGGATGCCTCGGACCGAGGCCCCGCGCCCTGGATGCCATGGAGCCAACGCTAGATTGGCGAGTACGGCGCCTGCCGTCGCACTGCCTCCTTCGCCTTGGGCCGCCGCAACCTGTCTGGCCATATAACTTCCGCCCGGAGCTGGGCGGGGGAAGTATTTTCGCTGATGGCCGCCCCCGCTAGCGTGCTGCTACTACTTCCGCCCATAGCCGTGCGACAGCTGCGCGCCCATCGCCGTCGGCGCTCCCAAGTCAAATGGAAATGAGAACCTCGCGCGCCGCTGCGCTCTGGTGCGCGCCCGATGATAGTTGCGGAAGCCACTGAGCACTGCGCCCAGCAATGCGGCAACCCGCTAAAAGGCGATCCCACGTTCCAAAACCACTAAAAGAAAACCACCTGGGGAATACGGATGCCGGACGTTCATTCAAATCATACGGCCCCCGAGCGACGCGAGCATTTGAACTTCTCCGACATGAGTATTGATGAATGCAATGTCATGAATGTTGCGAAGAATTCGCGGCGCTCTCAAGATGAGATCAAATTTCAAATCCTGCGATACAACGAACACCTACGATCTTCCGCAGTAGCCCAGAACATGAAAAGGAAACTCGATAATCGCGCCCATGCAATGCATGCGCTCGAGTCAAATACGGAGCACTCGGCATATCGTTTTTTTTCATCGCTTCGGATTTCACAAAAACATCCATTTCGGCAGACTACTTGTCCATGCACTTGTGCCAAAATTCTTGGCCTGCACTTTTTCAGTGTGCCAAATTCTGCCACTATTTCGGCATTTTCATAGTTGGGAAAAAATTATCTTTCATCGACTCCGCAGACGTGCCACTCACACTCGGTGCAAAGATTTTTCACAGTCACGACGACGTTAGTACTAAAGCGCGACGTACCAGACACTCGCCACACCACAACGCCCCCTCTTACACCCGCCGCATGGGTCACAATGTCTCAAAGCGACATATTCTTAAAGCGGCATATGAAATGCGTTTCTCTTGAACGAAGACGATGCGGTCGGGCGCGAACGTCTTTTGTCATCAGTTTCCGCCTCGGCTACCGGTGCAGATGAGGACGAGGTTGTTCTCCGCACAGGCCGCCCATTCGAAAACTCCGCGTCCGCACGCGTGTCCCATCGCTGAGCAGAATACACCGTGGCTGACATACCATCGTAGGAACTACGAAACGCCCGACCTTCGTCCGAAAAAGAAGAGGCAGCATGATGAGCCGTCCAGTTTTTCTCGGGCGGATGCGACGAAGTAGATGGTGGCTGCGCACGCTCTTTCTGAGGAGCGTAAGACAACGTAACATCCCCACTGCACCTCCTCTGAGATACAGGCTGTGACGACCGTGCAGAACTGCCTTGCCGCTGTCGTCCTGAGCATCGTTGCCCTCCTCTCGCTGGCAATGGCGGCGTCGGTGGTGAAAGAAATCCGTCCGATGAGCCGCGGTCGTCAGGATGTGGCAACGACTCCACTACTCGCAACATCTTAGTGACGACGTCGTCGCTAAATGGCTCAGAAGATGCGCTCGTCGCTGACTGGCCACCCATGCTCTCTGCCACGCTCGACGCTTTCCGCCGCCGCGGTGGGCTACTACTACTGTAACAAGCCGACTCCGAACTATGAGAGTACGAACGAGAGTGACTGCACGATCCCCCGTATTCGCTGCTGTGTGGACTAAAAGCTGTACCAGTACCGGATTCTCGAAAGCCCACACTGTCGCTTGGTGTTGACTGTGACTGTGATACAGTCGCGATTCTTCTAGCGCCAGCATGCCGGTTGGGATTACAGGCGGTCTCCCGTACGTGCCGCGCGAATTCCTCACCACGAACCTGCCGCAAAAAATCAGTCACAAGCATCGGCGGGGGTCGTGATCTGCACTCGCCACTTGCGCCGGACAACGACGCATTTACTGCCTGGGCATGTGCTTCCGCCGCCGCTGTTGCTGATGTTCTCAACGGTAGCGGTAGATGGTGCGGTGCATTTTCGACTATGCGGCGCTGCCCGGCAGTCTCGCCTAGTCTCTGATCATGACCATGCCCGCCATCATGACCATGGGCGCCATCATGCTCGCCGCTGACATGAACGCCGACCTGTGCCATCGCTGCATCCATCGCCAAACCACGCAACATCGCTGGTGGCGGCGGAAACAAGTTCAACGGCTTCCATCGTCCGTCGTCACTACCACCCCTGTTGTTCCACAGCACTTCCGTTTCCAACAAACTCCGTCTCGACGGCGAGAATTCTGCTGACCCCATGACATATTTTTCGCAGCTGCGTGGCGAAGGTCGGCTATTTCCGGAGCTTGCCACTCCTGCAGCCCGGCCCATTGCGTTCTCATCTTCACGTGTGCTGTCCAGCAACACCTGGGTAAGACTGCGGTAGGGCACAACTCCAGATCCCACGGACGAGGCGAACGATGCAGAATAAGATGATGCTGCAGGAGACGTCGACACACCCACCGTTACCGGCGTCGATAACGCAGATACCGCTGTGGTTCGATGTTGATGCCGCGCAGGCGACCCGGCGGTTGTCTCCCCGGCAGCCTGGCGTGACGAGACCTGCAGAACTTCTGCTTCACGCCGCTCGATCGGCAGAACGCCGTCGTCTTCTTTGCCCTGCCCACCATCGACAATCTTCTGTGCATCACCAGGTCTGCCGCCCCACCCCTCGACCTGCCCCGACAGAACAACAACTGCAGTTGCGCGTGACATCGATTTACTACTTTCTGCGGATGCGTCTGCGCCGTGCCCATCGGACGACCTGACTCTGGGCGCGCCTGCAGCTGCGTACAGGAAACACGTCACGACAGCTGGTAACCACATCCTCCGAAGAAGGAACATCAACTTACTGATCATTGCTCCTCAGGAGACATCTAAGAGTGAAAAACCAATGCCATTCTTTACGCATGCGCTCATGCATTCCCATAAATAGACCGCAATGATTGCTACAAACTTGGACCACCCACTCCTTTTCCCGAGGAAATCCCGACTGAGATATACGTTCTGCTAGGACAAATGATTCAGATTGAGCGACCGTAAAAACTACAGATACAAGTTCCACCGAGTCTTTCCCACAATGTTTTTCTAGCACTGCGATCATCAGAACTGCCACTAACATTGCCTCACAACATGCGAAGGATCACATGATATCCTACTAACTAACACAAATCAAATGGGAAGACATCATGAGACGAAGAGATTTGCATTTCGATTGAACAACCGCCGATAAATGTGCCACTGTCACGATTGACCTAAGTACCCTTTGCGAACACTAGAGCACTCAATGGATGCGACAACCAGATGTCGAATGATGCTTGACATTCTAGAACTATCCATGACAACTACACAATCAGATTACACTCATTGCCGAGATGCCAAATCTATGCCAAATCACGCAACCAATCCAGACACTGAGAAAAGCTGTGTACATCTGAACTGCGCCACGCACGTCTGCTGAAATTTTCGTCATGTGAAATCACGTGGACGAGTGACCATCGCAACTTCTTTTTCCTCGATGTCTTCGAGGAAAACCGAAGCTGCCATTCGACTAATTCAGACACAAACCATCGAATGAATCACGCCTCTGACATAGATTTCGTTGAACAGACTCAACGCCACGGACGTGACACTCACCGATTGCAGAGACCGACCGGGACGACCGCCCAGATCGGACTGCACTGGGACGAGTTTTGATTTACATCTACACGTTGCCAAGATGACAACGAATCCGACCGCTACTTTACTTCGCCTCCGGACGATAGAATGAAAACTAAGAAATAACAATGAAAGACCGCTGATCGATAAACTCGCGACACTTTACCTGAGAACCGCTGATCGATAAACAGGAGCGGAAACCTCCACTCGCGATTCGAATTATCCGAGTCAATAAACGCTGCGCCACGTGCCGGATGAACGTCGCGAATACATTCGCGGACGCCGAACAGATGAGAAAGATCTCCTAAGAAGTTCTACCCCTACAGAAAGAAAGAAAGAAAAAACCGCCCACGAAGTATTTTCAATTACTTGAACAACCGATGACCTCAACCAAAACGGAAATAAGTGAATTCTGGATTGACAATAATTACAAATTAGCGAATTCAAGTCAAGTCAAGTGCAACCCGACTGAGCGCAGGCCTCACCTGCGCGACCGCCAGTCTCCGACTCTACTTAGACTAGCCAAGTCTATATATGAGGGGCATCATAGATTAGACACGCCACTCTAGAAACGATGCGACGCGCACGTAAATTCAACTCACCAACGCCCAACGGAAATGAACCCCCGCACCCGGGGTCCCGATGCCTTCGAAACAGTCTGCCGGGGGGATTCAGATGCAGGTGCCTCGAGATTAGATACCCAGACCACCGATCCACCGACGCGCGCCGAGACCGCGACGCCTGGCCCGCCTCGCGCTCCGTCGGTTTTCTTGCTTCACTACACAGGCCCGCAGAATCAGAATACGCAAGTGAGCCGAGGGAGACGCACGCAACTTGGCCGCCGAGTACGGCTCATCTCCTGCGGCAAGTCCACCGCCTCGCGCGCTGCACCCGCAGCGGCGGCCGCGTCCATGCTCGCCTCCACGAATGTTGGGCCCGGATACCTAGCGACGCGCCCTCAGGTTCAGGAGCGTGCCCGACCGATTCCAAGGACGACGCCGAGACTCGCTTTGAGCCGACTCGGGAGCCGGAATGCAATCGAAACAAAAAGCAACCTGGAAACAAATTTACTGAATGTGCTACCGTAGTTTCGATCGGATCCTCGATCATTGCACGAGCTTACTTTAATCATTTTTTTAGCAGGATCAAATGAGTCAGGATTTGATTTCAGTGACAACATGAGTCATTAGAAGCCACAACATTCCTCGCAAGACGATGCCGGATGCACTCCAGACCGGTGTTACTCTAGCCCCACGAACACATATCATTTCAATCGACGTCTGCTACCAGCACCCGATGCGTGCAGCTATGCATGATCACATGCTCTTAGCTGAAAGCAGTTTCTTCTTCTATTCTGGAAATTCGACCCTTCCCCGTGTTTATTGCCAACGAAGGCTTCAGTCTCCAAGTGAAACACAAAGAACATCCAGACCACTTTACCGAAGCCTTGGCCTGAAATGATTTCATCTCTCCCGCTACAGTTGATCAAGCACTGTATGACTTCCTCCGCGAAGCCGACGGCCCGGTCCACCACCTCCATCACAGCAGCTGTGCAAACACTAGGACGGAGCAAGCCTCTTCTGCCAATGGGCTTTTTTCCGCGTAGAGATCCGTATCCGCGTCCACTTCTGCTTCAGCACATAGTCTTTTTTTGCCACGCCGATCCCCTCGATTTCCGCACGGATGAACTCTCCTCTCACCACGCCCTCCTTGCAGAATGCCTCGTACACATCGTACACGCTGCTACCTGAATTCACTTTTAGTGCATACGATCACACGAATGATGTTGTCATGTGCGCTAATCTATGTAGCCTTGCGGAGTTCCTTACACAGCCCCCACAATAAGTAAAAAACCAGCATCCTTATCGACGTTTCACACACACAACATCAAAGCATCACGAGATATACAAGATCGACACATACCACCGGGGTATCATCCTTCATCATCACTTTCGACATCACGTCAAAAATGCATCGAGTATCACGATCGAAAGTCAGCATAATCAGTAGCAACTTCTTAGAACCAAGCACTTCTGTCACACTTGTATACCGCGCCGCATCAAGAACATGCCTCCTGTCCCTTCGTCAGTCACGTAAACCGGGTCCAGCGTGCCCACGGCGGAACTCATGCACTGCACCACGTTCATCCCCAGCTTCGCCGACACCGGCACTAAGTCAACCCAGCAGTCCGCCACGCTCGATCTCTCGCGGATGATGGCTAAACGCGACTCAACATCCGCAGAATGGACCACGCTCGTTTTGGTGTCGCCAGGACCACCGTGCTTCGCTGACACAGCTGCGGCGATCTTGTCAATCTTGTTGCACGCCAACACCGTCGGAAATCGGAAATAGATAAACCAATGCACGAACGTATGTAAATCCAGTTCCTCCCACGTGTAGAATTGCAACGGAAGTTGCGACCGGTCCAAGATCTTCAGCACGAAGCTTTGCCCGCAATGATAACCTCATATGCATTTCTTGAGCCGTTCATGTTTCTTTTACGAACGCAAACACGACTGATTTGCTGTAGGAGTAGGAGGGAGGCAGGACCACGCTCAGGAAAAATGCCAGTCGAAAAAATGCACGAACAATACATACTGAAGTCTGCATGGCGCCATGCACAATTCATAGTCACAAGAATGCAGAGACCATGAATCAATAAGAGACACCTGTGAACAGTCCGCAGAAGCGGTCGACTGCGATTTTCGGATGGCCTTTGGAAAGTTTCCGCACTACATGCCATTTCGCTCGCACGTTCTCGAAGATCCAACAGTGTATCTCCTCTGCGATAAACTTGATGTCGACCAACGCCTGCTTCTTATCCACGCTGTCTTCGCTCGCGTCATCGACGTCGTCGCCGCCCCGTTCGTACCCTCCCTCGTCGAGCCGCCCGCTGAGATCGACCACGTGCACGAGAGCGTCGGCGTCCAACAAGTCGTTCAAAAATGCGTTCCCCTTACCCCGACCTTGATACGCACCAGGCACCAACCCAGCCACATCCTTCACCAGGCACGGGAGTTTGTTCTTCACTGTCACATTGTGAGTAGTGGTGCCGGATTTTGAACCGCCGGCTACACCTGACATCGTTGCACAATCCCCATCACCACTACTACTACTACTATCTAAAGCCAAGCCCTGTGGTTCGAACCACGCTTGCGCTATATTTGGCTCGATCGTCGTGAAAGGATGATCCGCTGTCTCTGCCATGCCTTTTTCGCACACTGCGTTGAAAAAGGTGCTCTTCCCTGCGCTAGGTTTTCCTACTAAGCCGATCACGAACTTCCACACGCGACCTCGTTTCGCTTTCGACAAGCTCGCCACTGCTGAAAGAGTTTCTGGAGACTCAACGTCTTTGATACGCAGGACATGATCCAGCAAACTGCGATCCAGCTCAGCTTTTGTCCACCACTTGCCTTCATCTTCGTTATCGAGCTCTTCGAAGTCCGCGGGCTTCGTTGTTGGAGACGCTGCATCACCTGGCGCTTCCTTTGCTGCAGCAACTCCAGCCCAGCCACCCTGGAGAATTTCGTGTTTCTCGTCCGACACGCGCGCCTCCCACTCGGTCGCAACCATCCCGAGTCCCACACCGTCGCCCATTTCTCCGCGGAACTCCACGTCGCCGAGCTCCTCCATCAAGTCACCCTGCTTCAACTCAAAGAGAAAGTTCGACGTGTGCAACTCGTAGCGGATCTTCGCTCTCACCCGACCACCACCGCGGAAATCCCCACCTCCGAAATCCTCACTGTCAGCGACCGTGTCACCGCCATCAGCACCCACGAGCTGCTGCTCCAAAGGCACAAAAAACGCGTCTTCTTGCCGCTTCGCCAAGATCTCGCTCTCGTCCTCAGCGTAGTACGGCGGATACGTGAGCCACAGCGTACAGAAGTTCATCTTCAGCACGACCACGAAGGGAAACTTGCTCTTCATCGACACTCTGTCTTCGCCAAACGTCGCCTCCAGCACTTCCAACTCACACTGCTGCATCGTGGTCGGCCATGACTCCCCGCCTCTTTCACCGCTATCGCGCCCTATACACGTCTCCTCAGTCGTCACCAGCTCATGAGCACTGATATTTTGTTCCCCATCAGATGTCCCACCTCTTTTCAGAATACGCTCGATCTCTTTCCGAATCAGCGCCGCGGGAATGATGTGTCCCGCTGGATGATAGTGCAGCACATGGTGAGAGACGACAGATGACCCTGATGTACTGCCGCTTAGCGTCGACCACAGCGCCTCCGTCTCCTCAGGTTTCACCAATGGATCTTTCTCGCCAGCGAAATGCAAGCCAACAGGAATGAGATCTCGGACAGCAGAAGAAGAACCTTCTTCACCTCGATGAGTAAACCTCTCCTCCTCCTTCAGTTTCGCAACCATGCCGCCACACGTCACAATGAATTTGAGCCCAGGACAATAGCGCTCCCGCAGTCGCCCCAGACGCGCAAACATTCCCGCAAGACACGCGCCCTGCGAAAATCCGAAGACCCCATCGAACGGCCCGTCGTCGCCCCAACACGCGCGAATCGCGTCGAAGGCCGGAAACCAGTCCTCAAACGCGACGCCGGCAGCATAATCGTAAATCCTACTACCGCTAGCAGCTCCCGTGTCGTTCAGCCATGACCGCAGCTTGCCCTGATGCTGCACAGCAGTAGACTTGCTCGTCTCCCCACTCACAGTTTCAGAGCAGCACTCCAAAACGTCGTCTTCGAGCTCGAACGGTGCATCGAGAAACACGAGCTCGAACACTTTCGACAGCTCATCTGATATGCGCTGCTCCAGAATGCCAGCTGTTTGCCGGTTCCCGTGCAAGCACAGCACGCGCGGCTTGCGATTCACCATCTTTTCTCATCAACACGGCACTGCAGTGATACCTTACTTCACGTACTCAGTCAGAAGTCGGCATGACTTATAAGAACCCTTTACTTTGACCGAAAAATACTTGGAATGTCAAGTTTTTGCCTTAGTGACTAGTCCGGGACGTAATAGGCTGAAGGGGATCCAAAACCCGGGGTAGACCTGTTGCTACTATGTGCAAATTAATGCAACGCTATTCAAATCTTCAAATGCACTGCATCTTTCCGATCCATGGCGTTGGAGACAAAAGAAAACGTGGTGGCAGGAGGTTCTGCTCAAGAATTTGAAATACATTCCGTGTCGGTAACGGCTCGATCGTCTTCACCCGAACACCATGCACCCCGCCCACGAGTACTTCAACGATTACAACTTCTGGAACTTACGAAGCCACGACGTTGCGCGTGACAGCGCGTAATCTTTTTGATTTTCCTTAAATGAAATACTGCGTTTTGCAAAATACTGCGTGTCATGAAGACTCGGAGAATACTTGCTGAATAAGTATGTTTGCAGCAGGCAAGGGCTGTTGGTTGCATTGTTCCATTTCTAGTGTACGGCTCCGGTTTCCGCAGCCGGCTCCGAACTTTTTGCAATGCAATTATGTCGCCCCAGAGACAGCCTGCAAAGTCGCACAGGCTGCCAGAAGTTTATTGCGCCCCCAGAGCACATAACACGGCCCGTTACAGCATCGTCGTCTGGAGCATCTTCACCTTCTCCGGAAGCTCGCGACTTTTGCGGCTCGTCCGCGTCCCTGGCGGAGAGATCGTACCAAATTGCTCGAGGCGAAAAGCCATTGCTTGCGTGTCGATTTCCCACGTCACGTCTTGTCGCATCATTTCGCCCTGCACAGGTTTCGTATCACACCTTTGAGTCGTCTTACGATGATCATTGCGTCCATTTCCACACTGAATCTGCAGTCGCATGCGATTGTATTCATTGATGAATCCCATCCTGGCATCATACAGGCGTCCTCGAAATTGAATATAGCATTCGCCAACCTGAGCCAGCCGCACGTGCAGTGCGCATGAGTCCGCTGCGCGTTCCAACATCGTAAATCGCTCGATCAACAAGTCCCGGTACCGCTCGTTGCGCATGTGCCTGAGCGTTTTTACGTGAGAATATCGCATCGTCGTCAGTCACCCTACGACAGAACATCTAGTAGTCTCTTTATACCCATGCAGAAATCAAATGCTCATTTCTTCATCCACGCACCACCAGCTTTGGAGAGAGATCACTATGCGTGCGCTCACAACTCATCAGATTCAAACCTACCAATGAAAAAATACCTACCAATAACCAATGAAAAAATAATAACACTCGCTACTCCCGTTTCAAGTCGCGTTTCCGCTCGAGACACCGGAAGGCGTTGGGGCGGTCGAGCACTTCTAGACGCTCCCTAGCTTCCGCGCGCATCTCTTCTACCGCCGCATCGATATCTTTCCCGCGCTCCTCCAAGTTGTCAATTTCCTTCTTCAGCGCCCGTAACACCTAGAGGGCATTATTAATTCGGTGCGATGCGAGCGACGCCACGCGCATGCACTGCATACGTCGCGCTCTGTCACGATTCAGTATGAAGCCCATGACGTGCCAACTTTCGCATCAATTCGTATTACTTCCACAGTCACGAAGACAGTCTTCTTGAAACACACGGCGAAGTGTCACTCTAGCAATCACGAAGCAAAAATTGACAACATCAAATGTTACCTTCAATGGGTGCTCCTCAGCTTTCTCACGCGGATCACTTTGGCGAAAGAATGCGCGTGCGACGAAGTACGTCACAGCACTAGCCCCGAGCGCCACTGCCGTAAGTGCCGGCAGGAGTCCGGAGCTCGTACTGCTCATCAGACACTTTTACTACGCTACATCACTTTGCCCTGAATTCCGACCGCGTATGCATGACTGCTTCATACCTTGCATTCATAGAATCCTGACGCATCATAGCATGGAAATTTGAATTTCTGTTCGAGACGCAGAGATGAAAAGTGATAGCTTAAAGAGTCTGATGGGCAGATGATTGGTTAAAGCCAATTAATTGTATTGAAGTGAACTCAATGAACTCCAGCAAGTAGGCTCCAATTTGTGCCACTAAGTGTTTCGGGCAAGAGATTCGAGGGAACCTTCTCCAGAAAAGATTCCCGCTCACATGTGCCGAAGTCAGGCACTGAGCGATCAGAACATCAAGCACTTCCTTTATCGCGTGGATTGCACATAAAAGAATTGCTTCTCCGCAGGGCAACCTTCCTCTCAACGTGCTCTCTACTGATGTATTTTCTGAACGCTTCGCGAGCCACGAACCGGTTTCCACAATCATCTGCCCAGCAAACCTGGTGCCACCGACAGTTACCATCCCTGCTACCGCACACTAGTGTACGAAAATGAACTGCTGCAGATGCGACTTTGCACCAACCGTTTCCAACTTTTTGCATGCAACGTGTTTACTTTTCGATCGTGCTTCCCAAAAGTTTCTTTACATTTCATGCATTTCGGAACAAACCAAGTCTTGCCTTCATGATCAAACCAACCGACGACGCGCAATCCAATGCGTCCAAGTACACTCCAACATTCCAACCACAAAGCAGTGTTGGTAGTGCTAGTCGACTCAACCGCAACTTCTTTCTCGACTCTAGATCTTGACAATAACGATCATACCTTGGGAAACTACTACAGTCAACAATGCGCGGAATATTTCGTCTGGAATATCGTATTAAGGCTTGCTACTGCTTGATTGCTTGAATGATTGTCATACTAGTCGTAAAAATATCATCTTCATTCATTTGATAGATCGCTAAATTCTGTCGATGTTGGAGAAAAACTGTAAGTACGGATGGTGGTAGGAAAAAAGAACAATATGAGGGGTAATCATACGATGACGGGTAATCATACGAGAGGCAGCAATGCGCGCAGCAGGGTCGTGCAGAACTTATCAACCGATCGAAAGAATTTCGAGTTCTCCGAGAAACGAAACGCTGCTCAGAGGATCGTCAGCTCCTCGTTCTGTAAATCGACGCTCGGCTCCCCCGTGGACGCACCTGTTCTGAGTCGAGTGAGAGCATCGGGCACCGAATGCGGGAGGAGGTTGCGACTGCTATCTCTGCGAGCCACTTTTTCCTCAACGACGACATCGTGGACTTCCTCCATCTTCGTGTTCACAGTCTCCAGCTTATTCCCGAGCATCTCCAACGCCAGATGACCCTGTTTTTTTTTTTTGAATCCGCGTCACGACTCTTCCATTCAAGTTGTCATGCGTGGCCAGGCAGCATCAGTCTCGTGGCAAACGATTGCTGAACTACTTGCAAATGATCAGAGCCTGCGCCATGTTTTTCACCGCATCAGAAATTCCTAGCATCGTGGATGATAATTAACAGAAATTGCACCACACCGACACTCACAGTACCAAGTACCTCTCCGATCTTCTTCTTCACTCCTTCAGTGCACCCCTCTACCAGATCCTTCACCTTCTCCAACGTCGATTTCTGACTCTTCGCTAGCTCTTTCGACACGCTGGTCTCGATCATTTCTTGGAGGTTCTCGGAACTGCCACTTGATAATCCGCCGTCAGATGCGCCATCGTCGTCGCCCTCTTCAGCCTCTTTCGCGGCTTCCACAGCGCCCGCTGTGCTGCACTTTGGTTCCGCCATCGCGATCTTGTCCGCCTCTTCGATCATCTGCGCCAACCTGAATGATGAGTATAATATGCAAATCACGATGACTTGGCTCCTGTACTGCAGTTTTCTACCACGCGACATTTTCGATACACAGGACCT